>Ga0164318_10003722_pt1 | contig 14523 bp, 9 predicted proteins | sample GuaBasSedimGuay9_FD_113734 | JGI IMG/M metagenome (GOLD analysis project Ga0164318, IMG submission 113734) | Subseafloor sediment microbial communities from Guaymas Basin, Gulf of California, Mexico - Guay9, Core 4571-4, 0-3 cm | ecosystem: Environmental > Aquatic > Marine > Hydrothermal vents >...
ATAACGCCCTAAAAAACTTACTATGGGAAAAAAACTTTCAGGGGAAATATCCATGGTCAGCACACATCCTGCACCTTCGCGGCATGAAAGGAGGGGTAGCAGAAAACCAATAGAGGAAATAAAACTCCAGGACAGGTTGAGCCTTATCAGCCTGATTGATGAAGGAATGCGGACCGGCGCAGCCCAATTTCCCATGGTGGCCGATCTCTTCAACAACCTCTGGGACCTGGTGACTAAGACCGCACGCGGGAGCAGAATCGATCCACTGAAACCCGAAGATACCCGCAACGGCTTTCGTGTCTTTGAAATCAATGCGGAGACTGGGGAAAATCTCGGGCGCCTGAACATGCTTTACCTGAAAAAATCAATTCCCTGTTATTATCTCGTTTACGTGGAGGTTGCTTCTCCCTTTAGAAGAAAAGGCCTCGGCCACCGAATCCTCGATTATTTCAGAGATTTTCTGATCAGGAAATCCGCAGTGGGAATACTGGATAATATCATTCCCGAAGAAGACCCCACGTACACCATCTACTTCAAACATGCCTGGGAACCGGTCGATGCCATCATCGGTGAAAGGCCTTCCAACGGGGAAACCAACTACATGGTTTACATTCCCCCCAAGTTTCAGGGCAGGGATCTGCGGGAGCCTTTTTTGAAAATTCTTTACCATTTGGACCGGAAAAGGGCCTCCATAGATATGCGAGACAATGAAATGATGGTCCAATCAACCATTACCGAGTTCAAGGACATCTATTCTGCCTTACTAACTTATTTCGACAGAGATCTCAGTGCAGGCAAAAGAACCCCTTTCATGAGATTCATGTTCACCCGACTGGTGACCAAGTTTATCGCTTTTAGACGCCGGATTGCCGATCTCGTTGGATATACGGGGGGTGATTCTCTTGAACAAATGGTCCTTGACCCACAAATCTCCATTCTTCCAGCCCAATCTTATTCCCCGTCTACACTCCAGGGGACTGCCTCTTTTGTGGCGGGCGACACCCGGCTTTGGGAAGCGACACCGCTGGAACTCAAAAAGAATCCCGCGCAGTTCATCCAGGGCCTCCCCAACTACCGCAGGCCAAGCCTGCTGACCTGGTTGAAGGAAAAGGGAAAACCCTATGATGAACCACTCACTATCGGTGAGCTCCTGGACATCGGTTTTGACCCTACAAGGCTCAAAGAAATAACCATGGCTGGTGAAGAGTATATTTTTGAACGTGTTCAGGCCAGGCAGCTCACAGAGATCCTCATGAAAAAAGAACTCCTTGAGCGACTGGGCAAAGAGCTCTCCGGAACCAAAGTGAGAAATGCTCGCCTGAGGGTGAACCCTCCCATTCTGATCGTAAGAGACCGGGGCAACGGGTATGTCTTTCGAGAAAAAATCCCTGCAATCCACTGGGAAGAGGCAATGGAACAGATTCAGGCTATGGACTCCCTCAGACAAATGAACAATTCCATGAATATCAAGAGCCTGCTTCTTTCAACGGTACGTGAAACCGGCAGGATTCTGGAAACGCTCCTCGACGGTGATGAGCGCACGCTCCTCGACCGGATGGCCTATTTTGTCTCCTGGGATATTCCATCCAACCGGCCCGGCCTGGTAATTGATTTCACGAGCCTTTACGTGGAGTCTGTCTGGCTCGCTTAAAAGTCGAGGGGAGGTTGCTCCCAATGGACCAGGGGGCAATCGGTGCAGAGGGGTTTCCTTTTGCAGTATTCCTTGCCGGTCCGCACGATCAAGGCATGCAATTCATTGAAAAGATGTGCATCCTCAGGGAGGTTGTCCACGAACATCTCCTGCAGCTCATGGTAATCCACCTGCTCGTCTGCCATTCCGTGACGAAGGAGAATACGATGGGTATAGGCATCCACCACAAATACGGCCCGTTCCAGTGAATAGAGAAGGATGCTGTCGGCTGTTTCCGGACCAATGCCGTTCACTGCGAGCAGCTGTTCCCGCAGGTTCTCTGTCTCTTCCCCGGCAAGTTGGGCCAGCGACCCATCATAGCGCTCCACAAGAAATCGAATCAGATTCTTCAGTCTCTTTGTCTTGACATTGAAATATCCCGCCGGTCGGATCTCCTTGGCCAGGTCGTCAGGGGAAATGGTATACAGTGCCTCTACAGAGAGGAGCCCGTGTTCCTTGAGATTGCGTATCGCCTTCTCCACGTTCGCCCAATTGGTGTTCTGAGTGAGGACGGCCCCGACCATGATCTCAAGCCTGGTCTCTCCCGGCCACCAGTCCTGGGAGCCGAAGTGATCCAGGAGGAGACGGTACATCCCGATGAGCGTTCGGCCCGTTTGGCTTTGCACGATGAGTTCGGACAAAACATCCCCTTTCTATTCGCTTGACAGGGCTGCTACAATACCTTAGATTTGGCTTCCATGTCAAACACGGCGCGTGTTTTGCGTTATAGAAGACAACAACGGGATATCACTTATTGCCGCCCAGTATCAGGCACCACGGGTTGCTCTAGAACAAGCACGGATGGAAATGGCAAACTCTTCGAAAAACAAACTAACAAAAACCAGGAATATCGGCATTATAGCCCATATCGACGCCGGCAAAACCACGGTGACGGAACGGATCCTCTATTATACCGGCCGCGTCCACAAAATGGGAGAAGTTCATAACGGTGAGGCAACTATGGACTGGATGCTCGAGGAAAAGGAAAGGGGCATCACCATCACCTCAGCCGTGACATCCTGCGAATGGAAAGCGCACACCATTAATATCATTGACACTCCCGGCCATGTGGATTTTACCATTGAAGTTGAACGTGCATTGCGTGTCCTGGACGGCGCTATCGGCGTTTTCTGCGCCGTAGGCGGCGTTGAGCCTCAGTCCGAGACAGTCTGGCACCAGGCGGATCGCTACCATGTCCCGAAAATAGCATTTGTGAACAAGTTGGATCGTGTCGGGGCGGATTTTTTCAAGGTTATTGAAAGCCTGCGGGAAAAACTGGGGGCTGTTCCCCTGGTCATGCAGATACCGTGGGGAGCTGAGGATCAATTCCAGGGAGTAATTGACCTCATTCGTATGAAGGCGATCGTCTGGGAGGATGAAACACTGGGTGCCAGCTATGAGGAAGTTCCCATTCCTGATGATCTCCTGCAAACCGCATCCCAGTACCGGGAGGAAATCCTGGAAACCCTGGCTGAAAAAAACGACCTGATCATGGAAAAATACCTCGCCGAGGAGGAAATCGGGATTGCAGAACTCAAGGCGGCTATTCGGGATGCCACGGTAAACCTGGAGCTCACTCCGGTCTTTTGCGGGAGCGCCCTGCGGAACAAGGGTATTCAACCCCTTCTTGATGCCATCACGGACTACCTGCCCGCTCCCCCGGATATTCCCGCCATAACCGGCCACGTCCCGGACACGGGGAAAGCAGAGACACGCCCCCCTGATCCCACCGCACCGTTTTCCGCCCTTGCATTCAAGGTCATGATGGACCAGGGAAGAAAGATGACCTATCTCAGGATATACTCCGGCGCCATAGACGTTGGTAAACCGGTGTACAATTCAACTAAAGGAATCACGGAGAAGCTCTCCCGGCTCCTGCGCATGCACTCCAATAAAAGAGAACGCGTCAACAGTGCATCTGCAGGTGACCTGATCGCGGCCATGGGACTGAAACAGACCGCCACGGGCGATACCCTCTGCGCTGAAGATTCTCCGATCCTGCTTGAACCCATCCAGTTCAGGGAACCCGTCATCACCATGGCAGTTGAACCCAAACGTGTTCAGGACCAGGACAAGCTCGTGGAAGTCCTGAAAAAACTCTCTGACGAAGACCCAACCTTCAGGTACAAAATTGATGAAGAAACGGGTCAGACCGTCATTTCCGGCATGGGAGAACTCCACCTAGAAATACTTGTGGGACGAATGAAAAGAGAGTTTTCAGTTGACACCAACCAGGGAAAGCCCCAGGTAGTTTATCGGGAAACCATCAGTAAGACCGTTTCTCACGAGGAGGTTTTTAATCGGGAGCTCGGCGGACAGCAGCATTTTGCAGGCGTGGTGATTGAAGTGGCGCCGCAACCCCGGGGCGGTGGCAACCGCTTCCTGAATCAATGCAATAATCCCGATCTTCCCGAAGAGTTCCTGGCCGCCATCCGGGAAGGAGTTCTTGAATCCGAGAACAGCGGAGTGCTGATGGGATACCCTGTTATCGACATCCAAACAACCCTTCTCGATGCACAAATAAAAGAATCCCTTTCAGATGTCATGGCATTCAAGGTTGCCGCTGCAATGGCATTCAAAAAGGCCTGCAGTGAGGCAAATCCACTCCTCCTGGAACCTATCATGAGAGCCGAGGTGATCGTCCCCGAGGAATTCATGGGGGAGGTGATCGGTGACCTGAACGCCAGAAAAGGAAAAATTGAACAGATAGCCAGCAAGGGCCCAATCCAGCTGATCACAGCCAGTGTCCCCTTATCGAAGATGTTCGGGTACTCCACCGCACTTCGCTCCGTGTCCCAGGGAAGGGGCACGTTTACCATGCAGTTCAGCCACTACGACGAGGCATAATCGTCCCTGCTCACCCCATCGCCCCCGCGTAATTTACCGGTTAAAAAGCGGTTTCCTTTTTTCCAGGAATGCAGCCACTCCTTCGCGCCCGTTGGGATGAACAGCGCACCGCGACAGTGCATGGCGCTCCCTTTCCAATGTCACCTCCAGCGGGGTATCAAAGGAGTCAGCAATAAGCTTTTTTGACGCGGCAAAGGAACTGAGGGGCATTTTCCCCAGGTCTTCCAGGAATGCCAGGGAACGCGCCAGGCTTTCCCCGTCGCTCACAACCTCGGTCACCAGCCCCCAGGAAAGGGCCTGTTCCGCTGAGATGACCCGGTCAAAGGCTGCAATTTCGAGCGCCCTTGCAGAACCCACCAGCCTCGGGAGAGAGTAGGTGCCGCCTCCATCAATGCTCAGCCCGTTACTGGTGTACCCCTGTTTCAAGACAGCCGATTCTTCCATGATCCTGAAATCACAAGCCAGGGCCAGAGAGAACCCGCCCCCTGCAGCAAGCCCGTTGATGGCGGCCACCACCGGCTTTTCCATTCTTTTTATCTCCAGGATAGCCTGGTGGTAACGCGCCGCCAGTTCATGAAAGGCCGGATCCGGATCGCCGTCGTACCCGGCCAGCCACCGCAGGTCTCCTCCGGCGCAAAAGGCTTTCCCCTCACCCGTGAGAGCGATTCCCTTAACCCCAGGGTCCGGAGCCATCCTGACCAGGTTTCCAGCCAGGGTGCCGATCATCTCCAGGTCGAAGGAGTTAAAAGCCTTCGGCCGGGCAAGAGTTATTACGGCGAGTCCGGAATCAATTTTCACCTTTATGGTATCTGACATCTTTTCCCCCTCTCAAGAAGCACAATCCAATGTTAGCATAATCCCATTGACCATTGGTCCGGATTTATATATACTATTGCCCACTGTTTCCAGATGTATTTCCCGGTTCCTGCAACGCTGGAAATGAGAAAGTTGAGAAATGACATCATTGAAGCCACATCTTGTTGACACCTACAACCGCCACCTCAATTACCTCCGCGTATCCATCACGGACCGGTGCAACCTGTCCTGTATTTACTGCAAGCCGGATCGGTGTGTACCCAAGCTCGAACATAAAGATATTCTTTCCTACGAGGAAATCCTGCGCCTGATGGATATCGTCATCCCCCTCGGCATTACCAAGGTGCGCCTGACCGGAGGCGAACCCCTGGTGAGGCAAGGTGTGTGCGATTTCATCTCCCGATTGGCGGTCCTTGATGGACTCAAAGATGTTTCCCTCACCACCAACGGGATCTTCCTGAAAGATAAGCTGAAACGGATCAAGGAAGCAGGAATCCGGAGGCTGAATGTGAGCCTGGACAGCCTTGACCCAAAAAAATATGAGCAAATTACCGGAGTTGACGGGTTTCAAAAAGTGTGGGAAGGGCTTGAAATGGCCCGAGAGATGGGGTTCGATCCCATCAAGGTCAACGTGGTGGTTATGCGCAGTATTAACGACAATGAACTCCTGGATTTTGCCCGTCTTACCTTTCAATACCCCTATCACGTCAGATTCATTGAATATATGCCCATCGGCGTAAACGAATCGGATCACTTTTTCAAGTATATGCCGACCTCACTTCTCCAGGAGAAAATCAACGCATACCGCAAGTTGATTCCTGTCCCAAGAGGCCCCAATGACGGCCCTTCGCAGCGTTTCAGATTTGAAAAAAGCCTGGGAGAAATCGGCTTTATAAGCCCCATGAGCCATCACTTCTGCCGTACCTGCAACCGGCTGCGGCTCACGGCCAGCGGAAAATTGCGTCCTTGCCTTTTGTCCAACCGGGAAATCGACATCAGGGGACCGCTGCGGAGCGGTGCTTCAGACCATGAGCTTGCCGACATATTCAGGAAAGCCGCCCTCAGCAAAGAGGCCGAACACCACCTCACTCCTGAGCATCCATTGGGAAAGATAAGCCAGATGTCATCCATCGGCGGGTAATCAACTTCGCGGGATGCCTTCTTCGCTCCAGTTCCGTTGGCGGTAATACTCCTTCAGCGAATTCTCAAATACCCCGCGATCAAGGGTCTCCCGGTGTTCTCCAACCGGCTCTTCGAAAAACCGTTCCGGCAACCGGTCATCAGCCACAGACAACCCTTCCCGGACATTAAACATGCGCGTGGCATCCACCACGGATGACGTTATCTTCCTCAAGGCTTCCTGGTCCAGCTCCAAACCGGTCGTCACCGAAATGATCCTGGATAGTTCCTCCCAGGGATAGAGGTCCCGGTAGAACCTGCACACAATAAGCATATCGTGAAGCACGAGCCGGTCCTCAAAGTCCAGAAACACCTCCACCTGCTCTTCAATGCTCTTTCCGTCAAGCATGCCGGTTACTTCTGCCTTGTAAAAGGTTGCCCGCAGGTGACAGGCGCCCCGGGGTGATGTGGCGTAGGCAAGACCCATGCCCTTCAATCCTCTCGGGTCATAGCCCGCAGGCTCGAGCCCCTTTACGTGAATGGCCACGTCCTCCATATCCCACTTGCGAGCCGCGTAGCGGATACCTTTTGAAAGAACCGCACCGAGGCCGTGTACCCTTGCAATATCCTGTAACAGCGACGCCGCCGCATCAGGGTCGCCATAGGGAACCTTTTCGGGGATTTTACCCATCTCGGACGCCTCCATGGCAAAGGCGCACAGGTTTCCCGCGCTGATGGTATCAATTCCCAGTCGGTCGCATACATCATTCAAATAGGCGATCTCCCGCAGGTCCTTAATAAGGCAAAGGCCCCCGAATGCGTAGATAGTCTCATATTCAGGGCCCTCGATGGTGAGCCCCTTGTGCCGCCCGTCGTGCACCTTGGAGAGTTTGCCGCACGCCATGAAACACCGGGCACATGCCTTGGGACTCGGCTGCAGCTGGTCCTGCATGCGCTCCGCGCTCAGGTGTTCCCACCCTTCGAGCGACCCTTCGCGCCAGTACCTGGTGGGAAACGCGCAAAGGGAATTGGTCAGGCCAACCATCATGGGCGTCCCGAAGTTCCGGTACGCTTCCACTCCTTTATTTCCCTTGCCCGCCGTCATGATCTCTTTGACAAACTTGTCAAGCCCTTCAGGATCAGCCACCTGCCTTCGCTGTTCCCCGTAAAAAACCAGCGCCTTGACATTCTTGGCCCCCAGTACGGCTCCCACGCCCGTCCTCCCGGCGGAACGCCAGTAATTGTTCTCCACCACCGCAAAGGTAACCTTATTCTCTCCTGCCGGGCCGATGGAAAGAATGCCGCACTTTGGAATTCCCAGTTCATCCTTCACTCTGTCTTCCGTTTCGTACGTGTCCCTGCCCCAGAGGTGCTGCGCGTCGTGGAATGTCACCCCCTGGTCACTGATCTCAAGATACACCGGCACATGGCAACCGCCTTTCAGCACAAAGGCATCATACCCGCACCTGCTCATGTGTTCGGCCACATGACCGCCTGAATAGGATTCCGAGAACAACCCTGTCTGGGGTGACTTGGTAAAAAGGCCATACCTACTGGAGCCATGGATCCGGGTGTCGCTGACAGGGCCCAGGGCAAGGATGACCAGGTTGTCAGGAGAAAGGGGATCTACTCCCACGGGATTTTTCTCCAGGAGCAGATGCGTGGCAAGGCCTTTTCCCCCCAGCGTCTCTTGGAGGGTACTGTCCACAATATCTTCCGCGTGAAATGTCCTTTCCACCAAATCGATCCATAACACCTTGTTGAAAAAACCTTTCATACTATTGTCCCTCGTCTCTCAATTTATCGCTGAGACCCTTTTTGTAAATCTTGCCTGAACCCGTGCGAGGCAATGATGGAAGGAATTCCACTGATTTTGGCGCCTTGTACCGGGCAAGGTCCTTTTTGCAAAAATCAATAAGTTCTTTTGCAGAGACAGCCATGCCGTTTTTCAGAACCACGCATGCGTGAACCGCCTCGCCCCATTTCTCGTCGGGGACGCCGATGACTGCAGCCTCAAGCACCGCTGGATGGCTGTAAAGGACATTTTCCACCTCAGTGGAATAGACATTTTCCCCCCCCGTGACGATCATGTCCTTTTTCCTGTCCACGATATTTACATATCCCTGGCTGTCTACCACAGCAAGGTCCCCCGTGTAAAGCCACCCGTTTCTGATGCTCTTTTCTGTTTCTTCCGGAAGATGCCAGTACCCGGGTGTCACACTCTCACCCCGCACCACAATTTCTCCCACCTCTTTCCCATCCCATGCCACTTCCCGACCGTCATCCCTGAGCACCTTGAGATCCACGAACAATACAGGCCTTCCGGTTGCCGCCTTGAACCTGAAACGGTCCTCCTCGGGGCGCGACTTCAGGAAATCTTTCAAGAGAGACATGGTCAAATAGGGGCTGGTCTCGGTCATCCCGTAGGTCTGCACATAGTCGCATCCGAATGCATCCATGATCTTCCTCACCACCTCGGGAGCGATAGGAGCGCCGCCACTGAGCATGACCCGCAGGGACGGAAATGTTGCTTGTTGTATGGCCGGATCGTTAACCATCAGATTAAGCATGGTGGGAATCATGTTGGTGAGGGTGACCTGATCCCGCTGCATGACTTCTATTACCTGCGCTGAATTGAACTCGGGGATCATCACGTGGGTGCCCCCGACCCAGGTGACCGCCCAGGTAGCCCAGGCATCTGCCAGGTGAAACATTGGTGCTGCATGCAGCCAGACATCTTCATCCGTCATCTTGAGTTCCGCAATGGTCCCCAGGGAATGATATGCCACGTTCCGGTGGGTCAGGATCACCCCTTTCTGCCGGCCCGTGGTCCCGCTCGTGTAGTAGAGCTGGGCCACATCATCCTCTTCTATCTCCACCTCTTCAGGCGAATCCGTCCCTGATTCAATAAGAACTTCGACACTCGTTTCCCCTCCAGGAACAGCCTCTTTCTCAGTCCAGAAAACCGTGACAGGTACACTGAGCCTCTCGACCGCTTCCTTGAGAACAGGGTAAAACCGGGGCTGCCCGATCACCGCCCGAGCCCCCGTATCCTCCAGGATGAAGCCAATTTCCCGGGCCGAGAGACGGTAATTCAAGGGACACAGGATTGCGCCAATGACCGCCGCCGCGAAATAGGTCTCAAGAAAATAGTGGCAATTCTGGTGGCATATGGCCACCCGGTCACCTTTTCCAATGCCTTCGCGCTGCAAGCCTGCGGCAAGCCGTAAAACCCTTTGCGTAAACTCCCGGTACGTAAACCGGTCTTCACCGCACACCACACCGATCTTCTCCGTGTACAAGCGGTTCACCCGCTCAAGCAATGACCCCAGATTCATGCGTTCTTGCCCATCCTACCCAGTTAATTTGCTTAAGCCCTCGTCAAGGATGGCGAGGCCCTTCTCCAACTGCCCTTTCTCAATGGAAAGGGGCATAAGCGTCCGAATGACATTCCCGAAATTCCCGCAAGAAAGGAGGATCAGTCCCTTTTCAAACGCAAGCTGAACCAGTTTCTTTGCCTCGTCCGCAGCCGGTTCTTTGGTCTCCCGATCCTTCACCAGTTCCAGGGCCAGCATGGGACCCAGGCCCCGCACCTCGCCGATAATGTCATATTTTTCCTTGAGCTGGTCAAAGGCAAGGCGCACTTCCTGCCCCAGTTTTTTCCCTTTTTCAACCAGGTCCTCTTCTTCAAGAGTTTCAAAGACCGCCCGGGCAGCCACGCACGATAACGGGTTGCCGCCATACGTTCCGCCCAGGCCTCCCACGTGAGGAGCATCCATGATTTCGCTCTTTCCCGTGACAGCACTCAGGGGCATGCCCGCGGCCAGGGATTTTGCGGAAAGAATTATGTCCGGTTCAACGTCAAAATACTCCGAGGCGAAAAGATAGCCAGTCCTCCCCATGCCCGACTGGATTTCATCCATGATGAAGACAATCCCGTTTTCCTCGCAGATCTTCTTCACCCTTCTGAAGTAATCCCTGGGCGGGACGATGAACCCGCCTTCCCCCTGGACCGGTTCCGCGATCACCGCGGCCACCTGGTCTCCTGACACCTGGTTTACAAAAAACTCATTGAGGGCATCAGCACAGCGAAGGTTGCATCCGGGATAGGTTTCCCCATAAGGGCACCGGTAACAGTAGGCAAAGGGCATCCGGTACACTTCAGGGGCAAAAGGACCAAAACCCCATTTGTATGGCTTCACCTTGCTGGTGAGTGTCATCCCAAGCAGGGTCCTCCCGTGAAAGGCGTTTTCAAAGCCGATGACTGCGGACCGTTTCGTGTAGTAGCGGGCAATCTTGACTCCATTTTCCACGGCCTCGGCCCCGCTGTTTGCAAACATGGTCATTTTGGGAAAGGCACCCGGCGTCACCTCGTTGAGCTTTTTCGCGAGATCAATGTACGGCTCATACATGACCACGTGAAAGCAAGTGTGAATATAGTTTTCCGCCTGCTCCCGTATGGCATCCACCACCTTCCGGGCGCAGTGACCCACATTCTCCACCCCTATCCCGCCGGCAAAGTCAATATATTCTTTCCCTTCCACGTCCCTGATGATCGCCCCTTCAGCTTTCTCCACAAATAAGGGCAGGATGTTAAACACCCCCCTGGGCACATGTTTTTCGCGCAATTGTCGCAATGCCTCGGAATTTTTCATTTTGACCTCCCTATTGACAATACAATCCACCGGTTCATTATATTTATGTCATTATCGGTCTAAATTAATCAGACCGTTATTTTGTTTTGTTGAAAATACAAGCCAGTACAATAGGCGTTAAGTCTCAAGTGAGATCCTTCTCTTGAAGCATTTGACAGTAGATGGAAGCGATCGTACTGCTTGGCGTATCAAAACTTATTTTCTGTAAAGCCAAAATAGGGTGCCAACTATTGAAAAACGACCTGAGGGACATGATTCTTTAATCACTAATTTGGTAACACGCCATTATATTTTCAAAAAATACCAGATCCACATAATCAGATATCCCATAAATTCTTAGCTGGCTCTCAAAAGGTAGTTGGGAAGTAAGCGATGACGTCTTCTCTTGTCTTCCTCATACTCAAAAGAGTTTCAAATCACGTGATACGAAGTAGGCTCGCTTTGAACTCTTTCAAATTCAGCGAAAAACTAATCGTCGTCTTCGCCCACATTGTTTTCTGCTGCGTTTTCACCCCCCTCAGGGTGCATCGCTTTTGTAAAGCCAGAAATATCTCCACCACTAATGCCGATATCCTTCAAAATAGCATCAAGCAAAGGTGCTTGGCCTCGATAACGCAAAGCACTATTAACCAATTGATCCGCTAAGCTACTATTGATTGTTCCCCCAGATCCAGACTCCGGAGACACGCTCCCGGCGGAAGGATTAAGCCCTTCAACATGGAATATCTTAATTGCATCGATCGCTTCCATTGGCTTCACGCTCTCGCGAATAATATCTTTTAAATGCTGAATGATTGCCATTTTTACTCGCATGGCAATGACATCCTGATTCAGAACACTTTCAGCCTCATTAAGGGCGCGTGTGCCAGCAGCATCCACTGAATAGCGCTTTTCTGCACTCTCCGCTCGAACCGATTCAGCCTCAGCTTCGGCCTCGGCAAGCACTTTCGCCTTATCGGCTTCTCCTTTAGAAATAATTCTGGTGGCTTCTGCCTGCTCAGCTGCCGCTTTTTTCCTCGCTTCAGCCTGAGTAATAATTTCGATCGCTTCACACTCTGCTCTTTTGCGTGATTCTACCAACTCCAGTATTTTTTGACGCTCAGCCACTTCCATTTGTCTTGCTGTGGTTATCTGTTCTTCTGTTTTGACTGCTGACAACCGGGCCTTATTAGCTTCTGCCTCACTTGCTGACTGTTCTTTAGACTTAGCGGAAACCGCAATTTTCCGATCTTGATCAGCTAGAGCAATATTTCTCTTTCGCTCAATATCTGCCACCTCAATGGAAGTTTCTCTAGCTATTTCTTTCTCTTTAACCAAAAGTTCCTTAGCTATACGTTCTTCTTCGATACTCTTTTCCGCTGCTATCTTTGCTTGATCAGTCTGCTTTTTTGCCATGATTTCTGCTTCTAAAGCCTCTCGTTCCAACGCTATCTGTGAGATCTTGATCGCTTTTTCCTTCTCGAGCTCTTTTTCCCTCAACAAAAAATCTCTTGCTATGCGCTCTTCTTCAATACTCTTTTCCGCTGCTATCTTTGCTTGATCAATCTGTTGTTTGGCGGCGATTTCTACCTCTTTCGCGTCACGCTCTTTGGAAACTTGCTCTGAGGCAATGACGGACTGCTGTTGAGCATGCTTGACCTGAATTTCACGCTGCTGTTCTAACCGGGCAAATTCTTCCTCCTTCGCCAAATCGAGCTTGTGCCTTTCGGCATCAAGATCTTTGGTGCGCATTGCCACCTCAGTATCCCTCTCAACTTCGTTCCGACGCCTCATACGGGCCTGAATAACTTCAGTCAGTGCCGTCAGGCCCTGGGCATCAAAAGCATTTTGGGGGTTAAAATAACTCTGATCGGTTTGATCCATAGCACTCAATGAGACCGAGACAAGTTCCAATCCATTTTTCAATAGATCCTCTTTTACGAGTGCTTTGACTTTCCTTGCAAATTCGGCCCGCTTTTCATGTAATTCATCCATTTTCATTTCAGCAGCTACAGCCCTCAATGCATCGATAAAACGACCCTCTACGAGCTCATGAAGCAACTTCGCATCGGTCGTCCTACGACCGAGGGTTTGGGCGGCGTCCGCAATGGCGTCTTCATTCGGCTTAACCCGCACAAAAAATTCTACATCCACATCAACCCGCATCCGATCTTTGGTGATTAAAGCTTGGTTATTCGCACAAATAACCTCCAATCGAAGCGTATTCATGTTTACGGGAATCACTTCATGAAGCACAGGGATTACTAGAGCACCATTGCTCATCACAACCTTTTGCCCACCAAACCCTGTTCTCACAAATGACATCTCCCGAGAAGCTTTTCGGTAAAATTTTCTCAGAAGAAGCCATAAAAGTACCAAAGCCGCTGCTATACAAATAGCAATCAAAATTACTACTGAAAGCATGGACATCTTAACCCCCTGTTTGCAATCAAATTAATTTTTTGCCAATTTAACAAAAACAATTATATGAAACTTCAATTTTCAATGCACGGGCCAGCTGAAGTCCTTTGAAAAAAGCGTATTACCGAATCGGAAAGATCCCCTTGCGATTTCTTTCTCCCAGCAGGAAATATCAATCCTGTTTGTGATGCAATGTTTGATCACACCAGCGTCTTCTGTTTTGCCTAAGAGGATTGCCCCTACAAGTCTAGGCCCGTCCATTATGAGCCTTCTATAGACATTCCTCTTCTCCTCAGAATAGGTAAGGCCGCCGCCTTTCCAACTCTTATATGCGGTCATTCCCATCGTAGCCGCAGATAAGCCCAATATGGTTGTGATATTTTCTCTATAGTGCATATGGATTTTGGCAGGAATACCCGCCATATTCATCCCTGCAATTTCGCCTTGAGCACAAGCACTGAACCACGTAGCAATGGTTTCCGTATTTCCTGTTATCGTATTTCTGCCTTCAGCCACATCACCGGAAGCATAGATATCTTCCACGTTTGTCCTCATCTGATCGTCCACAAGTATGCCCACGTTTGTTTTCACGTCCGTATTCTCAACGACCTTTATGTTGGGATTAACTCCCTTTCCAACAATTACCATATCTGCAGGCAATGATTCGCCAAAACTGGTGACCACGAAAGTCTGGTCGCCTTTTCTTACAATTCGCTCAACTTGCCTGCCAAAAAGAATGGTGATTCCATGATGTTCGAGCCTTTTCTGAACTATGCTGGCTGCTCCGGAGTCCATCTGTTGGGACAGTACCTGAAATGAGCCCACAACAAGAGTGATCCTTTTCTCCGCCCCTAAAATTGCCTTAATAGTCTGCAGGCTTACGAGGCCGGCACCTATCAACACGATTTTCCGGGCTTTTTCACAGACTGTCTTTATCTTTTCAGCATCAGCTATTGTGCGCAGGGTAAAAACACGCCTGGAAGCATCTTCTTCAAC
>Ga0164318_10003724_pt1 | contig 14519 bp, 12 predicted proteins | sample GuaBasSedimGuay9_FD_113734 | JGI IMG/M metagenome (GOLD analysis project Ga0164318, IMG submission 113734) | Subseafloor sediment microbial communities from Guaymas Basin, Gulf of California, Mexico - Guay9, Core 4571-4, 0-3 cm | ecosystem: Environmental > Aquatic > Marine > Hydrothermal vents...
CTCAGCCTTCGCAGGTTCGAGTCCTGCCCGGCCCACCTGAGGGATAGATAGGCAGACAAAGGTCCAGGGGTGCTGCCTGGGAGCACCCGGCGGATGTGTGCCCGCCGGGTGTTTTGCGTTTCTCACACTCGTGCGGGGGAACAGGCGGCCCGCCGGGTTGCCGAGCAGGACGATTGGCGAGTCACCGGCATGCTCTTCTGCTCTGGTGTGAATGTAACCGAGCCGTAACCATTCCGTAATCACCCCGCCCTCTGTGTTGTGTTAGAATGAAAAAGAAGCAACCACTTAGCACGCGACCAGTCTGGTGCCCACAAACACCACCGTAGTGAGATCCAGACTGGCCCTGGCAATGTACAAACGTGCAATTGAGGGTGACCACCAGCCTGCGGCTCTCTTGTTTGTTCTGGGCGGAACACAACTAGGTGAGGAGGCTGTTCGCTCTACTCCGCCGGGGACGGACAGAGAGCCTTTCTGTTATGTAACGTCCGGCTGCAGGTTAACGGGTTGTTAAAACTGAGATAAAGGCGCGACGATGAAGATCCTGCTGGTCATCTCGGAGGCCCCACCAGTCAAAAGCGGTATTTCTCGTCTAGCCGAGTGGCTGATCAAGGGCCTGCCACGGTACGGCCACCAGGTGCACACTCTCTCCTACCAAGACATCGGCTGCCTGCAGCGGCATGAACTCCGCCTGACGACGATGCTACTCCACATACCCCGCCTCCGCCGTCGCATAGCGGACTACGACATGGTCCATCTGCACGGCCCGGCCCCCACCTTCAGCGACGTTTTCCTCTTGGGTTGCGGCTGGGGCCGGGGCGAACGCCCCCGCCTGATCTATACCCACCATTACCCCATCGCCCTGCCGGGGCTGGGACTTCCTTGCCGGCTCTGCAACTGGCTCACGATGAAGTGGGCCAACCTGGCCGACCACGTCACGGCAACCACCCCCTCCTACGCCCGCATCATCTCCCGCCACGTGCCTCCCCGCAGGGTCTCCGTCGTCCCCTCCGGAGTAGACTACGATCGCTTCGCCGGGCCGTGGCAGAAGGCCGATACTTACACCATCCTCTTCGTCGGCCAAATGCGTGCTACCAAAGGATTGCAGGTCTTGCTGAGGGCCTTCCAGGGCATCGAGGGGGCCCGTCTGGACATCGTGGGCACCAGTCAGGCCGAGCCGAAGTACCGGAAACTGGCCCGCGACCTGCGGCTGCGCAACGTCACCTTCCATGGACAAGTTTCCGACGAGCGACTGGCTGCCCTCTACGGTCGGGCCCACGTCCTGGTGCTGCCGGCGATCACGCCTGGGGAGGCCTTCGGCGTGGTGCAACTGGAGGCGATGGCGGCTGGCTGCGTGAGCGTTGCCTCCCATCTGCCAGGGGTGGTGGATGTAGCGGGCGATGTGGGATTCACCTTCCCGCCCGGCGACGTGAAAGCCTTGCGTCGGCTCCTGATCTACCTGCGCGACCATCCCGAGGTGCGGGCCGAGCACGCCCGTAGGGGGCCAGACTGGGCACGGCGGTTCACCTGGGATCACACCGTCAGGCTCTACGAAGGACTTTATAGGCATGTGCTTTCCCCCACGTCGCATTTCAGATCGCCACGCCCTTTCACCTTTCCTAATGTGGAGGAAGGAACATGACAGTCGCTATCGTCGTGCCTACCTACAACGAGCGGGAAAACCTGCCCCTGCTGGTAGGGAAAATTCGAGAGGTCCTCGAATCGCACTCGCTGGATGGGTACATTATCATCGTAGACGACAGCTCCCCGGACGGCACCGGACGGGTGGCCGAGGCTTTACGAGTACAGGATCGCCGCATCCAGGTCATCCATCGGCCGTGCAGACAGGGAGTAGCCACTGCTTACGTAGCGGGTTTCCGCCGTGCCCTTGCCCTGGGTGCCGAGTACGTGTTCCAGATGGACGCCGATCTATCTCACGACCCCCGATATATCCCGGCCTTCCTAGGGAAGATCGCCGTCCACGATCTGGTGCTGGGCACACGCTATGCTCACGGCGGAGGGGCGGAGGATTGGAGTCGCTGGCGCTGGTTGATCAGCAAGGGCGGAAACATCTACACCCGCACTATCTTGGGTCTTCCCTTCAGCGACCTCACCGGCGGGTATAAATGTTACCGCCGCCGGGTCCTGGAACGTCTCGACTGGGAGAGCATCACCGCGTGGGGCTTTGCTTTCCAAATCGAGACCACCTACCGGGTCTGGAAGATGGGCTTTCAGATCGGCGAAGTTCCCATCGTGTTCTGCGAACGGCTCTCCGGTCGTTCGAAGATGTCCGGGCGCATTTTCCTTGAGGCAATGGTGGTGGTGTGGCGGCTTCGGTTCGCGGACTTGCCGCGCTCGCCGCAAGATGAGCGCAGCAGGTCGCTGCCCTCTGCAGGTAATCACGAGGAGTGCATACAATGCAGGCTCTGATCCTGGCCGGAGGGCTAGGGACGCGGTTGAGAAGCGTGGTCGGCGATCGGCCCAAGCCGATGGCCGACGTGGGTGGGCGGCCCTTCCTGGCCTACCTGCTGGCGCTGCTCAGGCAGCACCACATCACCGATGTGGTTCTCTGCGTCGGCTATCGGGCCGAGGCGATCCAGACCTGTTTCGGCGACGGGACCGGATGTGGCGTGCGCATCCGCTACGCCGTTGAGGAACGGCTCCTGGGCACCGGCGGGGCAGTGAAGAACGCCGAGCGGTTCATCAACGGCACCTTCCTGGTGCTGAACGGCGATTCGTACCTGGATACCGACCTGGGACGCTTGATCCAATTCCATAGTGCTAAAGTCGCACAGTATCCCGAGACGTTGGGCACGCTGGCCCTGACCCGCGTCCGCGACGCCAGCCGCTACGGTTCGGTTAGGATGGATCCACAGGACCGATTGCTGGAGTTCGTAGAGAAGGTCGGGCAGGCCAATGGAGAGACGCTGATCAACGGTGGGATCTACATTCTGGAACCACCGATCCTAGCCCACATTCCGAGGGGGAAGGCCGTGTCCATTGAGCGGGAGATCTTTCCCGCACTGCTGAAAGAGAATAAATTGCTGTTCGGATACCGGGCGGAGGGTTTCTTTGTGGACATTGGGACGCCAGAGGGATATGCTCTCTTCCGGGAATGGACCCTCAGACAGACATGGGAGCACGTGGCCCCTTAACTCAGAAATATCCCGATTCCATTCGACGCTTGGGATGGTTATATTAGTAAAATGGACGTGGGTTCCCGCAGGAGCGGGGAGGTGACGGTGAGATGCTTATGAGAAGCAAAGCCCCTCTCAGGATCAGTTTCGCCGGCGGGGGGACGGACGTACCTCCATACTCGACAGAGAGAGGCGGGTGTGTGCTCAGCACCACGATCGACAAGTACGCCTACGGTTCTCTACGTCTGCGCGACGGAAAGGGTATCACCATCCATTCCCTCGACTACGACATCGTTGCCAAGTACGTGGTCGAGGAAGACCTCGAATATGACGGCAAACTGGACCTGGTCAAGGCGGTCATCCGCCACATGAACGGGCACATCAACGGCAAGGGGCTGGAGATATACCTGCACAACGACGCGCCACCGGGTTCGGGGCTGGGCTCCTCGTCTACCCTAGTGGTGGCGCTACTTGGGCTCTTCAAGCATTGGCTGCATCTGCCGCTGACCGATTACGAGATGGCCGATCTGGCCTATCGCATCGAGCGAGTGGAACTAGGCATCGAGGGCGGGCTGCAGGATCAGTATGCGGCCGTCTTCGGCGGCTTCAACTTTATCGAGTTCTATGGCCCGACGGTCATCGTCAACCCCCTGCGGATCTCCCCCGCCATCTGGCACGAGTTAGAGTACTGCCTGTTGCTGTGCTACACCGGGAAGACACGCCGTTCGGACAATATCATCAAGACCATGGTCACAAACTACGAGCACGGGAGAGAAGACACCATCGCCGCCCTGGATCAACTGAAGGAGATTGCCGTCCAGATGAAGAACGCTCTCCTGCGAGGGCGGCTGGACGACTTCGGCGCGCTGTTGCACGAGGGATGGTTGTGTAAGAAAAGGACAGCACGCAAGGTCACCAATCCCCACATTGACACACTTTACGAGGCAGCCCGCAGGCGCGGCGCGCTGGGGGGCAAACTGCTGGGGGCCGGAGGAGGGGGCTATTTGCTCCTACATTGCCCCTTCGACCGCAAACATCTCATCGCCGAAGAACTGGAAAGGCTAGGCGGTCAGGTGGTGAAATTCGCCTTCGAGCAGAACGGCTTGGAGACATGGGAGGTGCGGTAGAGACGAGGCTCTGCCTCGCCCTCCAGGAGGTGAGAAATGAACCTGGAAGCGAGGTGTTACCGACGAATCGAGCAGGTGATGGAGGAGAACAGACGGATGGGCCGGGAGATCATGGCCCACCACGTGCCTACCGTTGCCCGCCTGGTTCACACGCTGGTCGCAGCCTTCCGCCGGGGGAACAAAGTCGTCTTGTTCGGCAATGGGGGTAGCGCTGCCGATGCCCAGCATGTGGCAGCAGAATTGGTCAACAGGCTATCTATGGAGCGCTGTGCCCTGCCGGCCATCGCCCTGACCACCGATACGTCCATCCTGACCTGCATCAGCAACGACTACTGTTTTAGCGACGTCTTCGCTCGTCAGATCGAGGCATTGGTTAACCCCGGCGATGTGGCTGTGGGCATCAGCACTAGCGGCAACTCGCCCAATGTCCTTGAGGGCCTGCGGGCGGCCCGGAGAAAGGGGGCCCTGACCATAGGGTTCACCGGGCGAGATGGAGGGCGATTGAAGGACTTGGTGGACATCTGCTTCCAAGCCCCCTCCAACAGCACCCCGCGCATCCAGGAGGCCCACATCACCATCTGGCACATCGTCTGCGGGTTGGTCGAGCAAGAGATGTTCGGTGCGCTGGAGTGGGCCGTCTTCCTGGATCGGGACGGGACGATTAATGTGGAAGTAGAATACCTGGGCCGACCGGAGCAACTGCGGTTGTTGCCGGGTTCGGCGGAAGCCATCCGGATGCTGAACGAAGCCGGGGCAAAGGTCGTTGTGGTTACCAACCAAGCCGGGGTGGCACGCGGCTACTTTACCGAACGAGACGTAGAGGCTGTGCACGTCGAACTGGCCCGCCAACTGGAACGGGCAGGAGCCCACCTGGACGGGATCTACTACTGCCCCCATCACCCCACGACCGGCATCGGCCCGTATCGGATGGACTGCGCTCGCCGCAAGCCCAATCCCGGCATGCTGTATCGGGCAGCCCGTGAACTCGGCCTGGATCTGCGGCGTTCTGTCCTCGTCGGGGACAAACTGTCCGACATAGAGGCCGGGGTCCGGGCCGGGTGCCGCACGGTGCTGGTGCTGACCGGGTATGGAGAGGAGACGGCCAAACGATTACAGGATTGTTCCTTCCAACCCGATTTCGTCGCGAGCGATCTACTGGAGGCGGTGCAATGGATCCTGTCGGCCCAGGATCTGCCGCTAGCATGGAGAACGGTCCGTGCAATGGAACAGCAACCAAACCAACAGCCTGCTCTCTGCCCTACGGTGATATAGTGAGCATAGGCCTGAGATGACTATGATGTCTGACGCCTCTGATCGGCCTCCTGATCGAAGTTATTTCGATCAGGAGTACTTTGAAGGCTCGGTCTCCAGGTATGGAGGCTACGCCCGACATGTCAGCCAGCGAAGGATCGAATTGTGGCTCCGCTTTATGCAGAAGCACCTGCCAGGAAAACTGCGGAATTCCCGTATTTTAGAGATCGGATGCGCATACGGTTACTACCTTAAAGCCTTGCATCAACTGAGGAACGAGGTCTACGGACTGGACATTTCCGCCTACGCTATTGGACGGGCGCAGGAAGAGGTCCTGCCGGAGCGAGCGGACGCCCTACTCTGTCAGTCGGCTGAGGATCCCTATCCTTTCCCTGATGACTTCTTCGATCTCATCTTCTCGCTGGACACGATCGAACACCTGGCCCGGCCCGAGGCGATGCTCGGTGAATGCCAGCGGACACTGAAAGCGGGAGGTGTCCTGGTGGTCGTCACGCCGAACCGCAGGTCCGACGTCTGGGTACGGTTCCTCTTCGGCCCCGATCGAGATCTCTCCCACGTCAATATCAGGAGCGCCGAGGAGTGGCTACCAGCGTTCGCCCAGCACTTCGACCTGGTCCACATGGAATACAAGAACTTTGAAAGCGTTACGGCCCCCCGCTGGTATCTGCGCTGCTTGGCTGGCCTGGCTTTCCTGTTCCTCCGTCCACTGAGAATGACCCACCATCTGGTCATCTTCGCCAGCAAAGGCAGCGACTCACGTCATCTGTGAGGACTACCTATGCAGGTTATCTACGAGATGCACGTACCGGCTGCAGATTCCGCCACCGGGCAGGCAAAGCGACGGGTGGCAGAGGCCCTCCCCATCGTCGGGCTCATTTGCCTGCTGGGTTCGGTCTTCTTCCTTCACGCCTACCGCCTCAACATGGCCCCCGACGTTCACACCGATGAGTTCAACTACTACCGTGCCGGATACAACATCTGGCGCTACGGCAGTTTTTCGTGGCCCGAGAGCGGTCCGATCACTGTTCACCCTCCTCTCTACTTCCTCTGCGAGGCCGCCCTGTTCTCCCTGGTACGTCACGGCCTGGAGGATATGTACCGGGGGGTTTACACCGCCCGCCTGCTCAACGACTTCTATGCCACCCTGACCGCCTTGTTCCTGTTTCTCCTGGCCAGACGCATGTCGGGGACGCGAATGGCGGTACTGGCCGTGGTGCTCTTCATGTGGGATCCCTTCGTCCTACGCACGAATCGGCGCAGCATGCTGGAGACGATGACCGAACTGTTGATCCTGATCGGTTTCTACGTCTTTTACATCAGCCAGGACAACTTCTCCCTGCACCGGCAACTGCTCTGTGGCCTGATCTGGGGCCTGGCACTTCTGACCAAAGAGTTGGCCATCATTTGTATGACCTGCTTGGGCACCTACACCCTCATCAGCCCTTACCGGACCGCCGCTTTCCGCGGCCGAGTGTGCCCAAAGACAAACTGGCTGGCCGGCTATCTACGTGAGATCAGGGGGACGCTGCTGTACAAGCGAGACCTGGTGCGAGGGGTTCTAATCTCCTTCCTCACCAGCCTGGCGGTGTGGAGCGCTTTCCCTATCTGGGCCTTCAGCGTGGGGGAAGGGGAACGGTTTATCGAGACCAAACTCTCCTTGCTCAAACGGTGGCTGGGTTTTATTCAAAATACCGGCTGGAACCGTCCAGAGGCCTCGTTCGCGGAGGCGTTGGCCCGGAACCTGCACCAGTACGCGACCTCCTACCTTCTGCTTGGGCTGGGAGCCTTGGTGACGGCCTACCTGTTCTTCTTCAAACGCGATCAGGTCACCCGTTTCATCCTGGCCTGGGCAGGCACGATGTATGCCATCTTCGCCTTTATCGTTGTCCGCGGGCAGAATAACGATCAGTATTTCTACCTGCTTATCGTGGCGGCCATCTTTGCCATCGCCTATGGCCTCGATCAACTGATCGGTCATCTCCAGATCTCAACCTCGGTGTGGCGCTGGCCTGTCATCGTTTTGCTCCTGGTCCTTTTCATCGGTATCCTGGGATACAACGTCTGGGATTGGGGACGGCTCTACGGCTGGGGAGTGGACAACGCCCGTTGGCAGTTGAGTCAGTGGGTGGCCCACAACATCCCCCACGAGGAGACCATCGGCGTGAGCATCAGGGTCACAGCCTACGTCCAGGCGATGTTCCCTCATCATCGAGTGATCGCGCTTTACAACGCCGAACAGACCAAACAGGCAGGGGTACATTACGTGATCACCAGCACCAAGTGGCTGGAATACCGCTTCGGTGACTTCTCCCCTGAGTATTACGACTGGATTCACGAGTACGGCAAGCGTCTCTATTCCGTCTACTCTCCAACGCCCTGGCTTCTGGAGGTGTACTATCTGGAGTATTGACCGATGAATAGGACGCGATCCTTCTTCAAGCGGTTGGTGACGGTTACGACGGCAGCGGCGGTCCTGGCACTGGGCCTCCCCGTTGACTCACTACGCGCCCAGTCGCTGCCGGTTCCGGAGGGAGAGCCCCCCCAACAGACTCGCTCGGTGCAGATAACCTTCGCCGACATGGGGTTCCAAGATGAGCAGGCAGCAAGGGCGGAGGCCGGCATCAGTTATTTCCTGCCGATCCCCCAGGCCTGGCAACGACCCGGCGAACTCACCCTCCACCTGGTCATCAGCCATTCCCCCCTCCTGCTGCCTCATCGCTCCAACCTGACTGTCATATTCAACGACGTTCCCCTCACCACCGTCCCCCTGGATAGCGGGAACGCCGATCACGCCACGTTGACAGTCCCCCTGCCCCTGGATTCCCCTCGACCCAGGAGTTACCATCTGCAGTTGATTTTCTACATGCGGGTCAGCGAAGACCCGTGCAAGGACCTGCACAGCCCCGCCTTGTGGTCAGTGGTCCACGAGACATCGTGGCTGGAGTTCACCTACCCATTGCTCGCGCAACCCAACGACCTAGCCTTCTATCCCTATCCTTTGTTCCCCGCCACCGCTGTCGTTCCCTCGCCAGTCTATTTCGTCCTGCCCGAGCAGCCCGACCCCGCCGACCTGGAAGCGGCCGGCCTCGTCGCCGCCAAGTTAGGCCAACTGGCCGCCACTGACTTGCTTTCTATATCCGTTGGTCCGCTTACAGAGGTCCCGGTGGGTAGCAGCACGGTCATCATCGGCCGCCCGATGGCCCAGTCTGCCATCGCCTCCCTGGAGCAGTACCTGCCTCTGCCTCTTCTCGCCGATAGGCAAGGCTTCATGGACGCGGGAGGGGCGCCTATCCTCCCCGACTGGGGGGTGATTCAACTCCTCTCTGCCCCCTGGGACGAGGAAACCGCCATCCTCGTTGTCTCCGGCGGAAACGAGGAGGGGTTACGACGGGCCGGTCAGGCCCTCGCCAACCAGGCAGCGCTCGACCTCCTGGGCGGCAACTACGCCTTAATCCAGGCTGCCCCTCGTGATGCCGGTCTCTACCCTATTGCCGGTCAGGTGAGCGAGAAAACAACGCTCCGTGAACTCACGCGCCATGACGAGGATTGGGTCGTGAAGGGGCACTCCATCCAGAGCGTGCACTACAGTTTCTATCTCCCTCCTGACTGGCAGATGGAGAACAGCGGCTACCTGGACCTGGAGTGGGCCCACTCCCCCGTCCTGTGGGCCGAGCGCTCGATGGTGGATGTGTTTCTCAACGGGACTCTGTTGAAGAGCGTAGCCTGTACACCGGAGAATGCCGACCGCAACACCCTGCGCGTCCAACTGCCGGCAGCACGCTTGCGTCCCGGATACAATACCATCGCCGTCCGGTTCACCCTGCGACTGAAACTGGAGTATTGCGTGCACGAGTACGGTGAGGAGGCATGGGGAGTCATCTACGGCGACTCCCTGCTCTTCCTGCCTCACCAGGAGCATCCCCGCCGCTTCACCCCTGATCTGGGCGACTTCCCCTATCCGTTCAACGACCGACCGGACCTGGGGGATGTCATCCTTGCCATCCCGTCGCAGCCCACTCCCGCCGAATTGGACGGCGCCTTGGAGATCGCCGCCCGCCTGGGACGAGCCGCCAGAGGGCGGACTCTCTCCATCCGCTTGCTCCCCGCCGACCACCTGGCCGAAGAGGACCGGGCCTCCCACCACCTCATTGTCATCGGGGAACTGGGGCGCAATCCTCTGCAGGATGAGGTAACGCGGGATCTGACGGTCGTCGGGTGGACCTGGAAGGGACTCTCCGCCGGAGGGCAACCCGTCGTCATCGAGCGAGATGGGGCCCCGATAGGGGTGATCGAAGAGCAAGTTTCTCCCTGGAACGAGACACGCGCCCTGCTTCTGGTGAGCGCCAACACTCCCGAGACGCTCCGCTTGGCCTGCGGGGCGCTGGGCTATGCCGAGACCTCCCAGGAGTTAGCAGGCAACATCGTGATCGTCACCCCGGATGGCCTGGAAGGAGGACTTGTCACGGTCTTTGAGACGCTGCCCACCCCCACCCCCCAACCCGCCATCCCCGAGGAGGTCCCCATCGTGCCGGCTCCTCTGACCTGGTTCTTCGCCGGCCTCACCATCATCGTCGTCACCCTTCTCTTGCTCGTGCTATTCGCGGAGCATAGGAGAAGAGCCAGGAAGCGGAAAACGCAAAGGGGGAACAGAGCCCATGTCCCGGATCGGCGTTGACGCCCGCTTCATCAACGATCGCTACCACGGCATCGGACGCTACACTTTCAACTTGCTTGAAGCCCTGACTCGGCTGGACAAGGAGAACGTGTATTTCCTGCTCTACGATCCTGCATCGCCCAACAGCCGCTTCGACATGGGCCTCTTGAGAAGGCGCCCCAACGTGCACCTGGTTGAGGCACGCCTGCCTCTCTATTTGCCCCAGGAGCAGTTGGCCCTTCCCCTCCTAATGCGCCGGCTGGATCTGGGACTGTGGCACACCCCTTACCTTGCGGTGCCTCTCCTGGCTCCCTGCCCCCTCCTCTGCACCGTCCACGACCTCATTTTCCACCGCCACCCGGAGTTTATGTCCCGGCGGCGCTTCCTCTGGTATTACCGGCTGGCGGCCCGGCTGAGCGTGCAGCGGGCACGCAGTGTCATCGCCGTCTCTCGGGCTACCGCCGACGAACTACGCCAGCTCTACCCTACCGCCTCCCGCAAGGTGTACGCCGTCCCAGAAGGAGTGGAACCTCGCTTCCGCCCGGTAGCGGATAGACGCAAGCGGGGGGAGGTACGACGTCGCTACCGTTTACCCCCGCGCTTCATCCTGAGCGTGGGGGCTCGGCGCCCCAGCAAGAACCTGGCCCGGCTGGTGCGCGCCTTCGGCCGACTTTGCAATCAGGTGGAGTACGCCCTGGTGTTGGCCGGCCCCCCCGATCCCTGCTTTCCCGACGAAGCGCTGATGATCGCGCGGGAACTGGGGTTGGAGGGGCGGGTGGTCTTCCCCGGCTTCGTCGCCGAGGAGGACCTTCCCACGCTCTACAGCCTGGCCGATCTGTTCGTCTTTCCCTCCCTGGCCGAGGGCTTTGGCCTGCCTCCCCTGGAGGCGATGGCCTGCGGCACGCCCGTCGTCGTCTCGAACATCCCCCCGCTGGTGGAGGTCGTCGGCCGGGCAGGACTAACGGTGGACCCGTACAGCGTGGAGCAACTGGCCGCCGCGATGCTGCGCGTGCTGACCGATCCGGCCCTCCGGGAGGAACTGCGCAACCGGGGCCTACGCCGCGCAGCACAGTTCACCTGGGAAACCGCCGCCCGCAAAACACTGGCAGTGTACAACGACTATACACTGGGTGTGAGCACCTGAAGGAGGATGGAATATGGAAGCCAACACGGGTGAGGATGTTCCCCGCCGTAGAGTGATCATCATCGGGCTGGACGGGGCGACGCTGACCCTGGCTGGTCCCTGGATGGACGAGGGGATATTGCCCAACTTGGCCTACATCCGGGAGCACGGCGTCTGCGGGCCGCTGGCTTCGACTATCCTGCCTATCAGCGGCCCGGCCTGGACTTCTTTTATGACCGGTAAAAACCCTGGCAAGCACAGCATCTACGACTTCATGAAGCGACGGGCGGGCTCTTACGAGCGGCGCGTGATCAACGCTGCTGACATAGACGGTCGAACCCTGTGGGAGATCACCGGCGACAAAGGGAGACGGGTGTGCGTGGTCAACGTCCCTGTCACTTTTCCCCCACGTCCGGTGAACGGCGTGCTCATCTCCGGGATGCTGACTCCCAGCACGCGAAGCGAATTCACCTATCCTCGTGAACTGGCCGAGGAGTTGGAGCAGCGCTTCGGCCCGTACCGGCTTAGCGTGACCGGGGGGACCATCTCGCCTGGCAAGGAGGACGAATTCATCGCCGACGTAGAGGCGGTCCTAAACCAACGGGAGCAGACGATGCTTTATCTCCTCTCCTGCGAACCCTATGATCTCTTCGTCTTCGTCTTCTTTGAGACCGACGTGATGCAGCACAAGTTTTGGGGATACCAAGAACATGAGGACTCTCCCCACCGATGGGCCATCCGCTGGTGCTACCAGCGCGTAGACCGAGCCATCGGACGCCTGCTGGAACGGCTGGACGACAACACGAGTCTGTTCGTCATGTCCGACCACGGCGGGGGAGCGTTGGACGGGATTGTCCTTCTGAACCGCTGGCTAATGGACCAGGGGTTACTGCGCCTGAAAGAGGGGGCCGGCATGCGCTTCAAGAGATGGCTGTCCCGGAACAACCCCATCTTAAAAGGGTACGACCTGCTTTTGAAAATGGGCTGGGGAAAGATGAGCGGGATTGTACCCCGATCGCTGCGCCTGCGAGTGATCAACGCCTTCGTCTCCCTCGAGGACGTGGACTGGGCCCAGACGCGAGCCTACTCCTGCGGTCATTTCGGGCAGATCTTCATCAACCTGAAGGGGCGAGAGCCCGAAGGGATCGTCGAGCCGGGGGCCGAATACGAGGCTCTACGGGAGGAAATCATCGTCGGGCTATACGAGATCGAGGACCCGGAGAGCAGGGAGAGGATCGTGGACCGGGTCTACCGGCGGGAGGAGATCTACCACGGACCACACCTACAGGAGATGCCCGACCTGCTCCTGCTGATGGGGGGAATGCGCTACGTCTCTTCCTCCGATCAGTTGGGTTGGGATAGCCCTTCCCTTTTCGCTCCTTCCATCTACGGTGACACCGGCACCCATCGCTTGCACGGCCTGTTTATGGCGATGGGGAAGGGCATCCGGCAGGGCGAGGTCCTGGAAGAGGCCAGCATTATGGACGTGGCCCCGACCGCTTTGTACGCGATGGGCCTGCCGGTGCCGCAGGATATGGACGGCCGGGTGCTGACTGGGATCTTCGAGCCGGCCTTCCTGACGACGCATCCAATCGAGTACGACGAGGAGGAAGAGAAGGAACCAACCAAGGGGAGACAGGGATTTTCCGCCCAAGACGAGCGGTTGGTGGAGGAGCGGTTACGGAGCCTGGGGTACCTGGGATGAAGGGACGATGGGAAGCACTGACCCGTGACAGCCTGATCACTGTTGCAGCCTTCCTGTTGGCGGCCGCTCTGAACTATGCCTTCAGCGTGACGATGGGTTGGCTCCTCTCCCCCGCCGAGTACGGCATGCTGAGCGTAGCCCAGACATTGTATATGCTGGGAGCCACCTTGCTCGTTTCGGGCTTCCCGTGGGCGGTAGCACGGGGGCTGGCAGCGGGGGGAAGCATCGAGGAGAAGCGTCGTTTGTTCAAGAGCGCCCTGCTGGGCAACGTGGTCTTCGGTGTACTCTTGGGCAGTGCGCTCTGCCTAGCCTATGCAGGCTCACTCCTGCACCTGGAGCGTTCCTATACCCCACTGATCCTCCTTGTGGCCTTCGCCTTCGCCTTGATGGGAGTTCAATCGGTCTTCCGCAACGCCCTGCGCGGCCTCTTTCGCTTGGGTGCTTTCGGGGTGGCGCAGATTCTGGAGGCGGGAGGAAAATTGGTAATCGGCTGCGTAGGAGTGTGGCTGGGCCTCGGAGCGAGAGGAGCGGTCGCTGGCCTGCCGGGTAGCCTCCTATTGACATTGATCCTTTGTTTCTGGCTGACCCGGCACCTTCGCTTCTGGAAAGAGAGAGGCTGGGCCGGGCGGAAAGTGTACACCGATAGCCTGTACCTATTCGTAGGAATGGCGGGCATCACTTTCTTGATGCATCTGGACGTGTTAGGGGTCAAGTTCTTCAGCGCCCGCGTCGGCTCCGACCTTCTCGCCGGCTACTTCCAGGTGGCGGCCACCTTAGCCCGTCCCCCTGCTTTCATCGCGCTGGCAGTGGCCAACGCCGTTTTTCCTCACGCCTCCCAGTGTGCCCACATCCCCGGACTGACCGGTCGGTATGTGAAGGTTACGTTGGTGGGCATCACGGCAGGGCTGGTGCCTCTGCATCTTATCCTCGCTCTATTCTCCAACCGCGTCCTCGCAATCCTGTTTCCTCCTCCTTATCAGGCCAGCGCTCCGATCCTGACCGTTTTGGCCCTCTGCACTATCCCGCTTGATTTCCTGTTCATCCTGGTGAGCATGTTGCAGGCGCGGGGTGAGCACCGGCTGCCGGCTTTCGTCCTCCTCGGCGCCCTGGTGTTGGAGGGGGGCGGGATGGCCTTGCTGGTACCTCGGCTGGGACCGATAGGGGCCGCGCTGGCGTTAGGGGGGGCAGCAGCAATGGCGGCGTTCGTGCTACTGATCGCCGCGGTGCTCCCCGCCAGGGGGGCAAGGGCACCCGGAAAGAGAGCAGTTCTTCGACCGTCCAGCGATGGTCGGTGATCACGCGGCAGCGACGGCGGGGATACGCTAGACCCACCGCCGCCGATGTTTGTGCACGAATGCGCACGCTTGAGCCTGAAACCGTGCTGAATCGCGCACAAAGTATTGACAAATTGCGCACAATGTGGTAAACTAACAATCGTGAGCCAGCGTCCATTGCCTGCCCTGACCGCCGAAAGACGCGCCGCCATCGCTAAAATGGTGGCGCA
>Ga0164318_10003725_pt1 | contig 14517 bp, 12 predicted proteins | sample GuaBasSedimGuay9_FD_113734 | JGI IMG/M metagenome (GOLD analysis project Ga0164318, IMG submission 113734) | Subseafloor sediment microbial communities from Guaymas Basin, Gulf of California, Mexico - Guay9, Core 4571-4, 0-3 cm | ecosystem: Environmental > Aquatic > Marine > Hydrothermal vents...
GAATGAGACACCTGCTTTTCTCATGTATGGAACGCTTAGAGCCCAGTTGTAGTAGGCGCTACCAAAGGCAACGCTACCATCTTCAACCCTAACGAGCCACTTGTCTTTGAACTCTTCGGGAGCGTATCTCTTAATGAGCCTGTTAACGTCTTTAATAACCTTAACAAAGCGCTCCTGCATTTGCTGTGGGGTCAGCTTGAGCTCTTTAATGAGCCTGTCAGTCTTGTTTATGAAAAGGACGGGCTTAACGTATTCCCTAAGAGCTTGTCTTAAAACGGTCTCCGTCTGGGGCATGACACCCTCGACGGCGTCAACGACGATGATGGCACCGTCTATGGCCCTCATTGCCCTTGTAACGTCACCACCGAAGTCAACGTGACCCGGGGTATCGATGAGGTTGATGAGATAAGTCTGACCCTCATACTCGTGAATCATTGAAACGTTGGCGGAGTTAATTGTTATACCTCTTGCCTGCTCCTGTTCGTCAAAATCGAGCACGAGCTGCTTCCCTGCAAGCTCCTCACTAATCATCCCCGCTCCAGCCAAAAGGTTGTCGCTCAGCGTCGTCTTACCGTGGTCAATGTGAGCGGCAATGCCCATATTCCTAATTCTCTCGGGCTGAACCATCAATTCCTTAATATGTTTAATCATTTCTTCCCTTCTTCCCATTATCAATCACCTCAAATTCTCTCGATGAGCTTGTCATCTTTCACTCTAAAAGTTCGGTTATAAATCTTTCCCCAGAACACCCTGCTTGAGCAGAGTTTGATTAATGCTGGCGCACTCTTTAAAAGGGGATATAGCCATCCGCTCATTCAATGCGCTTTAATGTTGGAAAAAGTGTCATATTGTTAGAGAATTAATGCCCAAAATAGCAGAAAGAGAAGAAGGGAAATCACCTTGAAGACTGGGCAATTCTCTCGATTTCTTCCTTCTTGCTGTAGGCAAAGCTCTTTGTGTCCCTGTTTGCGGCAGCCATAAGCTCCTCGGCGAGGGCTTCGGCAAAACTTACCTTGTTTCTGTAGCACTTGGCGCTCGCTCCAAGGGCAATGTTCTTCAGGGCTATGTCAAGCCTCCTGATAGGTGAGACGTCAACTGCCATATGATATCTAATTCCACCGAAAGCTATTGTCGTTGTATCCTCTCTGGGGGAGGAGTTCTCAATCGCCCTGACGAGGATTTGGATTGGGTTTTGCTTTGTTCTCTTTTCGATGATCTCAAAAGCTTCCTTAACAACCTCATAAACCTTGACTTTCTTGCTCATAACTGACCTGTGCTCTCTCCTCATGAAGTGCCCGCCAACCTTGTGGGATGAAGCACCGCTCCTCATGAGCTTGTTTATGAGGCGTTCCACTATGTGAACATTTGTTTTTCCAAAGGCCTTCTTGGCATGCCTGCCGTGGGTGTGTGGTAGGATGATTGGGGTCAGGGAGATGTAGGGCTTTAGTGATGGATCCCTAATCTCAACGTCTTCAACGCTCCACCTTCCAAAGACTTTGACTTCTTTGGGTTGGTAAAATCTCTTCTCAACGCTCTTCATGTTCATGCTATCACCTTCTTGGCTTCTCCTTTCTTCCCTTAACGAGCTCTTTCAGTGAAACTCTGTTAACCTTAACCACCTTGTATCTGATTCCCGGTATATCACCTATTGAACCACCCTTTGCACCACCGATTCCCTCGATGATAACCTCATCGTGCTCGTCTATGTGGTTTATAGCACCGTCTCCCGGTGTGAACGCGGTAATAACCTTACCGTTCTTTATGAGCTGCACTCTGACGGCCTTTCTCATTCCTGAGTTTGGCTGTTTGGCCTCGACGGCAATTTTCTCCAGGACTATTCCCTTGGCTTGCGGCGAACCCTCAAGAGGGTCGCTTTTGACCTTGAGATTTAAAACTCTCCTCTTGTACGTAATATCGCTCCATCTAAACTTCTTTCTCTTAAGCTTAAGCTTCCTTCCAGCAAATTCACCATTTGGTGCTTTCTTACCAGCCATGACCATCACCTCAAATTATTATCACATCTTCAATGCCATGGTGTCTCTCCATCAAATCCTTAACCAGGTTTATGGTCTGGCCCCCTCTCCCTATAGCCTTAGGCTTTTCCCTCTGGGCTATATCGAGGAGGGCAACTTTCTTCCCATCTCTCTTTTCCGTGATGTGGGCTTTTTTAACCTTTACGCCCACTATCCTATAAATGTTTCTGAGGAACTCCTCAGGATTCTCTGAGAACTCAATGAGATCAATGCCCTTTCCAAGCATGTTCTGGATTTTCTTAACGTTTGCTCCCCTCTTTCCGAGGGCCAAACCCATCTCACCCTTTTTTATGACGTAGATGAGTCTGTTCTTATTTTGATCAATAATGCAGTCGAGCGCTGTAGCCCCTGTCATGCTCTCAAAGAGTGCTATGAACCTTATCTGGTCAGTATTTAACTTTAAGGGCATTACGCCTTACCCCCACTCAGGGCTAAAATATTGCTCTCTCCAGGCTCCACTATGGCCAGGGATGCGACCACAAAGGGTTTACCCAATGTTGTTCCGAGCTCAACGCTAGTCCCCTCGAACTCATAGATGGGTATATTACTCAGCTTGCCGTAGTACTCCAGATCCTCCTTGACATCCTTTGGTGCATTTCTAGCAACTATAATGAGCTTGGCTCCCCCAATCTTAGCAAGTTCAACTGTTCTCTTTGAACCAATGACAACTTCACCAGTCTCCAGAGCTTTTCTAAGCTCGTAAGCTAAATCCATTAACTACACCTCCTCTACTCCTTTTCTTTTGGTTGGATTGGTAACCTCATTGTCAGCTTAACCATACCCGTTCCAACGGGCACCGGCTGTCCTATCAGGACGTTCTCCACCACACCGCTAAGGGGATCGGATTCTCCCCTCTCGGCTGCTTCAAATAAGTGTTGAGTGGTAATCTCGAAGGCTGCCCTCGCAAGCACGCTCGCCTTTCCACCAACGATACCGTGCCTTCCTATCGCCTTGACGGTACCGTTTAAAGTCATCATATCCGCAACGAGCATGATATGCCTAACATCAACTTCCAGACCCTGCTCCTGCATTGTGTTAACTATCTCCTCCACTATTGCATTTCTGGCAGCTTCAACACCAAGCACTTCTGCTATCTCGTGTATGTTGTTTGTTCTGGTTCTCGTTGGGTCAACGCCTTTAACCTTGAGCACCTGCTTGAAGTTTGAGCCCTCTGTATATATTACATACTCCTCGCCACTTGGTCTAACAACGGTTTTGTTCACACCGGAGAGACCTTTTAAGCGATGACTTTTAACCTTTTCGGCAATTTTCCTAAGGTCTGAAAGCTTCTCGGCTTTCTTGGGTCTAACTATGAGGGTGTAACCATCAACTTCAAATTCAGCTGTCTTGAATGAGCTCTTAAGCTTTTTCTGGATGTCCTCCATTGTCAGACCAGATTTCTCCAAACGCTCGGGTTCAATGTCCACTATAATCTCGAGGTTTATAATGTCCGTTGTTATGCTCTGAGCCAGGTTTAGTATTGTTGTACCTTCTATTCTCCTGGCAACTTCTTCCGCTTTCTTTTTGTCATATCTGTGTTCTTCGTCCAAATAGACCATCATAATTGGTGTGGAGGGGTTTTTTCTGGCATCCACAAGTTCTATGATTCTCGGGAGACCCAGAGTAACGTTAATTTCCGCGACACCTGCATAGTGGAATGTGTTGAGGGTCATCTGGGTTGAGGGCTCACCCATGGATTGTGCCGCAACTGTACCAACGGCTTCTCCAGGTTCGATTAAAGCGCCTTCATACTCTTCGACGGCTTCCTTTACTATTGCCTCCACTTCCTTCTTCTTGAGCCTGTACTTCTTATGATATTCAAGGAGTTTTTGGTAAAGCTCCTCTCTGATGTTTATGGGAAGAGCGGCACCTTTACTCTCAACTATTGAATGAATGGATTTGGGGGAAAGGGATGGCATTTCACTCACCTCTCATCTTCAGTAATGTCCTCACAATGACCCTATCCACATTCAGGGTCTTTCCGCCCCAGCTCTTCATTGGATCAACTCCATCCTCACCATAGCGGAACTGCACGATAATCCCAGAGGGATCCCTGACCGTTCCGTCATAGTCCACTTTGAGATCCTGGAGAGCATTTATCAAACGACGCTGCATATAACCGCTTTGTGCAGTTCTAACCGCAGTGTCAACGAGACCTTCTCTACCTCCCATTGCATGGAAGAAGTATTCCGTGGGGGTTAGTCCGCTTTTGTAAGAGTTAACCACAAATCCTTTAGCTTCCGCACCCAGATCATTGGGCTTGAAGTGCGTGGTTACCCTTCCCCTGTATCCTCTGTAGAGCCTCTTACCTCTAATTGATTGCTGTCCGAGCATTGCCGCCATCTGTGTAATGTTAAGGATTTTACCCCTTGCTCCTGTCTTTGCCATGATGACCGCATGATTGCCCATACCCAGGTACTGGGAAGCGATGTCACCGGCTTGATCTCTAGCTTCTGCCAGCTTCTGCATTATAAGGCTCTCCAATGTCTCCTCCAGTGTTTTACCCGGATGTGCATCAAGCTCTCCCATTTCATATGCCTGTATGAGTCTGTTGACATTGTTCTCTGCCTCCCTTATGATTTCCCTGATTCTCTCTATTGCATCCTGGGGCAGATCCTCATCATCGATTGCTGTCGTGAATCCCTTGTGAGTTATAACCCAAATTGCAAGCTTTGTAACCTGATTAAGGAATTGCTTGCCCCTCTCTGTGCCATACTCCTTTACTATGAGATCCAAGAGCCTCCCATCTTCTCTACCGTATGCTTTTTTGTCTATTACACCGCTGAGCAGTTTGCCGTTTCTTATATAGACAAAGCCATCATCCGAAAGCTCTCTAATCTCCTCATCGCTGAGAACCAGCTTCTCCTCAATGGCTTTCTTGAGCTTTTCGCACTTCTCTTTATCCTTGCATCCCACTTTGTTCTCATACCAGATTGTCAGATCCTTTGGGAGGAGAAGTGAGAATATGGTCTTACCGCTCCAGAACTCCACACCTTTTTCCACTCTATCGGGCTCCGGGAGCTCGTCCACATCAACGCCGGCGAACATCAGCATCTGCTCAACCTCAAGCCTCGTAAAGTATGCCCCTTCCCTCGTCAATAGGTATCCTCCGGAGATGTGGTCCTGAATTCCCCCTATTAGAGGGCCACCATACCTCGGAGATATGATGTGGTTTTGCACTTCCATCAATATTCTTGCCTCTGCCTGAGCTTCCTCCGTCTGTGGCACGTGGAGGTTCATCTCATCCCCATCGAAATCTGCGTTGTAGGGAGGACAAACCGAGAGGTTAAGCCTAAATGTCTTGTAGGGCATTACCCTAACGCGGTGTGCCATGATGCTCATTCTGTGGAGGGATGGCTGTCTGTTGAAGAGCACTATATCCCCATCCATCAAGTGTCTTTCAACCGTCCATCCTATATCGAGCATCTCAAGTACCGTCTCCCTATTGGTCTCCATTATCCTAATCCTTCTCCCCTCGGGATCGATAACGTAATTGGCTCCAGGATATTTATCGGGCCCGTTCGATATGAGCTTCTTAAGCTTCTCCATGTTGAACTCAGTAACCTTCTCCGGGATAGTCAGCTCCATCGCAATTGCTAGGGGAACACCCACCTCATTTATGCTTATCATGGGGTCCGGAGAAATAACAGTACGGGCTGAGAAATTAACACGTTTACCGCTCAAATTGCCTCTAAATCTTCCCTCTTTACCCTTCAATCTCTGGGAGAGTGTCTTTAATGGTCTTCCGCTTTTGTGCTTTGCCGCTGGGACACCTGAAGTCTCGTTATTTATGTAAGTGGTAACGTGGTATTGCAGAAGATCCCATAAATCCTCTATGATCAGCTGGGGAGCACCCGCTTCAATGTTGGTCTTCAGACGGTTGTTTATCCTAATTATATCGACGAGCTTGTGGGTTAAATCATCTTCCGCCCTAACTCCATTTTCCAGGGTAATTGAAGGTCTCGTGGTAACGGGAGGAACGGGCAGAACCGTTAGAACCATCCATTCGGGTCTCGAGTTTTCGGGATGGAATCCCAAAAGGGACAAATCTTTATCGGGGATCTTTTCCAGCCTGTCCCTTACTTCACTTGGCATCATTCTGTGCTTGTATTCGTTGCCCTCCTCATCTATCCGGGTCTCCCAGTAGATCGTGGGCTTTTCGAATTTTATGGGGAACTGAGGAGCACCGCAATGGGGGCATGTTTTCCTCTCCTTGACTTTCTTGTGAATTTCCTTGATCAGTCTGTTAATTTCCGACCTTCTTCCCTCTGCAAACTCAAACTTATGCATGTATTCCTCGATTTCCTCATCCGTGAGGAGTATCCTGCCGCATTCCCTGCACGTGCTTTGGAGGACTCTAAACAATGTTTTTGCAAATCCCACGTGAATTACTGGACGGGCAAGCTCTATATGTCCAAAATGACCCGGACATTCCCCTGCTCTTGCCCCGCAGGTCTCACATCTCAAACCTGGATCTATAACGCCCAGGCGCTTGTCCATGAGCCCTCCATCTATTGGATAACCATCGTCATCATAAGTGTCTGGAACTGTTATCTCAGCGGCACTCATCTTACGGATTTCCTGAGGAGCGAGGATACCAAACTCTATCTTTCCGATAACTTTCTTAATTGAGTGCATGGCTCTCACACCCTATCCTTTAATCTCAGCTTGGGTCTTATTACCATAGCCTTAAGCTCATCAAGCAGGAGCTTGAAGGCATAACTCATTTCTACCTTGCCTATGCGCTCTGTTTCACCACATACTGGGCAGTAAACTTGGTCTCTCCTCTTATCCTCCAATGCCAGATGACCGCAGCTTTCACAGACCCATACTTCGCTTTTATCGCTCTCTTCGAGGAGACGTTCAATGAGGAGCATTGCAGCACCGTGACCAACCAAAACGTCACGCTCCATCTCACCGAACCTGAGACCTCCTTCCCTTGCCCTTCCTTCCGTAGGCTGTTTCGTAAGAACCTGAACGGGACCTCTTGAACGTGCGTGCATCTTATCGGCAACCATGTGGTGGAGCCTCTGGTAATATATGACACCCACGAATATATCCGCCTCAAGCCTCCTTCCGGTAAGTCCATCGTAGAGGACTTCTCTGCCATTGTGTTTGAAGCCGAGCTCTTCAAGTTCTCTTCTAAGCTTCTCTTCCGGCTCTCCGATGAAAGCTGTGCCGTTAACACGCCTTCCTTTAAGTGATGCCACCTTTCCGCCGATGGCTTCCAAAAGCTGTCCGACGGTCATTCTCGATGGAATACCATGCGGATTAACTATTAAATCGGGGGTTATTCCGCTCTCGCTCCAAGGCATATCCTCCTGAGGCACTATTAAGCCTATAACACCCTTCTGACCGTGTCTCGAGGCGAACTTATCTCCAATCTCTGGTATTCTTAAGTCCCTGACGGTGACTTTAACGAGCTTGGTTCCATCTCCACTCTCCGTAACGATAACCTTATCAACTATACCTTTCTCGCTGTGTCTAACCGCTTCACTTGTCTCCCTGCGCTCTTGGAGTATTATTCCCCCCAGACCGGTCTGCTCTTCAAGGAATCTCGGCGGCGAAGTCCTTCCAACGAGGACATCCTTCCCCGAGACCTTTGACTCCGGGAAGATTATACCATCCTCATCCAAGTGCCTGTAGTATTGCTCTCCTCTATATCCCCTAACCGTTGGGTCAGGAATCTCGAAGTGATCGGTTTGTCCGCCCAGGTACTTCTTCTCCTCAACTTCGTAGGTTCTGAAGAATGTTGATCTTGCGAGACCGCGCTCTATCGACGCTTTGTTCATTATGATGGCATCTTCCATGTTATATCCTTGGTAGCTAAGCACGGCAACCACGAAGTTCTCACCTGCAGGTCTGTCCTCGAAACCAACAGCACCCATAACCCTTGAATTAACAAGCGGAACCTGTGGGTAGTGCATCAAATGTCCCCTAGTGTCAACCCTGAGTCTGAAGTTTGCCCATCCCAAACCGAGGCTCTGCTTTGCCATACCCGCTCCATATGTGTTTCTTGGAGCGGCATTGTGCTCTGGATATGGTACCAAAGAAGCTGGCAAACCTAAAATTGCAGCAGGCATGAGCTCCAAGTGGGTGTGCTCCTTCGTTACATCCTCGGGCCATAGTGCCACATAGGCGTTTTCTTCCTCCTCAGCATCCAAGTATTCTATAAGACCCATCTTGACTAAATCGCTCCATTTGAGCTTCCCGTTTTTAATTGCCTCTACATGCTCCTTCTTTAGCTTAGGTTTTCCATCCTCCACTATAATTAGGGGTCTCCTGACCCTGCCGTCATCACTGTTCACATATATTTCCTTAACATCCTCGTAGTAGGCTATGTTTATGACATCGCTTATTTTTCCGCTCCTTCTATCACTCTTGATCTTGTTAACGAGCTCAATACCTTCCTCTATTGTTCCAACGAGAACTCCGTTGAGGTAAACTCTCCATATGTGAGGATTCGGTCTTTTCTCTAGGATATCAACAACCCCGCGCTTTTTCAGATATTCTAAAACATCCTCCTCAGAGACGGCAGTTGTGATCTGAGCCATTAGAGAGAGGTTTTTAACCAAACCACAGTTGGGACCTTCAGGCGTCTCCGTGGGGCAGATCCTTCCCCAGTGGGTTCCATGCAAATCACGGGCTTCAAAGTGTGGCTGTTCCCTGCTTAATGGCGAAGTAACCCTCCTCAGGTGCGAGAGAGTTGACATGTAGTTAGTTCTATCAAGCAACTGACTGACACCTGTTCTACCACCGGGCCAAGCTCCGGTTGCCATTGCGTGCTCTATTCTCTCACTCAAAACGTCAGGTCTAACCGAGTGTCTAACGAACCTCTGCACATTTTCATACATGTACTTCTCGCCCTTTCTCTGGTAGGTCTTGGTAAGCTGGTATTGCATATCCTTAACAAGCTGCCCAAAAGCAACCCTGAAGAGGTCTTTTAAGAGATCACCGGCAAGCTTCAACCTCTTATTTGCGTAGTGATCCTTATCATCCTCACCACGCATCCCAAGGGAGAGCTCCAGAACCTTTAATGCCATCATTCCAAGATAGTATGCCTTCTTAACTCTATCTTCAGGAGAAACACCCATATGAGGCAATAGATTGTTGTCTATTATGCTCTGAGCTCTCCTAAGCCTGTATTCCTTTGGCTGCCCAGGCAATGCTTTCTTTCCTATGAAATCAAGCGCCTCCTCTTGGGTCAATATATCCGCCGCATCATCAAGATTTTCAAAAAGTTCCTTTTGAATTTCAGGATCATCAGAAACAGCCTCGACAATTTCCTTATCGCTCTCAAGACCGAGAGCCCTCATGACAACGACGAACTTTACGAGACCCGGGACATTTGGCATTGAAACATAGAGAATGCCATCCTTCCTCTTTTCCACCTGGATCAAAGCTCTATATCCATGTCTGTATGAAAAGCACTTGGCAAGGTATCTCCTGTTGTTCTCATCCTTCTCCACAAGGGTTTTATTTGGTGCCAGATCCTCAATGGAAACTATTACTCTCTCCGAACCATTTATGATAAAATATCCTCCCGGATCCTTTGGATCTTCGCCAACGCGCCTGAGCTCTTCGTCCTTCATCCCATGGAGCCTGCATGCTTTGGACTTAAGCATTATGGGAAGCTCTCCAATCCTCACTTCTGTTGACTCCTGCTCTATACCGTTAACCACAGGAATCATTTCCAAAAACACGGGTGCCGCATAGGTTAGATTTCTAATTCTTGCATCCAGAGGATATAATGGCTTCCTCTGTCCCTGTGGCTCCTGGAATTCCGGCTCTCCTATTCTTATCTTCCCGAACTTGACCTCAAAGTTTGGAATATCGGGCTTGACCCCTCCAAATTCGTTAATGACCTCCTGAAGACCATGCTCTAAAAAGGCATTGTAAGAGTCCAAGTGCTGCCTGACCAAACCCTTTTCCTGCCAGTAGTTCTCCATAACATACCATAGGTCATCCGGATTAACCTCAACAAGGGTAGGACCTCTCATAATCTCACCTCACCAAAAATTCAATCCTCAACCACTATTCTATAGTAGTAGTAAATTCCAGCTGTCGGACTTTTCCTTTTAATTTCTATGATATCCCCAGGCTTTGCACCGAGTTCTTCAACTGCGGGATCACTAGCCTTGATTTGAGGTAACTGAGAAAGCTTTATATTGTATTTTTTTAGCAATTCCGCTTTCTCCTCGTCGCTTAATATTCTATGCTCAGGAACCAGCTCATGATCAAATATATTAAACTTTCTTTTCGCCGCCACAGAGAATTGCCCCCTTAATATTTTTAGAACTTAACATGAACATGCTAACCTCAACCTTCAGCTTTTGGTATATAAGCTTTTCGTGGATATCGGAAGGTAGTTTGATTTTTTCATTTATATCTCTTGCGTAAAGTTTAAAAATAAAAAATGGATGAAGGAGAGCCACGAAAGCTTCACCAATGAACATGAATGAACATTAAAAATTAGGTGGGAAAATCTACCAAATATGTAAACGAGCGTTGAGTGGTTAGCATTAAAAGAAATGTATACTTTCAGTGGCACTCTGAGAAAACCTTGTGGAGCCCCGGGCGGGGTTTGAACCCGCGGCCTGCCGCTTACCAAGCGGCCGCTCCGCCAGGCTGAGCCACCGGGGCGTGCACTGGTGGGGCCGCCGAGATTTGAACTCGGGTCACGGGCTCCCAAAGCCCGCAGGATGGACCAAGCTACCCCACGGCCCCTGAAAAATGGAGCCCCGACCGGGGTTTGAACCCGGGACCTGCGGATTACAAGTCCGCCGCTCTACCAGGCTGAGCCATCGGGGCACGGTTGAAATGATGTTCCAGGGCGTTTATAAAGTTTTCGTATTCCTTTAACCGCAAGATTTATAAATGGATTTGCACTTGCTATGAATGGGCTTGTGCCGCCGTAGCTTAGTCGGTAGAGCGCCGGACTGTTAATCCGGCGGTCCCCCGTTCGAGCCGGGGCGGCGGCGCCATATGGGCCCGTAGCTCAGCCTGGTCAGAGCGCGCGGCTCATAACCGCGTGGTCGGGGGTTCAAAGCCCCCCGGGCCCACTTGAACTTCTTCCACGTTCTTCTCGGAGATTAGCCATTCTCTTATGCCATCACTAAAATATAGTCTAATTTTCTTTAACTCACAATCCGTGAGCAGAATTCTCAAACTCCCTCTTATTTTACCTCTTAAAATCCCCTCCTGAATATCAGAAGGAAGAACTTCCTCAATCATAATGAGTTTGCCCCCAACATAAATCCCAACCAACGAGCCTTTTTTGAATAGATATCCACTTATTGGAAATATTCCCTCAGTCTCCGTCCTCCTATTAAGTTCCACACCAGATAGAGCTTTTAACATCTCTGCCATCCGCACCACCAAAAATAGTCTATAAGAGGAGATATTTTAGGAACCCGATGGAACGATTGTGGTTCTTCCGTTTCTGAAAGTTTCGTATAGGAAGTGGAGAGAGTTTACGGGATATTTTGAAGGACGGCACATTTTTAAATCATAACAGCAATGAAGAACTGGTGAGGTTCCTTGCTGCCCCTCGGAAAGCTGAGAAGTGAAGTACTAAACGAAATTCTCAAAGACATCCCCTCATCCGACTCGAAAGTCATAATCGGGCCTAGGGAGGGCTTCGATTCTGCAGTCATAGAATATGATGAGGAGAACTACCTTATTGTAGCAACTGATCCTGTTCTGGGTGTTCCAAAGGAGCACTTTGGATTCTTTACATATCACTTTGCATCGAGTGATGTGGCCGTTTTTGGAGCAAAGCCGAGATGGCTTATTGTAAACTTACTGCTTCCTCATGGCACAACGAAAGGGGAACTCAAGGAGACCATGAAGGAACTCAATGAAGAGTGCAGAAAGTACGAAACTTCTATAGTTGGGGGACACACAGGTGTTTATACAACGATAAAAGACATTACAGCCACTACAACAGCGATGGGAATAGTCCCCAAGGAAGAGCTCAAGCTCCCTCTGGCAAAGCCAGGGGACGAGATAGTAATAACAAAGGGCGTTGGAATAGAATTTGCCGTGGGTACGGCATGGTTCAAAGAAAAAGAACTCAGAAAAAGGCTCTCAGCGGAGGATGTAAGGACATTAAAGGAAATGTATTCCCTAGAAACCGTTGTTGAGGATGCAAAGATAGCGAGACCATTTGTGAGAGGTATGCACGATGCAACGGAGGGGGGTTTAACAGCACTCCATGAGATAGCGGACAACTCGAATGTTGGTTTTGAGATATATATGGAGAGCATTCCCATTTCGCCACCTGTTAAAAAGGTGCTTGATATTTACGAAGTGGATCCGCTCACCATCTCTTCCACAGGGACGCTCATAGCGATAACTCCGCCCGAAAATGTGGAGGCACTGATAAAAACTCTCCACGTGGCGGGAATTCCAGCCTTCAGAATAGGGCGCTTCACGGAGAAAAAGGAGAGGCTCCTAATAAGGGATAAGGATGTGGAGGAATTTCCTCACTTTAAAGGAGATGCATATGCCGAACTCTATTAATCCAAACGCTTCACCCTCCACCCGTAGAGAACCACGGCAAAGAGGAGTGTTGCCAGAGCAGTGAGTCCCAGGAGTGCCAAATCGGGCAGGAGCTCAATGGGGGGACGATGGTACAATTCTAGGAGCCTTAAATCCTTCAAAGCCCTGCCTAACGGAAAGTAGTTCACTATAGGTCTCGCCCATCCGGGAAGGACACTTTCGGGGATAACTATCCCGGCCAGGAACAGCAGGGGCATTGCAATGAGATTTACAAGGGCGTTTGTTGCCCTAGCGCTTCCCGTAGACATTCCTATTGCCAGTCCAAGACCCATTGAAAATGTTGCCGCCGTAAGTATGAATGCCCACCCAAAAAGACTCGGAAACACTGTTTCCCCAAAGACCACTTTCGCAAAACCTATTCCCACAAATATGCTCACTCCAATTGTAATTATGGTTGAAAGCATCTTGCCGACGAGAAAGTCCCAGGGCGTTGCAGGGGAAGCCGCCACTCTCCGGAGAGTGCCCTTCTCCATCTCTTCGAAGACGGAGCCGCTTATGCTTAGCATGGTGGCGAAGAGGAACTGTATTCCCATGAAGCTTATGACGTAGAACTTTATGGGTGATGGTGCCTCCCTGCTCACAGCCCTCTCCTCAAGGGCTATCGGCTCCCCGGATGCCTTTATATATGCCATGATCTCTTTCGCACTTAGATTATAATGCCCTGGAGGTATGTATTGGAGCTGTCTTTCCCTGATTTCCTTTGAGAGTCTCGAAAAGAAGGAAACAACTATGCCTCTTACTATTTGGTACTCCTGAGGATCGCTTTTGTCAAAATAGACCTCAATCTTTGCCTGCTTTCCGGTGGTGAGGTTTTCCTCAAATCCTCTGGGAAATACCATCAGCGCTTTTATCCTGCCCTCTTTAAGGGCTTTTAATCCTTCCATCTCGCTTGAATATACCGTCACATCAAACAGATGGGAGCCTTCAAAAGTGGCGTTCTCCATTATCCCGACCACATTCCCGCCATTTGCATAAACAACGCCCACATCCACTGTCACTGGAGGACTCTCACTTCCCCATATGCCCCCAAGAAGGAGGAGCCACATTACAGGAAACACGAAAATCCAGAAGAGAACCATCTTCTCCCTTCGAGTTTCTATCAAATCCTTTCTTAAAACCGCCAGAATGGCTTTAACTCTCATTCAAGCCCCCTCCCAGTTAGCTTCATAAAAACATCCTCCAGAGTCGGTTCTTCAACTGTTATTGCCTTTATCTCGCTCCCCGCTTCAACAAGGGCGTGAACTACAGTGGGAAGCGCCTCTCTCGCATTCTTCACGTGAATTCTCACTCTTCCCTCCTTATCAATTATCTTAAACCTACCCTTCAGCCTTTCAATCCCTTTAAGAATTCCCTCCACCTGTATTATACTCTCGTTTCCTATGAGTCCTTTAAGCTCAGCAGGCGTTCCAAGGGCTATTATCTTTCCCTCATTGATTATCGCCACCCTATCGGCCAGTGCCTCCGCCTCTTCCATATAGTGCGTGGCTAGGAGAACCGTCTTTCCGTCGCTCCTGAAGTGTTCTATGAGCTCCCACACCTCCCTCCTAGAAGGTACGTCCAGACCTACAGTAGGCTCGTCGAGTATCAGAATTTTCGGTTCATAGAGGAGAGCTATAGCAAGGTTTAAGCGATGCTTATAGCCGCCGCTGAGTTCTTTCGCCCTTTTCCTCCTGGGCAGACTAAAAAATTCCATGAGTTCTTTGATCCTATCCCTGGGAGCATCATAGATATCAGCATAGAACCGGAGGTTTTCCTCCACGGTCAGCAAATCGTAAGCTATGCTTTCCTGGGGCACATATCCTATTAAACGGGAGGTCTTTTTTGTTAGCGGCTCCCCAAAGACCCTGATCTCACCGGAATCATATTTTAACCCCTCCGCAATAATTCTGATTAGTGTGGTCTTCCCCGCTCCGTTGGGCCC
>Ga0164318_10003726_pt1 | contig 14517 bp, 14 predicted proteins | sample GuaBasSedimGuay9_FD_113734 | JGI IMG/M metagenome (GOLD analysis project Ga0164318, IMG submission 113734) | Subseafloor sediment microbial communities from Guaymas Basin, Gulf of California, Mexico - Guay9, Core 4571-4, 0-3 cm | ecosystem: Environmental > Aquatic > Marine > Hydrothermal vents...
ATGGGAAGGGCAGGGGTTATATATCTTCTCCTCACATTCGGAGCGGCGGCGCTGAGGCTGGGGACGGTTCTGGCCTATACTCGTTTCGCCCTCCCTCTTCCCGGATCACAGGGGCATTACCATGAAAAGATATCGGAGGATAGGGACTGGAAGAAACTGCTGCAGGAAACAGGTAAAAAGTTCAAGTCACGATTGATCAACATACTTGTGATTGTACTGCCCGTTTATCTGATAATTGTGCTGATTTCCGATATGGGATTCTTTCTCTGGCTCAGAGAATTTGTCGCTCGTGGGATTACCGGCATAGCCGTCCCCGTTGAGGCCATGTCCATTGTCATCCTCAACCTGGCGGCTGAACTTACCTCAGGGTATGCCGCGGCGGGCGCCATGCTGGACGCGGGAACGCTGAGTGTTTTTCAAACCGTGCTGGCGCTTCTCATAGGAAACATTATCGCCGCACCGATACGGATGTTGCGGCATCAGATGCCCTATTATATGGGTATTTTCGGCCCGGCATAAGGCGTTCGTCTCATGCTGATTAACCAGGCCTTCAGGACGGCAAGCCTCATCGGCATTTGCCTGGGCTTTATTTTGTGGGTAAATATGTTGGGGTAAGTATCCATGGAAAAACGGGATTAGGAAGGAAGGGAACTACTCAGGCAGATAGACTGACAAGGTACGCCATTCGTGTTTTTCGGGCTGACTACGTGAGTTACGAAGGAATTAGATAAATATATGAAACCGAATGAGATCGAGCAGGAAAGTTTTCGTATTATTGAAAGCGAGGCAGGAGATCACGGGTTTCCGCCTGATCAATGGGTCATTGTCCGGCGAATGATCCATGCCACGGCAGACTTTGACTATCTGTCATCGGTCAGATTTCATCCAGATGCGATCGCATCTGGAATTAATGCCATCAAATCCGGGTGTAAAATCATAGCAGACATACAAATGGTAAGGACCGGTATCAATAAAAAGCTGTTGAATCCTTTCGGATGCGAAGCTTTATGTTTTATAAATGATCCTGAAACCGTTTCCATGGCCGAAAGAAATCAAAGAACACGGTCTGAGAGCGCCGTGGAACTGGCAGCCGATATGATGAAAGGTGGAATATACGTTATTGGAAATGCGCCAACAGCTCTGCTGCGTCTTCTTGACCTCGTGGAAGAGGACAAGGCCCGGCCGGCGCTGATTATCGGTTTTCCCGTAGGGTTTGTCAATGCCGCCGAATCCAAAGAGAGGCTCTTAAATTCAAAATGCCCTTACATAACGAATTGTGGTCGCAAGGGGGGATCTTCGACCGCTGTCAGCGCCGTAAATGCCCTGGCTCATCTCGCAGGGGTCTTGGAGGGGTCAGGTCTTGACTCTTGACAGTTCTGCCAAGGTATCCCGAGGTTCTGTTATAACGAGAACTGTCAAGAGTCAAGACCTGACCCCTATAAGGAGATAAATAGATGAAGAAAATATATCTTATTGGAATTGGGCCTGGCAATCCTGATTATCTTACTGTCAAGGCGATAAACACAATGAAAAAAGTAGATGTATTTTTCCTTCTTGAAAAGAGGGGACAGAGGGGACGTGAGGATCTCGTAAAGATAAGGAAGGAGATATTAGAAAAATATCTGGATGGAGTGACATACAGGGTTGTGACCGCGGGAATTTCTGAGCGTAAAAAAAGCGGTAAGTTATATAAGGAAGAGGTTAAGACATGGCGTCAGCAAAAAGCAGAAGTTATTACTGAATTGATTAAAAGCAAGATGAAAGATGGTGAAAGCGGCGCCTTTCTTGTCTGGGGTGATCCGTCGCTATATGACGGATATATAGAAATTTTAGAGCATATCCTTAAAGAAGGAGCAGTAAATTTTGAGTATGAGGTGATAGCAGGGATAACCAGCGTTCAGATATTAGCAGAAAAGCATAAAATCCCTTTAAACCGTATAGGAGAGACTATCGTAATTACAACGGGCAGAAAACTGAAAGCATACTCACCTGCTGAGGTTAAAAATGTTGCCGTATTGTTAGATTCTTATTCTACCTTCAAACATTTTAAGGATACGGATATTGACATCTATTGGGGCGGATATCTGGGGACTGATGATGAAATCCTGCTTTCAGGAAAGCTAAAAAATATAATCGAGGATCTTAAAAAGATAAGAAAAGAAGCTAAAAAGAAAAAAGGCTGGCTTATGGATACATATATTTTGAGGAAGCCGGAAGGTTCAGAAAGTAATGAATAAACTCTATGCCTCTGGGGAGGACAGTTGCAATGAACCCTGTACATGTAGTCGGCATCGGTCTCTCACCTGAGGACCTCACGGAGAAATATATAGAAATTATCAATAAGGCAGAGGTTCTCGTCGGTGGGAAGAGGCATCTCGATTATTTCAAGGATCATCCGGCCAAGAAAATTATCTTAACCGGTGATATAAAAAGGGCCATATCGGAAATGAAAAGCCGGATGGATAAAAAGATCGTGGTTCTTGCATCCGGTGATCCAAACTTCTTCGGGGTCGGGCCACTTATTGTTAAATCTGTCGGCGCCGATAATATATGCATCCATCCCAATATCACCGCCGTCTCCGCCGCATTCAGCCGATTGAAGGAATCATGGAACGATGTCAAGGTCATAAGCCTCCATGGAAAACGATCCGGAGATGATCTCCTGAAAGCTGTTAGTCAAAACGAAAAAGTTGCGGTTTTTACCGATCCTGAAAAAACACCTGCCTGGATTGCAAAATTGCTTTTAAAAAACGGGCTGGAGCAACTCCGGCTCTGCGTATGTGAAAACCTGGGCAGAGAGGATGAATCGCTTCAGTGGGTTTCTCCTGAGGAATGCGTAAATAGAACATTTGCGGATTTGAATCTTGTTGTCATTTTTAGGGGTCAGGCCTTGACTCCTGACATTCTCAATCACCCCAGAATTTCGGGAGACCCTGGCAGGAATGTCAAAGGTCAAGGCCTGACCCCGGGCATGCCGGAATCCGATTATGTTCATTATCAAGGGCTCATTACCAAGGCTGAGATCAGGGTTCTAACCCTGGCGAAGCTCAGGCTTTCTCCTCATCATATAATGTGGGATCTCGGTGCCGGCAGCGGAGCTGTTTCTATCGAGGCTTCATTTTATATCACAGAGGGAAAGATAATAGCAGTTGAACGCAGACCCGATCGAATCGAACATATCAGGCAAAATCGGGAAAAATTCGGGGCAGGAAATTTAGATATAGTAATGGCAACCCTGCCCGAGGGGCTGTCCGAACTGCCGTCCCCTGATCGAATCTTTGTTGGTGGAGGGGGGAAAGATGTGATCAGGATCATTGAGACGGCCGGCTCGTATCTGAAGAGCGGGGGAATAATGGTGATCAATACGGTCCTCATCAATCTGCTGGAAAACATTATCGGAATTCTAAATAAATTGAATTTTGAAGCAGAAATAATTCATGTCCAGATCGGTCGCGGAAAAGGAATGCCTTATGGAGTCAGAATGGAAGCGCTGAATCCTGTCTGGATCATAACGGGAACAAAGGTGTAAAAATGGACGGAAGACAGAAGAATCCCATTTTATTTGTGGGAGCGGGCCCCGGCGATCCGGAACTCATCACAGTAAAGGGTATGAAAGCGCTTCAGAAAGCCGACTTGATTATCTACGCCGGGTCGCTGGTTCCTGAAAAGGTTTTGACCTGGACACGTCCGGAGGCTGAAAAGATAAACAGCGCCGGTATGGATCTTGAGGAAATTATCAGTAAGATCGTCAGCGCGTACAGGAGGCAGCAGAAAATTGTTCGTCTCCATACCGGAGATCCCACTCTTTTCGGCGCCATCCAGGAACAGACTGCCGAGCTGGAAAGGGAGGGAATTCCTTTCAGAATCATCCCGGGTGTAACGTCGGCCTTTGCTGCCGCTGCTGCCATGGGGCAGGAATTCACGATTCCCGAGATATCACAAACCCTCATTTTTACGCGCCTGGCCGGCAGGACACCGGTTCCTGAAGAAGAATCACTGGAAAAACTGTCATCTCATAAGACTTCTATGGCCATCTATCTCAGTGTTTCAAGAATTGAAGATGTATGTTCGATTCTGGGAAAATCCTATGGGAAAACAGCTCCCGTGGTGGTAGCTTACAGGGTCAGCCAGCCGGAAGAGAAGATCATAAGAACCACTGTAAACAATATGGCCGCACGGATCAGAGAAGAAAATATTACAGATCATGCCCTGATCATTGTGGGAAAGTTTCTCGATGCAAACGTGAAAGATCTTAAAAAGAAATCCAGGCTATACGACAAGAACTTTTCCCATAAATATAGAAAGCCATGAAAAAGAAAAAAAGCAAAATAGCTGTATGGGCATTGACCACAAAGGGCATGGGAAAGGCCTCCGTTATCGTTGATTCACTAAAGGATGTTGATGGATATGGCCCGGAGCGCCGGATTGATGAAGACTCCTTTTTTGAAGGGTTCCATCATTTTAAAACACACGTTCATAAAGTTTTTCATGACTACGAAGGGCATATCTTTGTCATGGCCACAGGGATCGTTGTGCGGGTTATCGCGCCCCTGTTGCGAGATAAGATCCGTGACCCGGCAGTTGTAGTCCTCGATGAAAAAGGACGCCATATCATAAGCCTGCTTTCCGGTCATCTTGGAGGCGCCAATGGCTTAGCTAAAAAAGTCGCTAAGATTCTTGGGGCAACGCCTGTGATCACCACGGCTACCGATGTCCACGGAGTCAAGGCATTTGATACCGTGGCAGTGGATAAAGATCTCTGGATAGAAAATCCGGATTCTATCAAGGCGCTGAATTCAGCGCTGCTGGGAAAAAAGAAGATCTATCTCATCGATCCGATGAAGATTATAAGCCCTTTTTATGAGGACATTCCATTTATTAAGGTTCTTGAAGACTTTTCACTGATTCAGGAAAACACAGGGAGCTGTCCTGCGGTTTACGTTGGTGATCAGATTATCTCTGCGCAACCGGGGCTTCTCATTATGAGGCCACTCACGCTTGTGGTTGGAATCGGCTGCAACCGGGGAACGGATTTTGAGGAACTCAGAGACGGCCTTGAAACCGTCTTCGAGAAATTTAAGCTTTCAATGAAAAGCCTTCGCAATCTGGCTACGATAGAATTAAAAAAGGATGAAAAAGGTCTCATAAAACTGGGAAAAACATTGGATGTTCCCATACGTTATTTTTCATCGAGGGAGTTAGGTTTCGTAAAAGGCCTCGAAAATCCATCACAGATGGTAAAAAAATATACAGGTACGGAGGGTGTATGCGAAGCGGCAGTTCTTCTTTCGGCGGGGGCCGAACGGCTACTGATTCCCAAGCAGATATTCAAAAACATGACCCTGGCCGTGGCCCGGGTGAGCTCTACATTGTAGGAACCGGGCCGGGCGCCATGGAACATATGTCCCAAAAGGCCATAGAAGTTCTTCAGAGAGCTCAGGTAGTGGTTGGATACAAAACATATATCGAATTGATTGGCGAACTTCTGGAAGGTAAAGAGATCGTCTTTACCGGGATGCGGGACGAGATAAAAAGAGTCAATCGGGCGCTGGATGAAGCCATGGCGGGTCAAAAGGTAGCCCTTGTCTCTGGTGGGGATTCAGGAATATACGGAATGGCCGGCCTGGTTCTGGAAATAGCCGTTCGGCGAAACATCAGTATAGCGTGGCTGAGAGAAAGAAAAAAGGGAGACTTTGATGTTCTCCTGGAGATTATTGCCGGTATTCCTGCGTTCACGGCAGCCGCAACACTCCTTGGAGCTCCTCTGATGCACGATTTTGCCTCCATAAGCCTGAGTGATCTCCTCACCCCCTGGGAGACAATTCGGGGCCGTATCGAAAAGGCGGCCCAGGGCGATTTCGTCATCATCCTTCACAACCCCAAAAGCAAAAAAAGAGACTGGCAGCTCTCCTCGGCAAAGGAGCTTATCTTGAAATACAGAAAACCGGAAACCCCTGTGGGCATCGTCTTTTCCGCTATGCGTGAGAGTCAAAAGGTAAACATTTCTACTCTCTCCAACATGGACAGTTATGAGGTAGACATGCAGACCATAATCATTATTGGAAACAGCGCTACCTTACAACATAGCGATTTTATGATAACCCCCAGGGGCTATTTAGAGAAATGTAAATAATGACACCGACAATTTTCCTTGGAGCTTACATAACTGATATATTAATCGGCGACCCTCGCTGGTTTCCACACCCTGTGGTCATCATCGGAAAATTCATAAATTATTTAGAAGGTAAAATCCTCACTAACTCCCCTTTACAAAAAAAGGACAAAGGGAGATTTCCGCATCACAAAATGGGCGGGATCATTCTGTGGTTCACCGTCGTTATCCCGGTTTATTCCATCACCTGGGGAATAGTGAAGGGATGTTCCTTTATAAACCCCTGGTTCGGCACTATTATAACAATCCTGCTCGCCTCCATGACACTGGCCACAAGATCACTCTTTGATGAAAGCAAAGTCGTGATTGATGCGTTGAGTAATGGAAATATCGTGGAAGCGCGGGAAAGACTATCAATGATTGTAGGAAGGGATACGGAAAATCTCGATGGGCAGGAAATTTACCGGGCCGTCATTGAAACGGTATCGGAAAATCTTTCAGACGGTATTGTGGCACCTATGTTCTACCTTGCCATCGGAGGAGTGCCCCTGGCCATGGCATACAAGGCGGTTAACACCCTCGATTCCATGGTGGGATATAAAAACGAGAGATACAGGGATATGGGTTGCTTTTCCGCAAAGATAGACGATATATTCAACTGGATACCGGCAAGGCTCACAGGACTTATTATTGTATTGGCCGCCTTTATCCTGAAACTCAACTGGGAAAACTCCTGGAAAATTATGCGAAGAGACGGCAGAAATCACTCAAGTCCCAACAGCGGCATACCGGAGGCTGCAGTGGCTGGTTCCCTCGGCATACAGCTTGGTGGTAAAATTCAATATTTTGGGGAAGTTACCTATAAACCCACGATTGGCGACAGGATAAAAGGAACGGATAAAAAAGATGTAAAGAAGGCATGGGTTATCATGTTTGCATCGTCACTTTCGATGGCTGTTATCTGTGTGCTGATATTATGGTTAATACAATAATGACAATATCGTAAAAAGTCATCCACCGAGTCATTGCGAGGAGCGTAGCGACGAAACAATCTTCTGAGGAATAGTTTCAAATGAAAAGAGATCACGGCGGGAACGTCAGAGAGATTTCCAGAATATATGGAATCGATGAAGACAGGATTATCGATTTCAGCGCCAGCATAAACCCTGTGGGCTACCCGCCCGGCCTGCAGGAAGCGATAATAAAAGATTTTAACTCCGTATTAAATTATCCCGATATCGATTCATTTGATCTCGTTTCAGGAATTGCGGAATATCACGGTATTGATAAGGATTATATCCTTGTGGGAAATGGTTCCACCGAATTTATGTACTGGATACCCATGGTATTCAAGCCGGAAAATGCCCTCATTGTAACCCCTGCCTTCAGTGAATATGAAAAGGGACTTGCAATAAGCGGAACCGAAGTATCGTATTTCCAGGCGGATGAAGAAAACGATTTTACCGTTGATATCGATCGTCTCTGCAATCGTATGAAAGAAGGGTTTGATATCGTCTATTTCTGCAATCCGGCAAATCCCACCGGTGTTCTAACCCTCAAAAATGAGCTGTGCCGGTTCATAGCTTGTGCCGGGGAGATCGGAATACTGGCAGTAATTGACGAGGCATTTATAGATTTTATGGAGGATGAATCTGTTAAGAAAGAAATCCTCGTGTTCCCCAATTTGATCGTCCTCAGATCCATGACCAAATTTTTCGGCATTCCCGGTCTTCGTCTGGGCTATCTCATGGCTGACCCATCATGTATTGTGAAAATCAGGGAAAAAAGAATTCCCTGGACGGTAAGCTCGCTGGTTCAGGGAGCAGCGTCAAAAGTCCTTTTCGATAAAGATTACATCAGAAAAACAAGAGAGTATATATTACCCGAAAGGGATTTCTTAAGAAATGCCCTGAACAAAATCCCAGGTCTGCGTGCATTTGAAAGCGCCGCAAATTTTCTCCTTGTTTCTATAGATAACAAGACAGGTGTAAACTCCACAAAACTCAGAGACCGCCTGGCTGCAGAAGGAATACTCATAAGAGATTGCAGTAATTTTCAGGGGCTGGGGAATCGTTATTTTCGCGTAGCAGTGAAGAGACATGAACAGAATATGACTCTCATCGAAAAACTGAAGCACATAATGGAATGAAGCTTTTACTCTTGACAATACACCCTTTATACGATAACATCGTTAAAAATCAACTATTATTAAACGTTGGAGTCGTTAAGTGGAGCAGATTCTATACAAACTTAATCCCTGGTGGGAGACAGATTTTCGCACAAAATCTATTCCCAGGCCTAAATATCGGGACAAGTTAAGCAGGCTTATACCGTTGCGGGATATCGTTTTACTTACAGGGCTCAGGCGTGTCGGCAAAACTACTATTATAAAACAGATCATTGAAGAACTACTGCAGGAAGTCAAACCGGAATTGATATTTTACATCAGTCTTGATGCTTATGGGTTGGAAAAATATTCAATTCATGAAATCGTCACCAGATATCGAACTATTCATCGTCTCGGGCTTGACCGACAAATATATGTTTTTCTGGATGAAATTGCCTTTAAGGAAGATTTTCAAAGAGAATTAAAAGATTTTTATGACAATGAAAACATCAAAATCTATGCTTCTGCATCATCGGCCTCCATTTTAAGGGATAGAAAGGCATATCTTACAGGAAGAACAAGAACCGTTGAAATTCTCCCGCTGGATTTTGAGGAGTTCCTTGTTTTCAGAAACGCGAAAGTTAAAACCGCTGATGCCTATCTTCTTGAAAATTATTTCATGGAATACATGCAGACCGGCGGTCTTCCGGAATACGTGCTGACCGGCGATATTGTTTATCTTTCCGAACTGGTGGACAGTATACTTTATAAAGATATTATTGCCTTCCACAATATAAAAGATCCCGCAATCGTAAAAGATTTCTTTCGTTTGCTCATGGAACGTGCGGGCAAAGTATTAACTTTAAATAAAATGGCTAAAATCCTTGGAATAAGCCTTGATACGGTGCGCCGGTATATGGAATATTTCAGGGAAACATACATCGTCTATACAGTGGAAAGATGCGGTAAGTTAAATCAAAGGTTGCGTACAGGCAAAAAACTCTATGCCGGAGATGTGGGGTTAAAAAATATGGCTACAGGATTCCGGGACAGGGGCGCTGTTTTTGAGAACATGGTGTACTTAAAAATCAAACAGCATGATCCATGTTATATTTATGAAGACGGTAACGAAATCGATTTTTTCTTTAAAGATACACTTATGGAAGTAAAATTCGAGAAGGAACTTAAAGGCAAACAATTGCAGTTATTTAAAAGAATTCCCGCAAAAGAAAAAATTATTGTGTCTAACTGGCAAGAACTTATGAATTTGAAACCGTAAATTGGCGTAAAAATAAAATTCTCAGCGTTATGATGAAAAAAGAGAAGGCAAAATATCCTGTTCCAATCCGTGAGTGGTCGGAAGATGACCGGCCAAGGGAAAAATTGCTGAAGTATGGAGAGCATACTTTAAGCAATGCGGAACTCCTCGCCATCCTGATCAGAACAGGTACACCGGGAAGGAGCGCCGTCGATATCGGCAGGGAACTGCTCCACAAATACAAGTCACTCCGTGCTATGAGCGGCATCGATGCTTCTGAGTTTAAGGAAATTTCCGGCCTCAAAGATGCAAAGATTGCACAGATCAAGGCAGCTGTCGAATTGGGGCGAAGGATGTTAAGCGAAGAAAAAGCGCTCGAAGGGTCGATTAAAAAATCATCCGATGTTGCAAATTTCCTGATGCCTCTCATGAGAGATTTAAAGAAGGAGCGGTTTGTGCTTCTTCTTCTCGACAGGCGGAATGTCGTATCAGATATGGTGGATATCGACTATGGCACAGTTGACAGGGCGAATCCATATATACGCGATATTATTCAGACGGCCATCAGATATAATGCCCCGTCGATCATCGTCTCCCACAATCACCCATCCGGGGCAGTAAAACCGAGCAACGATGACAAGGCTTTCACAAAAAGCCTGATGATGGCGGCAAAAGCAACCGGCATCAGCTTTTTTGACCACATCATCATCGGAGACAACCGCTACTTCAGCTTTGCCGATGAAGGCCTGATCGAAGAATATAAAACAAAGGCAATTAGAGAGTTATAGGAGGCTTAAATAGATACACCAATATTGATGACTCTGTTGATTTAGGGTATCAAGGGGTCGGTCTCAGGTCATCAAGTCAAGTCAAGTCAAGGGCATCAAGGGGTCAAGTCTCCGTTTGACTTATCTTGTTGATTACAGGTTGTAATCTACGATTAATAATTTATTTTTCTTGCTTTCAGGAAGAAACAACAGGGCTGGGAAATGGAATAAATCCGGTCCATAGTCTCAATCCGGTGCCGGAGAACGATTTTGCCCCCTACTAATCCAGCCGCTTTCTGAACCTGCCGGCGGCGCCGGTCAACACGATAAAACCTATAATCGCTAACGCCAGAAGTTGGGGCCAGAGTACTTCCATGCCCACTCCTTTTAAAAAGATCCCCCTTATTATGATCAGGAAGTACATGAGGGGATTTAAATAGGTCAGCCATTGTACGATTTGTGGCATGTTGGCGATGGGAAACACAAAACCGCTGAGCATCACGAAAGGTAGGATGAAAAAGAAGCAGGTCATCATGGCCTGTTGCTGTGTCGATGAAATTGTGGATATAAAGAGTCCTATGCCCAATACGCTCAGGATAAAAAGGAATGTGGCGAAAAGAAGCAGAAAACTGCTCCCTGCGAGAGGAATGCGGAACCAGAAAATAGCGAATATGGTGACTGCGACCATCTGAACAAGGGCAATGACAACATACGGAATTGTCTTTCCCATGATCAACTCAAAGGGTTTTACAGGGGTAACGATAAGTTGTTCCATAGTCCCCGCTTCCCTCTCCTTAATGATTGCCATGGAAGTGAAAACCATGACAAGGATCATAATAAGAAAGGCCACTATACCCGGCACAAAGAAATTCTGGCTGTAGAGGTTTGGATTGTACCATGTTCTTATCCGTGCATCTATTTTCCCATATTTCATTTTGAATGGATAAAGTTCTTTAACGAACTTTTGATTCAACCCGTCAAGCGCTAAAGAAGAATAGGCTATCCTGACAGAGGCCATGTTGCTCATGCTCCCGTCGGCAAGGATCTGGATATGAGCCGTCTTTTTCTTTCGAATCTGCTCGCTGAAATCGGGTCCCACCTTGATTGCCAGATCAAATTTTCTTTTAAGCAGCCCTTGTTCCAAATCCTTCGGTTTATCGGTATAATAAATGATATTAAAGGTTTTATTGGCATTGAAGGCATCGATCAGCATGCGGCTTTCCTTTGTCTGCGACTGGTCCAGAAATCCTACAGTGATATTCCGTATATCCGTAGTTACGACATATCCAAAGATAAGAAGTTGCGCAATGGGCGTAATGATCAAAATCTGCCTGCTCTTCTTATCCCTGAAAAGCTGGATAAATTCCTTTCTGACAAGTTCTCTGATGCGAAGCCGGCTCATTTCCTACATTCCCTCTCTTTTCAGCGCCAGAAGATTCATAAATGCGAGAATGATAAACATGGCAATCAAAGCTGTGTAACTGGGCCACTGGTGCGCCATCCCAAGGTTTCGTAAATACAATCCATTCAGAATGTCGATATAATATCTTGCCGGGACGATATAAGTGATCAGTTGAAGAACTTTGGGCATATTTACAATCGGAAAAACGAAGTCGGAAAGGAGAAGTGAAGGCAAATAGGTGACAAGAACGGCATATTGATTAGCCACCAGTTGTGATTTAGTAATGATGGAGATGAGAAGACCAAGGCTGAGCGCGACAAAGAGATAGATGGAGGAGGCAAGAACCATCAACCAGAAACTGGACTTCATAATAATTCCAAAGAGAGCCTGACCCATTAGAACGGCTATGAGAACATCTGCCAGCCCTATGAAAAAGTATGGAATGGCCTTTCCTGTCAGGAATTCCCCCGCTCCTATGGGAAGAGAAAAAATGGTTTCCATAGTGCCGTTTTCATACTCTCTGGCGATCACAAGCGAGGTCAGCATGGCTCCCACGATCATGATAATGATTGCAATAATGCCGGGGAGAATAAAATTCCTGCTTTCGAGATTTTCGTTAAACCAGACCCGTATCTGTCCTTCCACTGGTGGTTTTATCTTTTCCAGACTCTTGCGGTCGAGAAAATCGAAGAGAAGATTATTGTTGTACTCTCCGACAAATTTAGTAATATATCCCAAGGAAATACTGGCGAAGTTGGGATCGCTGCCGTCCAACAATATCTGGATAGGGGCTTCACGGTCTGCTTTGATATTTTTTGTCCAGCCGGGGGGAATAACAATGGCCATTGTTGCCCGGCCGTGTTCCAGATATCTTGTAACCTCTTTTGTATTGGAAAGATGACGGATGACATTGAAATAAGAAGATGCATCGAGTTTACGAATAAGATCGCGGCTTAGAGAAGTTTTGTCATGATCCATTGCCACCGTCTTGATGTTATCGACGTCGAGACTAAGAGCATAACCGAAGAGGAGAATCAAAAACAATGGGATGGCAAAGGCCAGATACAGACTTCTGAAATCCCTAATCAGGTGGTAGAATTCTTTACGGGCAATGGCCTGGATCTTTATGGGGTTCAATTATTACTCCGTGACATCAGTTTAATAAAGGCATCTTTCAGATCCGCGTCGGGGTTGCCTGGAATCGTTTCACTAATAATTTCCGAGGGGCTTCCGGCGGCTACGATTTTTCCTTCATTAATCATAACGATCCGCTCGCAGTTATGAGCCTCGTCCATATAATGAGTTGTCGCAAAAACGGTCATGCCATTCCCAGCAAGTTGACCTATAAATTCCCAGAAGTGACGTCGAGTAAGAGGATCGACACCAGAGGTTGGTTCGTCTAAGAATAATATGTCCGGTTTATGCAGCAGGGCGCATCCCAGGGCAAGGCGCTGGCGCCAGCCGGGCGGCAAATCACGGGTGAGACGGTTACGGACATCAGAAAGGCGAGCGGTATCAATAGTCCACTCCATCCTTTCTTCCCACTGATCCGGGGGTATCTTATATACTCCGAGGTAAAAACGTATATTTTCAAAGGGTGTCAGATCTTCATAGAGGGAAAACTTCTGGGACATATATCCTATGGACTGTTTGATCTTTTCGGGTTCTGTGTAAATATCATGCCCCGCTACAAAACCCTGACCGGAAGTAGGGGTAAGGATTCCGCAGAGCATGCGGATAGTGGTGGATTTACCGGAACCGTTGGGACCTAAAAAACCGAAAATTTCCCCTTTTTTTACAGAAAAAGAGATCCTGTCAACAGCAACAAACTGCCCGAATTTCTTTTCCAGGTCCTTTACGAAGATTGTATCAGGTCTTGAAGTTGTCATGGATCAATTCTTTGTCCTCCTCCTGTATGCGGTGAATCAGAGCCTCTTCCAGATTTGGAAAATGTGATTGGATTACTTCAGGCATACCGGAATCAAGAAGCCGGGATTTGTGCATCAATGCCAGATGATCGCATTTTTCTCCTTCATCGAGATATGCCGTAGAGATTATAATGGTCATACCCTGTTCTTTCATCTCGAGGAGAATATCCCAGAATTCCCGGCGCGATACAGGATCCACACCATTGGTCGGTTCATCCAGGATGAGGATCTGCGGCTCATGTACCAAAACGCAGGCGAGGCCGAGTTTCTGCTTCATTCCCCCGGAGAGGTTGCCCGCAAAACGATCAATAAAGGGAAGAAGCTTGGAAAATCGGAGGAAACGCTCCCTTCTTTTCTTTCTTTCAGCGCCAAAAATACCAAAGATATCCATAAAAAAATCGATGTTTTCCCCGACGGTAAGATCCTGGTAGAGTCCGAATCGCTGGGGCATGTAACCAATCATGGTTTTAACCCGTGACCTGCAGGTTACCACGTCGAGACCGTCAATCAGGATATTACCGGATGCGGGTCTGATCATAGTTGCCGCCATACGAAGCAGCGTGGATTTTCCAGCGCCGTCGGACCCGACAAATCCAAATATGGTACCCTTTGCCACATGCAGAGACACATGATCGACAGCAGTAACTTTTCCAAAGTTCATGGAGACGTCATCTACCTCGATGAAATGGCTTGCAGAATTCAGGTCTTTTCTCATTTCAAGCGGGTATTTCCCCCCCCACCCTAACCCAGATAAACTGGAAATTCGAAATTCGAAGCACGTTCGACGGTTCGATTGAGTTCACCGAAGGCTGAGCTCACGCCGAAGCCATTTTTGCAAGAATTTTACAATCAAGGGACCCCTGACCCCTGATCACTGTAACCAGGCATCGGCAGGCATTCCCGGTTTCAATTCCACGCCAGGGTTGGGAATAGAAATTTTTAC
>Ga0164318_10003727_pt1 | contig 14515 bp, 14 predicted proteins | sample GuaBasSedimGuay9_FD_113734 | JGI IMG/M metagenome (GOLD analysis project Ga0164318, IMG submission 113734) | Subseafloor sediment microbial communities from Guaymas Basin, Gulf of California, Mexico - Guay9, Core 4571-4, 0-3 cm | ecosystem: Environmental > Aquatic > Marine > Hydrothermal vents...
GCGCTGTAGAGCAGGATGGGTAGGGTGAGTATGAGATTAACCCAGTCAAATAGGAATTTAAATTCTGGTTCGATGCCATACCATGCGCCGGCGTATAAGGCGATTGAAAACATCATGATTTGCATCCCTAATACGCCGGCTATGCCAATACGACGCAATTGTTGCTTGCGTTCACGTTCAAGAACGGCCTGTTGACGCGCGGGATCATAGGGATGGGCAATATAGCCAATTTGACTGACGGCTTGCAGAATTTCACTGAGTTGTATGCGTGAATTATCCCAGCGAACACGGGCGCGATGCGTTGAATAATTGATTTGTACGTCGAGTATGCCGGGTAGGGTGCGTAAATGACGCTCATTTAACCAGATACAGGCGGCACAGGTGATGCCTTCTAATATTAAAGCGGCTTCTCGTATTTGTTCATCTTCATAACGCACAAAGCGTTTTTGAATGGCGGGATTATCATAAACGGTTGTTTTTTTGATAAATTCTGGGACTAATTCTTGTCCAGTGGGTGCATTATCAGTGCGGTATTGATAGAAGGATTCTAGTTTAGCATTGACAATGGCTTGTGCGACTGCTTGACAACCGGGGCAACACATGGGTTGTGGTTGTCCATTGATCGTGACGGATAAATCCATTTTATTCGGTACGGGTAAGCCGCAATGAAAACAGGTGGTTTGTGACATGGTTGATTTGAGTCCATTTTTAATTTGAAAAAAAGTAAAAAAAAGGGCAAACGCGAAAAAAAAGGGCAAAAATTTGGAGTTGTATTGAGTTGAGGATGGTGGGCAAGCAGGCAATAAGATTTGCGATTTGTAGGGTGGGTAAACGGGCGGCAATGATTTCAATATGCACCCAGATTTCACCGCCCGTTTGCCCACCATGCCCATTAATTAATATAGAGATGTCCGTTGAGGATGGTGGGCAAGCAGGCAATAAGATTTGGAGTTTTATTGACTTCAAGGCTGCCTGCTTACCCACCCTACGATTTCATCGCCCGTTTGTCCACCCTGCTTGCGACGTTGAGGATGGTGGGCAAGCAGGCAATAAGATTTGGAGTTTTATTGACTTCAAGGCTGCCTGCTTACCCACCCTACGATTTCATCGCCCGTTTGTCCACCCTGATCCCAGGCAAAAAATAAATAAATCAATAAATTGGCTCAACAGACACATTCCAGGTTTGGGCCCCTCATCACGACAATTATTCAGGATCGATACCGTGTTCTCTGAGTATTTGGGCGAGTCGTTCAGCACGTTCTTGAGCTTGTTCTTTTTGTTGTCGTTCTTGTTCGGCGCGTCTGCTTTCGGCATCAGCGCGTTGGGCCTCAATTTCCTGTGGTAATAAGAGTAAATCACTATCCAGGGTAGCCCAGCGTAGCCATGTCGTCTCAATATTTTTGTAGAGCCCATGCCAAAGGAGCAATTTCAATCCCAAGGATTGACTGGTAAAACAGTCATTTTTCAAGGGCAATTCTTGATAAACCCTCCCAGTCATTCTAAAGCCGTGGAAATCAGTTGGATTAAAGGGGTCAAACCAAAAATACTCAGCGACTTTCAGTTGATTTTGGTAAACGTCTTTTTTGGTCGTTTTATCCTTTTTAGCCGTGCTTTCAGATAACAACTCTATCACCACATCTGGACTTTTACCTTCTTGCCAAATTACCCAACTTTTGCGTTCTCTATTTCCTAAGCCTAAAGTGACAAAAACATCTGGGCCTTTAAAGTCCTCATTTTTGACTTGTTTTGGGCTATAATACACGAACATATTACCGCCCACATAACCCCGCTCACCTAACCAGGGATCGAGCGAATAAACGAGTAAATCCATCTGTTTTTTATGGCGTTCTGTTTCCATTGGGACTCCATCGCAACTAGGTAGATCATCTTGGGTTGGCATTAAAGCACAAGCGTCATCGAATGCTGAAACGAACGACGTTTCTAAATTTTCATCTGCCCACCCTTCAAAAGGCTGATCATGATACAGGTGATGGGAGGGGGGGGGCGGCATCCTTTCAAAACCTGCCGCTGGGTTTCGTTCAACTTGTAAAGACATGGTTTTTTTTATCCCCATTAATAAATCAGTTATCGGTTTCAATTCATATTTGAACAAAAGTCTTATTTGGAGAGGCTATTTTACAGTATAACGACAAGGATTACTTATAAAAAAGGATAAGAGTATAACGACAAGGATTGCTTATAAAAAAGGATAAAAGTATAACTACAAGGATTGCTTATAAAAAAGGATAAGAAATTAGGATTACTTAAGTACTGAACCATAAATTTTCAGGTATTTTAATTTTCAGGTATTTTAATAGAAACAACAGGGGCAACCACAAGGGATTGCCCCTACAACCGTACCCGTAGGGGCAATCCCTTGTGGTTGCCCAAAATACCTGTTTATTTGTAAAAAGGATAAGAAATTAGGTATCACCACGATCTAATCCTTTATTATAAACAATCCTTGTAGTTATGTTATGTTCAGTACCATCAGCCCTTTTTCATCACGCGCTCTTTCATTTCTTTTAGTTCTTTCGTATAGCCGCCTGATAGGATCGGAAATCGACACCAGGTTTTGGGATCAAGGTTGGTGTCGTCTAGGTGAAAACATGGCGCGAAACGTTCTCGTTTCCATTGGTTACGTGTCCAAAGTATGAAAAAGCGTTCGATCCAGTTCAGAAGCTGTTCTTCTTCGTATTCTCGAAATTTAACCCGTAATAAACAAAATATTTCATAAGGGCTTTGCCTATCACGAATGGCCGCTATTTCTATGGCGTTAAGCAGGGGGTAGGGCATTAAGTCGTCTTCATCTTTTTGTTCCTGATGAGGGGGGCGTAATTCGGCTGTAGGCGATTGTTGTGTGACTAAGGCTAGGGTAGGAATCGGGGCTAATTGAACGGGGCCTTCATGTTCTAACCACTGTAGCCAGTGTAGTAAAAAATCTTTGTCTATGCCTGCTATGGGGCTTAAGCCGCCACTGGTGTCGCCGTCCATGGTGGTGTAACCTTGGGCAGCTTCAGAGCGGTTACTGGTGGCTAATAGTAAGGCGTTGCGAAGATTGGCGATTAGCCAGACGCTGGGGGAGCGAACACGCGCTTGAATGTTTTGGAGGGCGATATCATGTTCTTCCCAGTTCAGTTCTTGTTGCATGGCTTTTGAAACGATGTCAACGTAGCCTTTAACCAGTTTGTTGATGTTTAATTCAAGATACTCTGCGCCAAGGTTGTAGGCTAGGGTAGCTGCGGCTTGTTGCGTGGTTTTACTTGAATTTTCAGTGGCTTGATAAACGCAGGTGAGTAGCGATTTGACTATATCGCTGATTGTGGTGGTAGGTCGCTTTTTGTAGCCAATTTTGGCACAAAAACCTTGGAGACCCAATTCTGCTATGCTAAGTTCAATCATTAATCGGACTAGACAGGCTATCGCTGAAGAATCTGCTCCGCCACTGAGGGAGATAACGAAACCCTGGGCGTGGCTTTTGCGAAGATAGTCAAATAAACCTAGCGTGACGGCGCGGGTAAATTCTTCTTCTTTAATGCTTGGGCTATGTTCCCACAATTGGGGGGTGACTGCGGTTATATTTTGGGAAGGGATAATGTGGGGGTGGTCAAAGGGAATAGAGATACGGTTAGATTGGACTGGTGTGGCGTTGCTTGTACGTGATTGTGACATGCGGGTTAAATCGATATCGACTAAGGCGGTTATCAATTGGCGATCTGCAAAACTAAAGCGTTTGCAGGTGGCGAGTAATTCGCCTCCACTGGCGATCATGGCATCGCCGTCATAAATGGCGCGGCCTGCTTCGTTGCCGAGTAAGTTGGTGTAAACATAGCTGACGCTGAAGGCGCGTGAGCCTTCTAGGACAAAACGTGCGCGGAGTCGGTGTTTTTCAAAGGCAAAATGGCTGGCACTGGGGTTGAGAATAATGTCGATCCCTTTTTCGGCTAGCTGGATTCCGGGGCGATTGGCAACCCAAGCTTCTTCACAGATTTCAAAGCCAATTCGCACGCCGCCACAGTTAAAAAAAATGTCGCCTATGGGGTAGTGTTGGCCTGATATTTCGATTTCTGCTTGAACGCTTTGAGGCCAGCGATGAAACCAGCGCGGTTCGTAGTGAATACCATCACTGGGTAGAAAGCGTTTGGCAACAAATCCTCCTATTGTGCCATTAACAAGTAGGGCGGCGGTGTTGTAAACGCGGTTTTGATATAACAAGGGTAGGCCTACTGCGACAATCATATTTTGAGTTAAGGGTGCGATGTCATGCAAGCTTTGCAGTGATTGTGTTAAGGTGCCGGGGGCTAAAAAGGTATCTTCGCAGCCGTAACCACTGATACAGAGTTCTGGTAAACAGATGATGCTGACTTTGTCGCTTCGGGCCGTTTCGATAGCTTGGAGAATATTGTTTTTATTGTGTTCCCAATCAAGCGGGGTTTGATTGAGGGTAACCGCGCCTACTTTAATGTATTTCATGAGTTCTGTTTCGTGAAGAAGAATTGTGAATGGGGTAGTGAGGCATAAAGGTGATATAGAGATTCAGAAAAAGGGCATACAGATTCAGAAAAAGGGCATACAGATTCAGAAAAAGGGCATACAGATTCAGAAAAAGGGCATACAGATTCAGAAAAAGGGCATACACGCAGGTATGCCCCTACAAGAAAAACGGGAATAAATAATTATAATTCTTTGGATATGCTTTACCTATTTAGGAATATACGCGCTAAAAAATATCGAATCTTTTCCCAATAGATTTCGATATCGGAAATGTTGTCGTGATTCTTGTGCTTAATGAGTTGAATATCTATTTCTCCTCCCCATTTTTCTTCCAGACAGTAGGCATGATCTGGGGGGATCAGGGTGTCTTGTTGACCGACTAATGCTAACATCGGTGTGGTTATTGAGGGGGCAAGTGCGAGTGAATTAAAGGGATGTTTGAGTAGTTGAGAAATGGGAATGTAGGGCATATGGCGTTGCACGACACGGGTGATGCTGTCATAAGGTGAAACTAAAATCAGCCCTTTTAAGGGGCGGTGTGCGGCAAGATGAATGGCGACACCTGTGCCTAAACTACGCCCCATTGCGACGATGCAATCTGTATTAATATCGGATCGTTGTGTTATGGTATCGTAAATGGCTATCGCGTCGTTTTTCAGGTTTTTTTCTGAAGGTTTGCCTTTGCTCAAACCATAACCTCGGTAGTTGATCAGCAAGAGTGCCCAATCGCCGTCAAAGCGTTCAAAATGATAGGCCATGCCAGAGACTTCTTCAGCATTGCCTCCAAAGTAGATCACTAAAGGGGATTTTTCGATGTCTGGTTTTTTGAGTAGCCAGCCATGTAGTTGAGTTTTATCAGTAGCCGATAGTGTGATCTCAGATTGAGGATAAGTTTGGGCAATCCATTGTTGTATAGTCGTTTGAATGGGACGCGACAAGAATAAAAGCCGATCTTGTATCAGGTACAAGCCAGCATAAAGTAGGATAACCCCACCGATTATGATTGAAATGAGAGTGAAAAGTAATGCAAGCATAAGTGTCTCGTCAGTTTAGTTTATTAGTCAGTGATTGAACGGTTTGTAATCGGTAAGTTATCACCTTTGAAGTCGCTTTAGCGAAGACTACGAACTCATGAATAATAAATAATAAATAATAATTATAATTATCAATTTCACATTTCACGCGCAAAAACTGTATTTCACGCAAAATACCAATTTATCCCTTTAAATCAAGCAATATATACCCAAATTTAATAACAAATTCATTCTTTACTCAACTATTAATTATTGTTATGTTTGTTAAAAATATTGATACTCATGAATTAGCGCAGTGGTTGAAAAATGAAACGCCTCCCATTTTGATTGATGTGCGTACCCCACAAGAAATGGCACAAGCGTCTATTCCGGGGGGCAAACCTTTACCGCTCAACACTTTGCCATTACGTCTAAATGAAATCCCTAAAGATGAACAAGTGGTTTTTTACTGTCGCACTGGCGCACGCTCTGCCCAAGCGTGTATGTATTTAACACAACAGGGCTATGATAATGTTTATAATTTACAGGGTGGCATTATCAATTGGGCACGTCATGGACAAGCAATCGAACCAATGGTTATTGATGTGAACGCATGAAAAAACTGAAAAATGAACAACTTTGTGCGTAGTAGTCGTTTGAGTGACATTGTGTTCGTCGAGTCGCTTTAGCGACTTTTTTTTTGCTCGTTTTAAACCTAACTGTGCTTACTAGCTGGTAATTAATTTCAAAAAGTTGCCCCTAAATTATTTTTCTGAAATTATTTTTCTGACTATATCAGTTTGTCATAAGTCCTTTGGATAAGGAATTGTTTCCATTTACCGGGTTTGATGCAAGGATAACTGTGCTTTATTATTGCGAATAATGAATGATTAAGACAAAATATCTTTAACACAGAGGTAACAAAGAGCTACTTTGAACTATAGATTTTCAATGAGTCATTAATAATTGACAAATGATGATAATGAACGAGCGAGAGTTTCACTTTACCAAATACGATTTTGAGAGATTACGTCAATTGGTGAATGAGCATACGGGTATCAAATTATCTGATCATAAACAAGAGATGCTTTATAGCCGCTTATCACGTCGCTTGCGTGCCCTGAATTTGAACAGTTTTTCTAATTATTATAAGCTATTACAAACTGATGGCGGGGAAGAATTGGTACATTTTATTAATGCGGTGACCACTAATTTGACGGCCTTTTTTCGTGAACCACATCATTTCAAGTTACTAGAAGAAGTTCTATTACCACAATTGTTGGTTAAAAAACAAGCCACGCGACGTTTGCGTATTTGGTCAGCCGGCTGTGCGAGTGGTGAAGAGCCCTATTCAATCGCTATGGTGGTTAAAGAAGTTGTGCCTTCTGATTGGGATGTCAAAATTCTTGCGACGGATTTAGATTCTCAAGTGCTTGAAAAAGGTAAACAAGGTGTGTATGAGAAAACGAGAATCTCAGGTATCTCGTCGATGCGCTTGCATCGCTGGTTTAACAAAGGCTCAGATTATGCAGCAGGACAACTACAAGTCGTCCCTGAATTACAAGAGTTGATCGCATTTAAACATCTTAATTTAATGGGGATGTGGCCTATGCAGGGCCCATTTGACATCATATTTTGCCGTAATGTGGTGATTTATTTTGAAAAATCGACGCAACAAGTTTTATTTGAACGGTTTGCCAATATCCTTGATAATAAGGGTTATTTGTTGATAGGGCATTCTGAAAACCTGTTTCAACTGAGTACTCGCTTTCGCTTGTTGCAACAAACCGTGTATGTCAAAGCTGAAAATTGAAAGCGGTTCATTTTCAGTTTTTGGCTAGCATTGATGATTTTCACGATTTGTCTAAAATTGAACCGGTAAGGCATAAGAAAGATTGAATTTCTTATTAAGAATTAATCAGTTATAAATAATGTGTTTAACACAAGCATTTTGTCAAGCACTCTTGATTTATCATTTATCATTTATACTTAGCATCGTCATAAATTGCGCTTTTTGATTCTAACAGCTCAAGTCAGGTGGTGGTGACTAACCCCTTCGATTTTTCCAAAAAGCAAAAGCGCAAATTGTGAACGAGGCAAAAGTTTTGCGCGCAAAACTTTGGCATCAAACGGTGGACAGTATATCATTCATTAATTAATTTATGAGACAGCCATCGCTGCCGCGTACTTTGCCCGGTTATAGACACATTAAACGTTACTGGGATTTTCACAATAATACTGCTGTCGCTAAAATTTTGCCAGGTGAATATTACGTGACTCGCCATGATGAAATTTTAATGACAGTAGTGGGTTCTTGTGTAGCAGCCTGTATTCGCGATAGTGTGAGCGGCATTGGCGGAATGAACCATTTTATGTTGCCCCATATTTCAATAGATAAATGGGAACACACTCGTGTCAGTGCAGCAACTCGCTATGGCAGTTTTGCAATGGAATATCTGATTAACGAGATATTAAAACATGGTAGTGGGCAACGAAAAAATCTTGAAGTGAAGTTATTTGGGGGTGGACGTATTATGAAAAATTTGGTGAGTATAGGCCAAAAAAATATTGATTTTGTAAAAAGCTATATACAGACTGAAAGTTTAAACTTATTAGCAGAGGATTTGGGCGGCATTTATCCACGCAAAATATTATTTTACCCAATCAATGGACGAGTGCGTGTTAAAAAATTGCGAGCGATGGAGCCAATGGTACTTCAACGTGAAAATGCGTATCGACGTAATCTGGAAAATCAACCGATTGCAGGTGATGTTGATCTGTTCTGATCAGTTATCAGTTATCAGTTATACTGTCCACCCTTATATACTTAGCATCGTCATAAGGTCGCTATTACTTTAACATTTAAGCCAACAGCGGGCATCAGTTGTCTAAAAGCTCAAGTCACCTAAAGGTGACTAACCCAATATATCCATATAAATTTTATATGTATTTACAAAAAGCGATTGTGTGGCGGTTGGCAGTATAAATAATAGCGCGACTTTATGATGATGTTAAGTATACCTTATGACAATGCTAAGTATATCAATTCCACGCAAAAGTTTTTTAAGGTAGATAAACTGATAACTGATTTTCACGCAAAAGTTTTGCGCGCAAAACTGTATTTCACGCAAATGTTTCGCGAAGCGAAACTTTTGCGTGAGCCTTCGGTGCGCGAAGCTAAATGTGAAACTGATAACTGATAACTGATAACTGATAACTGATGGAGATTAAGCGTGTCTAAAATAAAGGTATTGATTATTGATGATTCTGCTTTAATTCGGCAGGTGTTGACTAAAATTTTGAACTCAGCGCACGATATTGAAGTAGTCGGTGTAGCGGCAGATCCGTATATTGCTAGAAACAAAATAAAACGCTTTAATCCTGATGTGTTAACGCTTGATGTGGAAATGCCACGTATGGATGGCTTGGCTTTTTTGAGTCATTTGATGCGCTTACGGCCTATGCCGGTTGTGATGGTGTCTGTCCTCACTCAAAAAGGGGCCGATATCACGCTGCAAGCCTTAGAATTAGGTGCTGTGGATTTTATTGCTAAACCCCAAATTGATATTGCCCAAAGCTTTGAATCTTACACTGAAGAAATTATCAGCAAAATCAGAACTGCGGCGGGTGCTAAAATATCCCCTTCTTTATCTAAACCACAAGCCCTTTTCACGGTTCCGCCCAAATATCCTGTTGATGAAATTATCAGTAAGCCTGAAACTCCTCGAATTCGCCATTTTAAAACAACTGAAAGAATTATGGCTATCGGGGCTTCCACGGGGGGGACTGAAGCGATTAAAGTGTTATTGATGCAAATGCCAGCTAATGCACCTGGTATTGTGATTAGCCAACATATTCCTGCTACGTTTAGTTATTCTTTTGCGATGAGAATGAATCAACTGTCACCAATGACGGTGTTTGAAGCAGAAAATGAGCAAGTGATATTACCTGGTCATGTTTATATTGCGCCAGGTGGTTACCATTTATTAGTTGAACGATCTGGGGCACGTTATATTTGTCGTTTGAATCAAGGTAATCCAGTGAATCGTCATCGCCCTTCTGTTGATGTTTTGTTTCGTTCGATTTCGCAAAATGTGGGGCCTAATGCAATTGGTGTCATTCTGACTGGTATGGGGGATGATGGCGCGCGCGGTATCACGGAAATGCGGGAAGCTGGGGCGATAACAATCGCACAAGATGAACGTACTAGCGTCGTGTGGGGTATGCCTGGCGAAGCAATTAAGCGAGGAAAGATAGATTATGTCTTACCTTTGTATGAGATTGCTGATAAATTGATATCGCTTTTGGAAGAATCAGATACGCATTCAATATGATTTATTTTAATGGTGGGCAACATAAAGACGTTACCGGCCCCCTACATGGATTTTTTGGTGGGCAACATAAAGACGTAAGGAGCCCTACAATAGATCAAAACAATTTTAAGGCTTACCTTTGTATGAGATTGCTGATAAATTGATATCGCTTTTGGAAGAATCAGATACGCATTCAATATGATTTATTTTAATGGTGGGCAACATAAAGACGTAAGGAGCCCTACATGGATTTTTTGGTGGGCAACATAAAGACGTTACCCACCCTACAATAGACCAAAAAAATTTTAAGGATAATACCATGAAATCGTTATTCTCAATTCCAACGCTTTTCGTGATTTCAATAGCTGTTTTCTCTGTCGTTCAAGTTGAGGCGCATCCTGGCGATACCGATACCAAAGGATGTCACCTCGATCAAGAAACGGAAGAAGAGCATTGTCATGAAGCTGAAGCCTCTACGGATTCCGCCACTACAGGTGGCGCGAGTGATACGAGTACATCTGCCGACGAAGCCAGTCCGGTAACTGAAGCGGCAAGTACACCCTCTACCACCACTGATTCGACTAGCGGCACTAGCACCCTGAATAATGCAGTCTCTACTCAAGAGTACGATAATGGCTACAATGCGGGACTCGCAGAGGGTATGGCACTGTGTAAAAAAAGCCCTGGTGCCTGTGGCATCAGTAGCACTTTAAATACTGAACGCACCGAAGAGGAAATCAAAGAAGAATGTCGAAGCTATCCAGAATCTTGTGGGATAAAGCGTGGCCCAAACGATGATGGTTCTACCCAAGATGGTATCGCACAATGTCAAAATGATCCCCAATCTTGTGGTATAGAAACCAATCAAAACACGGATGGTTCTACAACCCAAGGTATCGCTCAATGTCAAAATGATCCAAAATCTTGTGGGATAGAAACCAATCAGAACACGGATGGTTCAACAAGCCAAGGTATTGCACAATGTCAAAATGATCCAAAATCTTGTGGGCTAGAAATCAATCAAAACACAGACGGTTCTACCCTAGAAGGCATCACGCAGTGTCAGAATGATCCTAGTTCTTGTGGCATAACAATCACTCAAAACACAGATGGCTCGACTATAGAAGGCATTAGACAATGTCAAAATGATCCCCTTTCTTGTGAAATCATTGTGAATCCTAACTTGAATAAGATTATTCAAGAAACTAAAGCGCAATGTCAAAGAGAACCGGCTTCTTGTGGTATTGATATCAACAATTGTCCTACCAGCGTTCCTGATCAACCCGCGAGCTTGGTTAAGGTTCACGGTTTTTTCTCCTTGAGTGATGGCAAATTATACCTACCTGCTGTCGATGTACCTACCGCATTAGATGGCACAGTAACAACTTATGAGATAGAACTGAAAATCATACCTGGGCGTGAACCACTATCATTTGTAATCACCAAAGGGGCTCCCATTGAAGGGCAGAGTAAAACCTGTTTTTACCCGAAAGATTAGACTTTATACCGCTCTAAGTACTGAACCATAAATTTTCAGGTATTTTAATTAAAAGAAACAACCAAGAAGAGGGGCATGAGCAAGGGATTGCCCCTACGAACCGCCCGTAGGGGCAATCCCTTGCTCATGCCCCTTGCTCATTGATTTACAGGTTTATTTTATAAAAAGTCATAAAATCAAGCACTTAAAAAATCTGTATAATGTCTATTGATAATTTAGCTATCAACACGGTTATGATTGATTTCCATTCAATCATCAACCGTGATTATAATTATAATAAAAGAGGCACAATAGTATGTCCAATAACAAGGTACTTTCCTTAACCACCCTGGCTTCCAAGCGTCATGATATGAAAGAGCGTGGCGGTATCAATTGGTTAATAGACTTGTTTATTAAGGAATTGCCCAATTATATTAAGGAATTACAACAAGCTGTTAACAGTGGCGATGGTGAAGCGGTTTATTTAGCAGCCCATAAATTCAAAGGGAGTGCTTCTAATTTAGGAGCAGTTGGCATGGTTGCCCTTTGTAGACAATTGGAAGAGAGCGGACATGCTGGAGACATACAACAAGCAAAATGGATTATGGAAAATGTAGTTCCTAAAGAAACAAAACGCTTGAAAGAGGCCTTGGAACAAGAGAAACTGCGGGAAAAATAAATAATTATAGTGCTGCATGATAGAACGCTGATTCGGATTCTTGTCCTGTTTTTTAATCAGTGGAACAAAAATCAGCAGGCTATGCCGTAATTTAAACCACCATCACCTATATTACAGCACTCTGCTATTTTTTGGATATTTTTTGGATATTTTTCTGATAAACCTGATAATTGATCTACCTTGCCACCACAAATGATAATTGATCTTTGAAATTTAATGGAAATCAATATGACCTCTCATATGATATTGGTTGTTGACGACAGCCGAGTTTCTCGGATGCTGGTACGTGCCATCATTGACCATGACAACGAGCAAATACAAGTTATTGAAGCCGGTAACGGTGAAGAAGCGTTAAGCAAAACTCAAGACATCCAAGTGACGATTGCAATCTTGGATCTCAATATGCCGGGTATGGATGGTTTAGTCCTCGCCTCAAAATTGTTAGCGCGTTTTCCCAAGGCCAAAATAGGTTTATTAACGGCCAATGTTCAAGACATCGTGCGCGAAAAAGCTCACGCATTGGGTATTACTTTTATTCCTAAACCAATCACCGAAGAAAGAATTTTGGGTTTTATTTATGGATGACAACATTCAACTCGAAGAGTTGCAACATGATGCCATTATAGAATTATTGAATATTGGCATGGGGAAGGCTGCAGCTTCGTTGAGTCTCATGCTTAATGAAGAAGTGAAGCTTTCAATACCGCGTCTTGAATTGCTCACTCGACAACAAGCAGCCAACCACCTTAATACTCAACCACAACAAGGCATTGTGGCCATCAAGCAATACTTTCATGGCCCCTTTTGGGGAGAAGCGTTACTCCTGTTTCAACTTGATAATAACTTAGAATTTTTACGCCTTTTAATCAAAGACAATCTACCATCAGACTTGCTCATAGAATTGGAAGCAGACGCATTGATGGAAGTCGGCAATATCATACTCAGCGCCGGCCTCTTTTCCCTTGCTAATAATCTGAATGAAGAATTGACCAGTGATTTACCTCTCTTTGTAACCGGTACAGCGGTAGAAATACTCGAAATCAATGCCAGTCAAAAAAATGAAGTGATCATGCTTTTGCGAATGGACTTTGCCTTGGAAAATAAAGACATTAGTCTTTATGCTGTTTTTATACTTGACTTGCCATCCATTAAACAATTCAAAAGCAGTATTGATCAGTTTCTAGGAAAATTGAGGCAGTAGAGACGCACTGCGTCAATGCCATTAAGTTAAGGGCAGACACGCAGGTATGCCCCTACAAAACCCCACGTATTCAGGGGTTGTAGGGGCGAACCTGCGTGTTCGCCCAGGCTTAACGAAGGTGGCATTGACGCACTGCGTGCGTCTCCTTGCTATGCGTTTCAACATCGGCCCTGGAGACGCACGCAGTGCGTCTCTACATGGAATAAAAACAATATGCAATCTAATCAATTACACACTTTGAAATTGAACCCGAATGAAATTCATCTGTGGTTGGCTTTTCCAGATGAAATACAAGATATTGCCTTGCTTTCTGCTTATGATAAACTCATGAGCGAAGAAGAACGCACGCATCAACAACGATTTCATTTTGCTAAACATCAACATCAATACCTGATTACACGCGCTTTGGTTCGTACTACCTTATCTCGTTATACTGATGTTGATCCTAGCCATTGGCAATTTTATAAGAATCAATATGGCCGCCCTGAAATTCATCATTCAGATGGTTTGCCTCCGCTTCGTTTTAATCTATCGCATACTGATGGTTTGATTATATGTGGTGTTGTTTTGAAACAGGATATAGGCGTCGATGTTGAAGACACGGAACGAAAGGGAGCGCCGTTGGAAATTGCTGATAGGTTTTTTTCGGCACAAGAAGTTCACGATTTGAATCAGGTGCCAGACAGTGAAAAACGAGAGCGTTTTTTTAATTATTGGACGCTGAAAGAATCTTATATTAAGGCGCGTGGTATGGGCCTCTCTTTGCCACTAGAGCAATTTACTTTTCTTATGTCACGCACTGAAATTCAATCTCATCAACCTTTACGCATTTCTTTTGCGCCTCAATTGCACGACGATCCTAATCAGTGGCGGTTTTGGTTATTGCAAGCAACCCAACGTCACCAAGTTGCGATTTCTCTTCGTAGAGATGAAGGTGTGGCTTATCAATTAAGCCTGAAAAAAGTGGTTCCTTTAAGAGAAGAGCACTCCTTTTCTTGTTCTGTTTTGCATGCAAACTAAGGAAGTCCAAAAAACTAATAGAACTCATCGTTATAGCTAAATCAAAATGTAGGGTGGGTAACGGGTTTTTGTTGCCCACCATTTAAAAATATTATTAAAATCAAATAATTAAAAAATGATGTCTAACGATGCGGGTGGAACCTGGGGTTCCCAAAAAGCCTCAACGGTGGCGGGGTTTTCTGTGAATGAGAGCATTTATAAGTACTGAAGCACAAATAAACAGATATTTTAGCGCAAAGGGCAACCACAAGGGATTGCCCCTACATGGCATTGCGTAGGGGCAATCCCTTGTGGTTGCCCCATTTCAAAATACACGAA
>Ga0164318_10003728_pt1 | contig 14512 bp, 15 predicted proteins | sample GuaBasSedimGuay9_FD_113734 | JGI IMG/M metagenome (GOLD analysis project Ga0164318, IMG submission 113734) | Subseafloor sediment microbial communities from Guaymas Basin, Gulf of California, Mexico - Guay9, Core 4571-4, 0-3 cm | ecosystem: Environmental > Aquatic > Marine > Hydrothermal vents...
TGAACACTTAAGCGGCTTAAATCAGAAGCACTAAAAACAGCAATTTTTTGATTAGAAACATCTCCACAACCATTATAATGTTCCATTGGCACATAGAGTTTGCCATTTTCATAATCACCATCGCCTAAATGGTCAACATTACTTAATCCAGTAAAAGGGTCAGTATTAGAAGCTTGAAGTGAACCACCAAAGGGTGGTGGTAGTATAAATGAGGTATATTTATATAAGGCATCAGTGTGAATAGTATAATCATAATCTCCATTAGTAGTATATCCTTGATGGCTGTGAGTATCTGGACTGAAAAGAAGAGCAGAGAATCGGTTAGGATGACCATAATTAGTGCCATCTCGATTATTAACTGTAGAATCTTCTAAAGTATCTCCCTCTAATGATTTAGCATGTAAGACAATTTGATAATTGCTGTCCCAAACATTAGTGGCATCTTCTTGATTAGAGCAATTTGCATTACCGTAGTACATATAAATAACCGTATCAGTTGAAGAAGATAAAGAATCAATTTTAACCCAAGCAACTAACTCTCCGGTGATAGGATCATATTTTTCTATTTCATGACTTAGTTTTGTTGAGCCATCGCTTTTAGTAAAAAGAATATCATTGCCAGTAGATTGGGCAACATGTCCTCCATGCGCTGTGTCCTTTAAACTATCATCTGTTATAGGTACCATAACCGGGAAATCAGTTAAATCAGCATCAACTGAGTAGTGATCAATAGTTAGTTTTTTCCGGTAAGTCCAGTCAGTATCATACCAATTTTCTCCAACAGCTTTAACTGGGTGAGAATTTATTAAAAAAATTCCTCCTAAGATTTGAAAAACAAGAATTAGGAGAATGATTTTTTTATAGGAGAGAAACAAGGATAAAAAAAGGAACTTTTTTCTTGGAGACATAGGTTTTTCTTATTAACTTATTTTTTTTGATTTTATTGGTAGAGTGAACCAAAAGGTGCTTCCTTTTCCTTCTTTTGATTGGAAGTTTATTTCTCCTCCGGACATTTTAATAATCCCTTTAGCGATAAAGAGACCAAGGCCAGTTCCACTAATTTCTCTTTGGGGAGGATAATTTTTTGCCCGAAAGAATTTTTCAAAAACTCTTTTTTGTAATATTGCTGGTATGCCAATTCCATTATCTTTAACAGTAAATTTTATCTGATTATTTTCTTTAAGTAAACTTACTTTTACCTTCCCACCTTCTTTTTTAGAATATTTAATTGCATTATCAATAAGATTTTGAATAACCATTCTTATCCTTTCTGGATCAACATAAACTAAAGGAAGATTTTTTTCTTTTTCTAAAACAATATTAACTTTCTTTTCTTTAGCTAAGGGGAGGAGTTCTTTAACAACGCTTTCTACTATTTCTTCTAAAGAAATTTCTTGCGGGTTTATTTTTAATCTTCCTTCTTCAATTCGACAAACATTAAGCAAGTCATTAACTAAGTCAATCATCCGTTTATTGCTTTTATTAACAATCTCAAATATCTCTTTTTGTTTTTCACTTAAATGTCCGGTTTTTTCATCTCCCAAAAGTTCTAAAGACCATCTTAAGCTAGAAAGAGGAGAACGAAGTTGATGGGCGACAATGCTAACAAACTCGCTTTTTGTTTTATTGACCCAGGCTAATCTTTCAAAACTATTTACAATCATACTTCCAGAAATTAAGAGAATAATTGATGCTAAAGCGAGCAGAATGATAAGAAGTTCAGGAGCAATGTAATGAATGCCGACATAATAAGAGAAAATAATAATGGCAATAATAACAACACCCATTATAATGAAAAGAAAATTTGGGCATTGATAAAGAGGAATTTTATATTTCTTGCAGTCAGAGAGGAAGTTTAATTTTTTGAAAAATTGTTTAATCATTTTAAAAATTAATCTTTTTGTTTTTAATATAGCATATTTTTTAGAAAAATGCTATTTGTCTTGTCAGATTTAAATTATTAGTTTAAGATAAAAATATAAACTTAATAATTATTTATTTTGTTTTATGTCAAAAATCAAAATCAAAAGAGTTATTAATTTTATTTTTGTAATTTTATTTTTATTTTCCTATTTAGGTCTTTTTGGGGGAGTTGGCTTAGTCAAAGCATCAAGTGGCGCTTTATATCTCTCACCTTCAACCGGCTCTTTTAAAGTTGGTCAAACCTTCTCAGTAAAGGTTCAAATTAATAGTGGCGATAATCAGATTAATGCTGCTGAAGGTAAAATAAAGTTTAATCCCGAAGAACTTGAGGTGAAAAGTATTTCCCATCAAAATTCAATTTTTAACCTTTGGATACAAGAACCAAATTTTTCTAATTCTTCAGGAGAAATAAATTTTTCTGGCGGAACAACCAAGCCATTTCAAGGAACTCAAGGAACAATTTTTTCTTTCACCCTTCAAACAAAACGCCCGGGGACCTCGCCGCTTAAGTTTTCTTTTGGTCGAGTTTTAGCTGCTGATGAAAAAGGCACAGATATTCAGGCAAAATTAATTTCAGCCAGTTACCTTGTTCAATCTTCAGAGGAGAAAAAAGAAGAAGAAAGTTCTTCATCAAAAATGGGAAATTCCAATCCTTTTACCCCTATATCTTCTTCTAAAAAAACACCAGCTGCTCCAATAATTACTTCTTTGACGCATCCTGATTCTGAAAAATGGTATAGTCAAAATACTGCTAAATTTATCTGGAAAGTCCCTTCTGATGTTCAGGCAGTTAAATTATTAGTTGGGCATAAACCGATTGCTAGTCCGACTGTTTATTATTCTCCGCCAATTACGAGTAAAGTGATTAATGATTTAGATGATGGGGTTTGGTATTTTCATATTCAATTTAAAAATAAGTATGGCTGGGGAGAAATAACCCATTATAAATTTCAAATTGATACCCAACCACCTCAACCATTTAAAATTAAGGTAAAAGAAGGGAGAGTAACCGATAATCCTAAACCGACATTACTTTTTAAATCAATTGATAAAACTTCAGGCATTGACCATTATGAGATAAAAATTGATGATAAGAAATCCTTAGAGGAAAAAGAGAAAAGCGAATATCAATTGCCATTGCTCTCGTCCGGGAATCATTTGATTATTGTTAAAGCTGTAGATAAGGCAGGAAATTATACTTCTTCTGCTATAGAAATTAAAATTTTACCAGTAGAATCACCCAAAATTATTTCTTATCCCCAAGAACTTCTCTCAAAAGAATTATTGTCTGTCAAAGGAAAGGCAAAGCCGGGCATAAAAGTTGTTCTTTATTATCAAAAAGATAAAGGTAAAATAAGAAAGATTCAATTAAAGGCCGATAAGAATGGAAATTGGTTTTATCAATCAAAAGAAGGTTTATCTCCGGGGAAATATTATCTTTGGGCAGAAGCAGTAAATCAGTATGGTGCTAAAAGTAAGTCAACTAAAAAAGTAACATTCTTTGTTCGCTCTCTTGGCGTTTCCTTTTCCAAAAGAAAAATCTTTCCAATTCTCCCTTATCTATTTTTAGCTATTATCTCACTAACCATTCTTTTATTACAACTGGCGAAAAAGCCAAAGAGAAGAGGAATAAAAGTGAAAGTAAAAGAGAAAAAAGATAAAGAAATAGAGATGATAAAGAAAAATCTTGCTGTTCTGGAGAAGGGGATAAAAGATGAGATAAACCGGCTTAAAAAGAAAACTCGTTTGAGCAAAGGCGAAAAAGAAATACTTAATCATTTAAAAGATCTTTGGCAAGAGATAAGAAAAAAATAGAATAATAAATTGGGTCAATACTTGACCCAATTTATTTTATTTGATATTATTTAGATAATCTAATAATTCAATAATTAAACTAATTATGTTATGAAAAAAGCAAAAAAAGAACTTAACGAAAAAATTATTTCTCTTATCTTTGAAATTAATCGTTTAATCAGAAAGAAAATTCAAAGAAAGATTAGGAGAGGACATCTTTCCTTTTTAGAATTAGCAACTATTCATTACATTAAAGGTAAAGGTAAACCGATTATGAAAAACATTGCTAATCATTTTCTAGTTAGGCCGTCTTCAATAACTCCTTTAATTGACCAGTTAGTTAAGAAAAAATTGATTAGAAGGATTTTAAGCAGAAAAGACAGAAGAAAAATATATTTAACCCTTACATCCGAAGGAGAAAAAATGATAGAAAAGGAGTTAAAAAAATTTTCTTTAAACATAAAAAAGTTTCTTGCCTCTCTCAAAAGAGAGGAGAAAGAAACACTGATTAAAATTTTAGAAAAACTTAATAAGAATATTCAGAAAAAATAATATTATTGATTATTAATAAGATTAATATGAAAAAGAATAGGCAAAAGAAAATTCTTATTATAGGACTTTTAATTTTTATTCTTGTTCTTCTTTTTTCTTATTTTCTAAGAAAAAGGAATGGTCAATATGAGATTGTCTCTGTTAGGCGAGGTGATATTAAAGAAGAAATAGAAGTTAGTGGAAGAGTTAAGGCTTGGGATGAAGTTGATTTAGCCTTTGAAAGAGGGGGAAAAGTAAAAGAAATATTAGTTAAAATTGGTGATGAAGTGGAAAAGGACCAGTTATTGGCCGTTCTTGATTTTTCCGAAGAGGCATCACAATTAGCGCGAGCAAAAGCAATATTAGAAAGCGCTAAAAGTCAATTAGCCCAGGCAGAAGCGAGTTTAAAAGCAGAAAAAGCAAAGCTTAATCAACTTAAAAGAGGAACAAGAGAAGAAGAAATAAAATTAGCTGAAGTTAAGGTAGAGAACGCTCAAAAAAGTTTAGTTGAAGCAAGAGAAAATTTAGAAAAGGTAAAAAAATTAAATAAATCAGATTTAGAGAAGGCAGAACAAACTTTATCTGATGCTTTGAGGGCTTGGCAAACAGCCCAGGAAAAAGCTGAAACAAGTTTAGCCAATGTTTACGCCGATGTACCTGATGTTCTTAATAACGCCTATGTTAAAAGTATTGACGCGGTAAATAGCCAAACTGACGAGATGTTTTCTTCTGATTTTACTGCTCATCCTCAACTTACTTTTATTACTTCTGATATTCAGGCAGAAATAGACGCAGAGAATTTAAGGGTTCAAGCAAATCAGGCTATTGATGATTTTCAAAAGATGTTGGAGGATTTAAATTCTGAAGATTACTCTTCTTTAGATAATGCTTTGGATAAAGGATTTACTTATTTAAAGACAATTCGTTCTTTTCTTAATGCTTTGAACAAAGCAGTTGATAAAGCGATTGGCTTATCTCAAACAACCATTGATACATATAAGAGTCAGATAAATACGGCTCAGACAAACATTGAAACAGCAATTTCTTCTTTAAATAGTCAAAAACAGACAATTAGTCAGCAGAAAATAACCAATCAAGTTAATCTTGATACAGCTCAAACTACTTTAAATTCAGCAGAGAAATCTCTTGAGCTTACCAAAGCTAGTAATGAAAACAAACTTAATTCAGCTGAGGATAAAGTAAAAGAAGCGGAAAATGCTTTGAAACTGGCTCAAGCAGAACTTAATCTTAAAAAAGCAGGTTATACTTCTGAAGAAATCACTGCCCAAGAAGCGCGAGTTAAAGAGGCGGAAGCAAATTTAAGTTCTCAACAAAGTAGAGTAAAACAAGCAGAGGCGGATGTTGCTTATTATTCGAGTTTAATCAAAGCTAAAAAAATTATTGCTCCTTTTTCCGGAAAGGTAATTAAAAAGAATATAGAAAAAGGCGAGATAGTCAGTCCTAATGAACCTGTTATTTCTTTAATTTCTTCTTTTCCTTATAAAGTAGAAGCAAATATCTCTGAGATGGATATTGCTAAAGTAAAAATTGGTCAACCAGCAGAGATAACCTTGGATGCCTATGGAGAAAGAGTTATCTTTAAAGCAAAAGTTTTTTCTATTGACCCAGCGGAAACGCTCATTGAGGGAGTAGCAACTTATAAAACTACTTTTGAATTTTTAGAAAAAGATGAACGGATAAAGCCAGGAATGAGCGCTGATATTACCATTCTTACCAGCCATCATAAGGATGTTCTTCTTCTTCCAAGGAGAGCAGTAATTACCAAAGATGGAAACGAATGGGTAAAGATTTGGCAAAAGGGTAAGGTGAAGGAGAGAAAAGTAAAAACAGGAATTTTTGATACTCAAGGGAATATTGAAATCATTAGTGGTCTAAAAGAAGGAGAAAAAGTAGTCATTAGTTCTAAATTAAAAGATTAAAATGCTCATCAAGGCAATTAATTTAGAAAAAATATACCATACTGATGAGGTAGAAACTGTTGCTCTTAGGGGGGTTAATTTGGAAATAGAGCAGGGCGAATTTGTGGCAATTATGGGACCGTCGGGTTCAGGTAAATCAACCTTGCTTCATATTTTAGGATTTCTTGACCGACCAACTAAAGGACAATATCTTTTTCAAGGAAAAACAATGGATGAATTTTCTGATGAAGAACTTGCTCGGATTAGGAATAAAGAAATAGGTTTTATTTTTCAGGATTTTAATCTTTTACCACGAACAAGTGTTTTAGATAATGTTTGTCTTCCTCTCCTCTATGCAGGAATGAAGGAGAAAGAACAGAAGGAATTAGCAATTAAAGCCATTGAAGAAGTTGGTTTAAAAGAAAGATTAACTCACTTACCTTCGCAACTTTCTGGAGGGGAGAAACAAAGAGTGGCAATTGCTCGGGCAGTAGTCAATAATCCAGCAGTTATTTTTGCTGATGAGCCGACAGGCAATCTTGACTCTAAAACAGGAGAAGTTGTGATGAAAATTATTAGTCAGCTTAATCAGAAGGGTCATACAATTGTTTTGGTTACTCATGAGACCTATACTGCTCAGTACGCCCAACGGATTATTAGAATGAAGGATGGCTTAGTAGAAAATGAAGAATTAGTCAAAAATCGTCGTTTTGTTGATAAAGACGGATTTATAAAATGATTTATCAAATAAAGATAGATTTATATGATTTTATTGAACTATTTTAAAACAGGAATTACTAGTTTAAAAATTAATAAATCCCGTTCTTTTTTGACAATTTTGGGAATAGTTATTGGCATTGCTGTAGTTATTGTCATTGTTTCTATTAGTCAAGGAGCCAAGAATCTTATTCTTAACCAGATTAAATCAATTGGTGCTGACGTGATTACTATCAGGCCAGGTCGTACGCCTAAGGGGATGAGCGATGTTGGCGGAGTGATGCTTTCTAATTCCCTTAAGGAAAAAGATATTCAAGCATTGTCAGATAAAAGGAATATTCCTGAAATAGTGGATATTGCTCCTTCTGTTTTGGTTCCTGGCGGGGTGGCTACAGGAAAAGAAAGATTTGAAGCAATGGTTCTTGGCTGGTCAGCAGAATGGTTGGCTAAAATGTTTGATATTTATCCAGAAAGAGGAAGTTTATTTGGAGAGCAGGAAATAAAAGAGAGAGCAAAGGTAGCAGTTATTGGCTCACGGGTTAAAAAAGAATTATTTGGAGATGATGACGCTTTGAACAAAAAAATAAGAATAAAAGGAAAAAAGTTTCGCATTATTGGTATTTTACCTCCAAAAGGACAGGTCTCAATGTTTAATCTTGATGATATAGTTCTTATTCCTTATTCTACTGCCCAAAAAGACATTTTAGGTATTGACTATTATCGAGAAGTATTAGTCAAAGTCAAAGATGAGCAATCTGTACCTTTGGTAGTAGAAGAGATTAAAAGAGTTTTAAGAAATCAGCATAAAATTACTGATCCAAGTAAAGATGATTTTCATATAATGACTCAAGCGGATATGGCTCAAAGGATTAATGTGATTACTCGCGTTCTTTCTCTTCTTTTACTTTCTGTGGCGGGAATTTCTTTAATTGTCGGTGGAATTGGTATAATGAATATTATGTTGGTTTCAGTTACTGAAAGGACAAGAGAAATTGGTCTGCGTAAGGCAGTAGGAGCAACTAATAAAGATATTTTATATCAATTTTTAGCGGAAACTATTTTATTAACTAGTCTAGGCGGAATAATAGGAATTATTTTAGGATTATTTTTTTCTTTTATTATTTCTTTGATTTTGAGCCGCTTGATAGGGTATACTTGGCCATTCAGTTTTTCTTTATGGGCAGTTATAGTTGGTTTAATTGTTTCAGGAGTTGTCGGTTTAATCTTTGGTCTTTATCCGGCTAAAAAAGCAGCAGAAAAAAATCCTATCGAGGCTCTTCGTTATGAATAATTCAAACAAATGAAGAAATATGCTAAAATAGGAAATCGACCGGGTAAACCGGCTTATCGGACGCCTTCTTCTTGGCGAATGAAAAAAATTTTTAAGAAGGTAAAAAATGAAAAAAGTAGAAGTAGAAATTAAAAAATCTGTTCAAGAATTGAGAGAAACTGTTAAACAACGCACTTTTTCTTACATTATTACTGCTTTAGGATTAGTTGCTGGTCTTGCTTGGAACGAAGCGATTAAATCCTTGATTGATAATATTTTTCCTTTAGAAAAAAATTCTCTTTTAGCAAAATTTATTTATGCTTTTGGGGTTACCTTAATTGTCATTTTAGTTATTTTTTATTTAGAAAAAAGAATTAAGAGAAACAAATAAAATGGTTGAAGAAAAATATCAACCAGTTTTTTCAGTTATTATGCCTACTTATAATCGGGCTTACATTCTCTGGCGGGCTATTCAGTCAGTTTTAAAACAAACCTATCCCTTTTTTGAATTATTGATTATTGATGATAATTCTAAAGACAAGACAGAAGAATTAGTCAAACTTTTTAAAGATCCTCGCATTAGATATTTTAAATTAAGTAAAAATCGGGGGGCGTCGGCTGCTCGTAATTTTGGCTTGAAAAAAGCGCGTGGTCAATTAATTGCTTATTTAGATAGTGATAATGTTTGGCATCCTGAATTTTTGGAGGTGATGAAGCAGGCTTTTGAAAAATATCCTAAAAAGATATTGATTTTTTGTAAAAAAAATTATCGCCTGACTTTGATTGATGAAAAAGGAAAGGAAAAGCGAATTCGAGATGAATTGACTGGCCATAAGAAATATTTTGATTTAAAGAGATTATGGCACCGCCGGATTATAATTGATACTAATACAATGTGTCATCGAAAGAAAGAGATTGTAAAATTAGGCGGTTGGGATGAAAAGATAAAATTTTGGGAGGATTGGGAATTGACTTTGAGAATTAGTAAAAAATATCCTCAAGGTTTTCTTTATCTAAACCGGGCGATGATTGATTATGAGCAGAAAATAGATTTACGTAATTCTGATAAACTTTTTTCTTTCTGGGAGAGAGAAGAGAAAAAAATTTTTCAAAAACATAAAGGGCACCCTTTATTAGAAGGACAAAGTTGGTTCCCTCCTCAAAGAGGCAATAAATCAACTTTAGGAGTAATTGAGTATTTAAGAGAAAAATATAAATCTTTTCAAAAATAAACTTTATCAAATAGATTATTTTTTAACTTCCGGATTTCATCCGGTTTTTTATTTACCCTTGACTTTTATCGAAAAATATGATATTATTAAATTAGGTAAGATCTTTAAAACTTAAACTCTAAAAAGAAAGGAGAGAAAATGAAAACTTTGTTAGAAATATTAGTAATAGGAGTAATGATAGTAAGCGCTGTTTTTGGCCAAACAGAGACACAAGAAGAAGCAGTTAAGCGATTTCTTGAGAATCATCATATTGATAATAATTTTCTGGGAGTTGATGAATTTCTTCATCAGCCTCCAGGAGCACCGATTCTACCCTTTCTGGTTAACCAAGATTATCAATTGCCTTTTAGCCCCGGTTTTGGTTTGGTCAAGTCAGAGGGTTTAAAAGTCAGCATGAGAGTTAGAATCAAGTCAACAGAAGTTTTTCTTAATCCAGAAGCTGCTGCTATCGCAGTTAAAACAATGGATGAAAAAAAGAATGGTCTCGGGTTTAAATTGTTTTTTTCCTTTAATGAGGTAGCGCCGGCTTTTGCCATGGAAATGATTCTTGATTCAGAGGCGAATACTTTAATCGGTACAGGAGTGGGTTCAGATTTCCAAGGTTTCTTTTTTATGAAGAGGTGGAAAACTAAAAACGGAGAATTCCGACTTGCAGCGACTTTTCCTCCTAATTCAATTTCTTTTTCCTATGCCCTTGCTTTGAAATAATTGTTAGGGCCCGCTTTTGCGGGCTCTTTTCTTGTTTAAAATTATTTGTTTTGTTATTATTTTAGAAATGAAGAAAAGAATTACAGAAAAAACAATTTTAGCCGAAGTTTTAAGGATTGAGGGGAGTAAAGAAATTTTAGAAAAATATAATGTCCCTTGCCTTTTTTGTCCTTTTGCTCTTTTAGAAGCAAATAATTTAACTCTTGGTCAAATTGCTGAAATGTATGAATTAAATTTATCTGGATTGTTAAAAGAATTAAATCAACTGAAAAAGAAAAAATAATTGATTCGTTTTAAATAAAAATCTCGTTTAAAAACGAGATTTATTTGTCTTTAGATTCTTAATATGTTAAAATTTTTAGAAATAATTTAAATCTTCCCTTGTTTGACCAAGGTTCTTAAACATCTAGTACAAATAGTTATTTTCTTTCCCTGAATAATTTTTGTCTGAAGATTTAAATGTTGCTTTCGTTTTGTTGCCCTCATTGAATGACTTCTTTTTACTGAAGAAAGGGCTGTTCTTCCACAAATAGCACATTTACGAGACATAGTTGAGTAATTAAATTTAAAATATAATTATCAATAACTTAGCAAAAAAGAAAAAATAAATCAAGAGAAATGGGGATTGAGTTAATTTTTATTATTTTAATTTTTCTTTTTTCAGTTATAATTCATGAGGTCTCTCATGGCTTAGCAGCTGATGCTTTAGGTGATCCAACGCCTCGTTTGGCAGGTCGTCTTTCTCTTAATCCCTTACGTCATTTAGATCCCTTTGGCTCAGTTTTACTTCCTCTTTTGTTGATCTTTAGCGGAAGCAGGTTTGTTTTTGGTTGGGCAAAGCCAGTTCCAATTAATCCTCTATATTTAAGAGATAAAAAGTATGGTCCAGCCAAGGTTGCTTTAGCCGGACCAGGAGCAAATTTACTGCTTGCTTTTATCTTTGGTTTATTCCTTCGTTTTTCTATCCACTGGTTTCCTCATTTAACTCGTTTTCATCTTTTCTTAAGCTACATTGTTTATATTAATATCCTTTTGGCTGTTTTTAATCTTATACCCTTGCCTCCTCTTGATGGTTCGCATATTCTTTTTGCTTTTTTGCCATCTTCAACTCTTAAAATTTTTCTTCAAAAATACGGAATTTTTATTTTAGTTTTATTTATTTTTTTCGGTTTCCCTTTTATTTTACCTATTGTTTTTTCTATTTATAAACTTTTCGTCGGCTCTCCAATAATTTTTTAGTTATAATTATTGACAATTTAATAAGTATTCCTTATAATGGGATAAACTAATTAAGAATTTTAGAAAATTATTTTATTTTTTATTTTATGCCAACCATTCAACAATTGATTAGAAAAAAAAGAAAGAAAGTAAAGAAGAAGCCAAAAACGCCAGTTCTCAGAAAAAATCTTAATGCTTTGAAAAGGAAAGTTTATGAAAGTAAAAAGGGCAACCCTTTCAAAAGAGGAGTGTGTATAAAAGTAACTACAATGACTCCTAAAAAGCCAAACTCTGCTTTGAGAAAAATTGCTCGAGTTAGATTGTCTTCCGGAGAAGAAGTAACTGCTTATATTCCCGGTATAGGTCATAATCTACAAGAACACTCCGTAGTTTTGGTTAGGGGAGGTAGAGTTAAGGATTTACCTGGCGTTCGTTATCATATTGTTCGCGGAGTTTATGATGCTAGCGGAGTTGAAGGCAGAAAGACCAGTAGAAGTGCTTATGGAGTAAAAAAGGAAAAAACAAAAACCAAAGAAACAAAAAAAGAAGAATAAAGAATAAAAATTAATTTATGAGAGGAAAAAAGAAAATACCTGAAAGAAAAATTAATCCTGATCCTAAATATGGTCGGGTAATTATTGCAAAATTCATTAATTATATAATGAGAAGAGGTAAAAAGACAGTAGCCCAGAAAATTGTTTATCAGGCCTTTGATATTATTAAAGAAAGGACGAAGAAAGATCCTTTAGAGGTTTTTGATTTAGCTATAAAAAATGTCTCTCCAGAAGTAGAAGTTCGCTCACGAAGGATTGGCGGTGCAAATTATCAAATACCTATTTATACTAATGAAAAAAGACGTTTATCTTTAGCTTTTCGTTGGATAATCCAAGCAGCAAAAGCGAAGAAAGGTAAGGCAATGGCAGAAAAATTGGCTGAAGAATTAATAGAGGCATCGGAAAATCAAGGAGCAGCAGTAAAGAAAAAAGAAGAAGTTTATAAAATGGCTCAGGCAAACCGAGCTTTTGCTCATTTTGCTGGTTATTAATTTATAATTTATAGCTTATGCCCAGAGAATATCCATTAGAAAAAGTTAGAAACATTGGTTTCATCGCTCATATAGATGCAGGAAAAACTACGGTCACTGAGCGAATTTTATATTATACAGGAAAAAAACACAAAATTGGTGAAGTTCATAATGGTGAGGCAGAAATGGACTGGATGGAGCAAGAAAAAGAAAGAGGAATTACTATTACTTCTGCAGCAACTACCTGTTTTTGGCCATTAGAACCTAAGGAAAGGACTCATCGGATAAATATTATTGACACACCTGGACACATTGATTTTACTGCCGAAGTTCAACGCTCATTAAGGGTTTTAGACGGAGGGGTAGTTGTTTTTGACGGAGTAGCCGGGGTGGAACCCCAGTCAGAAACTGTTTGGCATCAAGCGGAAAAGTTTGGTGTTCCCTTGATTTGTTTTATTAATAAAATGGATAGAATGGGGGCTGATTTTTATTATAGCCTTCAGACCATTCATCAACGTTTGACAAAAAATGCTTATCCTATTCAACTTCCTCTTGGCCGAGAGGAAAATTTCAGGGGTATTATAGATTTATTTACTCGAGAAGCGGAAATATATAAGGATGATATGGGTAAAGAGATTGTTCACCAAGAAGTTCCTTCTGAAATGAAAGAGGAAGTAGAAAAATATCGTCACCAATTAGTTGAAGCAATTGTTGAGCACGATGAGAACTTATTAGAAAAATATCTGAAGGGAGAAGAAATAGAGATAAATGATTTAAAGAGAGTTTTAAGAAAAGCAACTATTGAGGGGAAAATAGTTCCAGTTCTTTGTGGTTCAGCCCTTAAAAACAAGGGAATTCAATTTTTATTAGATGCTATTGTGGATTATTTACCTTCTCCTTTAGATATTCCGCCGGCTAAAGGTATTAATCCTCAAACTAATGAAGAGGTTTTGGTAAAAGCATCTGATGACGAACCATTTTGTGCTTTGGCTTTTAAACTGATGGCTGATCCATTTGTTGGAAATCTTTGTTATTTCCGGGTATATTCAGGAAAACTTCCTGCTGGTTCTTATGTTTTAGATACAAGTACAGGTAAAAAAGAGAGAATCGGACGGATTTTAAGAATGCACGCCAATAAAAGAGAAGAAGTTAAAGAAATTTATGCTGGAGAGATAGCTGTAGCTGTTGGCTTGAAAGATGTTTCTACTGGTCATACTCTTTGCGACCCACAAAGACCAGTTGTTTTGGAATCAATAACTTTTCCTGAGCCAGTTATCTCTGTAGCTATAGAGCCTAAGACAAAGTCAGACCAAGAAAAAATGGGTTTAGCTTTAACTAAACTAATGAGAGAAGACCCGACTTTTAAAGTAAAAACTGATGAAGAGACAGGACAAACAATAATTTCAGGAATGGGGGAATTTCATTTAGATATCATTGTTGATAGATTAAAAAGGGAATTTAAGGTAGAAGCATTAGTTGGTAAACCGCAGGTTGCTTATAAAGAAACAATTAAAATACCTGCTGAGGCAGAAGGGAAATATATTCATCAATCAGGAGGTCGTGGGCAATATGGCCATTGTTGGTTAAGGTTAGAGCCATTAGAAAGAGGAAAGGGCTTTGAGTTTGTTGATGCAATCAAAGGAGGAATTATTCCCAAAGAATTTATTCCAGCAATTGAAAAAGGAGTGAAAGAAGCAATGGCTAATGGTATTTTAGCCGGTTATCCAGTAGTAGATGTAAAAACTACTGTTTATGATGGTTCTTATCATGAAGTGGATTCTTCAGAAATTGCTTTTAAAATTGCTGCTATTCGCGCTTTTCAAGAAGGAGCAAAAAAAGCTAATCCAGTTCTTTTAGAGCCGATAATGAAAATAGAAGTTGTTGTTCCTGAGCAATTTTTAGGTGATGTTGTTGGTGACCTTAATTCAAGGAGAGTTAAACTAAAAGAAATAAAAGAAAGGGGACAGATGAAAGTTATTGATGGAGAGATTCCTTTAGCAGAAATGTTTGGCTATGCTACTACCCTGAGATCATTAACTCAGGGCAGGGGTAATTATTCAATGGAATTTTCTCATTATCAAGAAGTTCCTGCTAATATTGCTGAAAAGATTATCGGAGAAAAAACATCAGAGAAATAAAAGAATATTGATTTATTTTTTTGTTTATTAGATAATAA
>Ga0164318_10003729_pt1 | contig 14511 bp, 12 predicted proteins | sample GuaBasSedimGuay9_FD_113734 | JGI IMG/M metagenome (GOLD analysis project Ga0164318, IMG submission 113734) | Subseafloor sediment microbial communities from Guaymas Basin, Gulf of California, Mexico - Guay9, Core 4571-4, 0-3 cm | ecosystem: Environmental > Aquatic > Marine > Hydrothermal vents...
GACTACAACTATAAAATATGCGATTTCAGAACCTGCAGATGTTACAATAGTTATTTACAACATTAAGGGCGAAAAAGTGAAAACTCTGGTTCGGGAAAGAAAAGAACCAAGTTATTATCAGACGATTTGGAATGGAAAAGATGATACGGGAAAAACTGTTTCCAGTGGAGTTTATTTCTATCAAACTAAAATTGGCGATTATAATTCCTATAACAAAATGTTATTAATGAAATAACTTTGTCATTCCCATGAAAATGGGAATCCATGAATAAGCTCAAACCTTCCGAAGTCTTCGAAAACTTCGGAAGGTTTTTATATTTACTAATTTTCTTCTTTACTCCATAAAGCTTTTTTATTCAAATGCCTTAAGATAAAATCAAAGGAAAATATATGTTCATAGATTATTCGAGGATCAAAGTTCAATCTGGTAAAGGCGGCAACGGCTGTATTAGTTTTCGCCGCGAGAAATTCGTAGCCAAAGGCGGACCTGACGGTGGTGATGGAGGAAAAGGCGGAGATGTAATTGCTGTAGGAAATGAAAATTTGAATACACTGGTTGCTTTCCGTTTCAATAAACTCTTTAAAGGTAAAAAAGGTCAGCATGGTCAGGGTAGTGATAAAACCGGAGCTTCAGCAGAAAACGTCTATTTGCAGATGCCGCTTGGAACTATTATATTCGATATCACTGAAGGCAAACGAGAACGATTAGGTGAATTGGTGGAGCATGGTCAGGAAATTGTCTTAGCCAAAGGTGGTAATGGTGGTCGTGGAAATGCACGATTCAAAACTCCCACCAATAAAGCGCCACGCTATGCCAAACCCGGTGGCGACCCCGAATATAAAGAGCTGGAGCTGGAATTAAAACTCATGGCTGATGTAGGACTGGTTGGATTTCCTAATGCTGGAAAATCTACCCTGCTCAGTAAAGTTTCAGATGCTCATCCTAAAATTGCTGATTACAAATTCACAACCTTAGCACCATCTTTAGGCGTTGTACAGGTAAGTGATTATGAATCTTTTGTAATGGCCGATATTCCCGGCATTATAGAAGGGGCACACGATGGTAAAGGATTGGGTGATCGATTTCTGCGTCATATTCAAAGAACCAAAACACTGCTCTTCCTCATCGACATGAACTCCAATGATCCCTTTTATGATTATCAAATTTTGAAGAAAGAACTGCACCTTTATGATCCATATTTAGATAAGAAACCGCATCTCATAGTGCTCAGTAAAACTGACACTATTGATCCTGATGATAAAAAAGATCTTTTAGAAATCCTTAAAAATGAATTCGAAAATAAATTTCATGAAAATATTTATCCCGTCTCTTCTATAACAGGAGAGAATTTAAATAAAATGAAAAGATTGCTGTTTGAGATGATAAAAAAATATGACAAGGAAGTTGAATAAGAAATCTTTTTTTTGACGTTTCTTGCATATTCTTCTAAGGAAAATTCTCGATTATATTGAAGTGTTCGTAGTGATAGCACATTGCGCTGTTAGAAGAAAGCCGACCTATGATCGGCTACTACAAAACGGAGGAAATATTGAAACCAAAAATCTTCGTTACCCGACTGCTGCCCAAACCTGCCATGGAAAAACTGGAAGAAATATTTGAAATTCGAGTAAATCCGCATGATCGTGTTTTAACCAAACCAGAAATTATCGATGGAACCAAATGGTGCGACATTCTTCTCTGTTTACTTTCTGATACTATCGATAGAGATATTATTGTCTGTAATCCAAACTTGAAAGGAATTGTAAATTACGCCGTTGGTTACAACAATATTGATATAGGAACAGCTTCGAAATTAAAAATTCCTGTTACCAATACACCAGGAGTCCTTACCAATGCTACAGCTGATTTAGCCTGGTCACTGATTTTTTCTGTCGCTCGCCGTACTCCTGAATCTGATACTTTTATGCGGACAGGTAATTTTACCGGCTGGTCTCCCATGCTGCTACTCGGTGGAGATATCACTGGCAAAACTTTGGGTATAATCGGTGCCGGCAGGATTGGTACTGCTGTTGCGAAACGCTCAATAGGATTTAACATGAAAGTGCTATACAACGATAAAAATCGTACAATAGAAAATGAAATCCAGGCTGAGCAAACATCATTGGAAGATTTATTAAAGAGATCAGATTTTGTTTCTATCCATGTTCCTTTGTTACCGGAAACCCGCCACTTGATTTCCGATAAAGAATTGAAGTTGATGAGACAGTCAGCATATCTGATCAATACATCTCGTGGTCCGGTGGTAGATGAAAAAGCTTTGGTAAAAGCTCTGAAAGAAAAATGGATCGCCGGCGCAGGACTGGATGTTTACGAGAATGAGCCTGAAATGGTGGAGGGTTTAAAAGATTGTCAAAATGCAGTTCTTCTTCCCCATCTAGGAAGTGCAACCAATGAAACCAGAACCAATATGGGATTGATCTGTGCAGACAATGCAGCGGCAATTTGGGAAGGCAAACGACCACCACAAATCGTGAATCCAGAGATTTACTCGTAGGGATAGCCCATCGGGCTGTCCTATAAAAGGCAGATCAATGATCTGCCGCTACAGAAGATAACCTTGTTCCTAAACTTCCGTTTGGGAATATAAATTTTAGCGAAATTCCTGTTTCGCAAATATAAGATTATGAAAAATTCAAATAAAATTAAAGCCTGGCTGCAGCTGATGGCAGCCCCGGAAATTGGTAATGCCAAAGCGATTAAATTAGCTGAACTCCTCGGTGAACCGACTAAATTTATTGGCAAACCTGAGGCTTTTCTGGAGATTGAAACACTTTCCCAAACTGCCAAAAATTTTCTTTCCAATCCAACTGAGCCAGCTAACTGGCAGCGCACTCAAAAATTGATTGAGAAATACGAAATTAAATTCGTTTCCATATTGGATGATGATTATCCGAATTTGCTAAGAAATATTTATGATCCGCCACCATTTTTATTTTATCGCGGCAATCTGCACAAAGATGATCTGCGAAGAACTCTGGCAATCGTGGGAACGCGCAAAGCCAGCAATTACGGCAAACAGATGACAGCAGAGATCGGTGAAAAACTGGTTCAGGTCGGCTTCACAATTGTAAGCGGATTGGCTTATGGTATCGATGCCATAGCTCATATGAGCGCCTTGAATCAAGGTGGCAGAACTTATGCTGTGATGGGAACCGGAGTAGATCAGATCTATCCACCCGAAAACAGAGAGATTGCTGATGAAATTATTAAAACCGGAGCAATTATTTCGGAATACATTCCTGGCAGTAAAGCAGAAAAATGGAACTTTCCTACCCGCAATCGTATTATAAGTGGATTAAGTTTGGGAAGTCTTATCATAGAAGGTTCGCGTAAAAGCGGTGCGCTGCTCACCGCCAAATTTGCCATGGATCAAAACCGAGATGTTTTTGCTCTTCCAGGTGATATAAATCGACCACAGACCGAAGGACCGAATTATTTGATAAAACTTGGAGCCAAGATCGTTACTAGTGCACAGGACATTCTGGAAGAATACGATCTGGTATTGGATGAGCAAACCAGACTCTTCCCTGAACTCAACGTGAAAGAAGATAAAATATATCAGATTCTGCTGAATAATAAACCGGAAATCTATTTCGATAGCCTGCTGATAAAAAGTGGAATGAATATCGGAGAGTTATCATCTGTCCTACTTACATTAGAACTTAAAAATGTGATCAAGAAAGTGCCGGGAAATAAGATCGTGCCGTTGTATTAGGTGACTCACCTTGCTTTTCCTCTCTTCTCAAAAAATCGAAAAGAGGAACATAAGAATATGTGAGAGAAATTTGAAAGAAGATCTTAGAGAAGTTTGTAGAAGATTCAGAAAGAACCAAACTAAAGCAGAGAAGGTTTTCTGAAAAGTCGTTAGGAACAGGCAGATCGAAGGACAATATTAAGACAATATCCTATTAAATTTGATTGGAATAATCAAATCAGATTCTTCATTGCAGATTTCTACTGCCATGAAGCAAAACTTGTTATCGAGATAGATGGTTGTATTCATCAAACTCAAAAAGAATACGATAAGATGCGGAAACAAATAATAAATTTACTCGGTTTTCGTATTATCAGATTTTCCAATGAAGATATTCTTATCAATTTGAATAAAGCTATTGAAAAATTAGTAATAATAATTCAAAGAAATAATTGACTCCCCTTCTCAATTTGAGAGAAGGGGCTGGGGGTTGAGTAAATGAAAAAACGAAAAACAAGAATTACCCGTAACTACCTGATGCATCCGGCCGGCTCGGTGCTGATAGAAACGGGTAACACAAAAGTTATTTGCACAGTAATGACGGAAGAAAGTATTCCTTTTTTCTTAAAGAATGCAGATCCGCCACAAGGCTGGCTTACAGCCGAATACAGTATGCTGCCCGGTGCTCCAAATCAACGCTTCCGCCGCGAACGCGGTAAAGCAAACAGCCGTTCCACAGAAATCCAGAGATTAATTGGTCGTTCTTTGCGTGCTGTGGTGGATATGACCAAATTCCCGGGAATCTCTATCAATATAGATTGCGATGTATTGCAGGCAGACGGCGGCACCAGAACAGCAGCCATTACAGGAGCTTGTGTTGCTCTTTGTGATGCTTTTGCTAAATTACAAAATGATGGTTTAATCTCTGAAAATCCACTGAAAGAAATGATCGCTGCAATAAGTGTGGGAATAGTGGATAGTGAACCGGTTTTAGATCTGGATTACGAAGCTGATTCCAGAGCGGATGTGGATATGAACGTTGTAATGACCGAAAGCGGCAAATTTGTAGAGATCCAGGGAACTGCCGAAGCTGCTCCGTTTGACGATAGTGAGTTGAAAATTATGCTTAAAGCTGCTAAAACTGGAATTAGACAGTTAATAAAGGAACAGAAAAAAGCACTTGAAAAATAAACTGGTAGAACACGTTTATATTCATATTCCATTCTGTTTAAGAAAGTGTGGATATTGTTCATTTTACTCGGAAAGATTTTCACTTGAGAAAAAGCGAAATTACCTGAGATTTCTGAGGAAAGAAATTGCACTCCGGCAACAAAATTTAGAGCTAAAACCTAAAACGATCTACTTGGGAGGTGGCACTCCTTCCCTACTTTCAGCAAAAGATATTAACTCGATTACAGATTGTTTCGATCTATTCCAAATCGAAGAAATCACTTTGGAAACAAATCCAATATCGATAAATAAAGATTATGCTAAAGATATTGCTGCAATTCCTGTTAGCAGGATCAGTTTGGGAATTCAATCTTTCAAAGATGAAGAGTTGAAATTATTAGGTAGATTGCATAATTCAGCCCAAGCTGAAACAGCATACGAAATTCTACGAGAGATTGGATTCAATAATATCTCTCTCGATCTGATGTATGGTCTTCCAAACCAGACTCTTGAGGATTTGCAATTTTCAATTGATAAATTTATTGAATTGGCACCAGACCATATTTCAACATATTGTTTAAGTCTGGCAGATGATGTTCCATTGTATCCACTAAAAAGCCAAATTCCCATGGATGAAATTGTTTCTGATTTTTACTTTCTGATCAGAGAAAAACTTCTGGATGCTGGTTATGTGCAATATGAAATTTCTAATTTTGCCAAACCCGAATTTGAATCAAAGCACAATCTGTGCTATTGGGATGATAAATCATATCTTGGTCTGGGGCCAGCTGCCGCAGGATATTTGAATAATGCTCGCTACACAAACCCATCTGATTTTGATAAGTATTTCCAGTTGATCCAATCTAAACAGATATTGAAAAATTTAGAAAAACTAAATACTGAAGATCATGAGAAGGAATTTATTTTTCTGTCTTTAAGGAAGACAGAAGGTATGAACCTGAAGGAATTCAAATTGAAATTTAAAATGGATTTTCTAAAGAAATATCAGAAATCTGTTGTTAAATTTCAACAGCAAAATCTCTTGGAAATCGAAAATGATTTTATTCGATTAACGCCTGATGCTTATTTCGTATCGAATGAGATATTTGCTGAATTCATGTAAGACAGTCGCCTCGACTGTTGGGTACATTCAAGGTGAACGTGATACAGGTGTTGTAAGACAGTCGCCTCGACTGTCGGGCACGTTCAAGGTGAATATGATACAGGAAAGTAAAACACTCGCCTCGACTGTTAAGGCACGTTCAAGGTGAATATGATACAAGAAAGTAAAACAGTCACCTTGACTGTTGGGTACGTTCAAGGTGAATATGATACAAGAAAGTAAAACAGTCACCTTGACTGTTGGGTACGTTCAAGGTGAACATGATACAAGAAAGTAAAACAGTCGCCTCGACTGTTAGAAAAGTTGTTTTCAGAATATTGATGGTTTAAAAAAAGTATTATGAGAGAAAATCCATTAAGTTATAAGGTATTTCATCGAAGAAACCTACCTCATATTCAGCCTGTTGATGGAATATTATTTGTAACTTATCGACTTTATTTTCCACTTCCAATGAAGTATAGAAACAATTATTCACGGGCTAAAAAGAATTTTCATGAGTATTTTTTTGATTACGATGAATATCTTGATATGTGTAAACTAGGTCCCAAATGGCTTTATAAAGCTGATATTGGACAAATAGTTTTTGAGAATCTATTGAAAATGAATCAAGTACAATATGAACTTTTTTGCTTTTGTATCATGCCCAATCATGTCCATGTTCTAATGAAACCAAAGCCTGAAATTGATCAATTACCTTTCTCAATTGCAAAAATTATGCATGGACACAAAGGTGTAACCTCAAAAAAGATCAATAATCTTCTTAATCGGAAAGGTCATTTTTGGCAAAGTGAATATTATGATCATTACGTTCGAAACAATGATGAATTTTACAATATCGCTTGGTACATTATTAATAATCCTGTAAAAGCAAAATTGGTTTCAAAGATAAAAAATTGGAAATTTACCTGGATAGAAAAACAGTTGGAATATGAATTGGGCTTGGATCTTTTATAATTTAAAATCATTGTTACTTTGTGTACAAAAACACGTTCAAGGTGAACATGATACAGAAAAGTAAAACAGTCACCTCGACTGTTGGGCACGTTCAAGATGAATATGATACAGGAAAGTAAAACACTCACCTCGACTGTCGGGTACGTTCAAGGTGAACGTGATACAGGTGTTGTAAGACAGTCGCCTCGACCGTTAGAAAAAGGATAAACATGAAATATTTTTTAATAATACTAATTCTCATCATCAGTTTTTCTGCTTTTGCGGAAATCCTGATCCCAATGGATCTAACACAAACCAACCATTTGAAAGCTTATGGTGTTACATTTACAGCTTTGCAGAAACAATTTGCTGTTAAGTGGCTGCTGAATTACCGAGGTGGTTCCTGGATAATTCCAGATTCACAGGAAATCGAAGGTTTATGTAATATTCGTGGTGTAAGTTATGAAATTATCACCGGTGGTGAAATCGCCGCAATATCTTCTGAGATCGAACAGGAAAACATGGATATTGTAATATTGGAAAAAGAGCCGACAATTGCCATTTATGCTCCACCAAACGCCCAACCCTGGGATGATGCTGTTACATTGGCACTAACTTATGCAGAGATAGAATATGAAACCATTTTCGATGAAGACGTACTGCTGGGTAATTTGGATAAATACGACTGGCTGCATCTGCATCACGAAGATTTTACAGGTCAATATGGAAAATTTTATGCCAGCTTCCGTAATGCAGCCTGGTACCAGGAAGATGTTCGAATTAACGAAGAAATTGCTGCAAAGCTTGGATTTGATAAAGTCTGGAAATTAAAACATGCTGTGGCAGAAAAGATTAAAGAATACGTAAAAAATGGTGGTTTTCTATTTGCTATGTGTGCTGCCACAGATACTTTTGATATTGCACTGGCCACCCGCAATGTGGATATTTGTGATGCTGTCTTCGATGGTGATGGCATCGATCCTGACTACGCAGCAAAAATCGATTATTCTCAAACTTTAGCCTTCAAAGATTTCAGTCTTATAACCAATCCTTATCAGTATGAATTCTCTTCTATCGATGCCAGTGATTATGCAAAGTTACGCGGAGCAGAAGCAGATTATTTTTCTCTCTTTGATTTTTCTGCTAAATACGACCCCGTTCCAACAATGCTTACTCAATGCCACACCAGTGTGATCAATGGTTTTCTGGGGCAGACAACTTCCTTCCATAAAAGATTTGTGAAAAACTCTGTAATAATTCTGGGCGAAGCTCCACAGGTGGAAGAAGTAAAATACTTACATGGAAATTTTGGAAAGGGAACTTTCACATTTTACGGCGGACATGATCCGGAGGATTATCAGCATAAAATTGGTGATCCTGAAACTGTTCTAGATCTGCATAAAAATTCACCTGGTTACAGATTAATTTTAAATAACATTCTGTTCCCTGCAGCTGAGAAGAAGAAATTAAAAACATAGTTCATAGGATACAAATAATTAGTTGAAAGTAACAAGAGATAGATTCCCGCTTTCACGGGAATGACAAAATGTGCTAATGTCCTAGTATTAAGACCTAAGAAAATAATCTAAAGAAACTTTTAATTTTCTTCTATATGAAATTTATATAATTTTTCTTCAGAATCACTTACAATATAAAAGGAATTTGTTTCTGCAATATATACAATGCCTTCAGCTTTTGAAAATCCTAATGAATATTGTTCTCGCACACCATTTGTTAAATCCCATAAATAGAGCATTTCAGATTCATCACTAACGATCCAGAATCCATCTCTTGTGCTATCATAGCAAATACCAGAATAATCATCGGCAAATGTTAATTCTGTTTCTGTTAGAGTTGCAAAATCAGCGCTAACTTCAATGAACATTCCCGGTGACCTTTCTTTGAGAAGAAAGAACTCACCCGAATTTCCAAGACACAATCCCTCTAATCCTGTTCCACCATAGTATTGGGAAATGTTCAATTCAACTCGTTGTAATTCTTCGCCTTGTAATGATACATTTACTATTTCAGATAATTCTTCTTCTGCGATCCACAATGTATTCGTGCTGGTATCAAAAGCAATTCCTTCCAGATCATTTCCTACAAAACTAAGTGTTTGTAATAATTCGCCATCTAAACCAATATTATATATTTGATTTGTAGGCGGGTCGTTTACAGTCCATAGTGTTTGGGTTGTGGGATCATAAGTTAATCCTGATGGCTCAGCAATATCTAATCCTACTTCGAAATCTAAAACCAAAACAAATTGATCTTCCGGTTCCGTGCTACTTTCCTCTGTACTGCAGGACATAATGATAAATAATGATATCATTAAAGTTAAATATAATTGGTACTTCATTAAGTCTCCCATAATAAAAGCAGCAGAAGCGTTAGCCCTGCTGCTTTTTAATTAAGTTACATTATTCGTTAGATGCACCTGGTGTAGGAATAGTAAAGAATTCCCATGTGTCAGTTCCATCTGGTAATCTTCCTTCAGAAATATCAGTTGTTTGTTCCCCAAATGTATATGAATCGATGATTGTTGTTCCATCAGACGCTGTCAAACCAATGTCCTCACCATCTGCCGAGAGCTTTACATCTTCAAGATGCAAAATGCCCTGTTCTGGTTCTTTATCTGCCCAGATGATCAAGAATTCACCTGGATATATTGTTGTTGAATCTGGAAATGTAGTAGGAATTTGTGAATTCATAAGTTCTGTGAGATCGTCAGTGAAATACATTCCACCAATGTCACCCGCAATATTTCCACCATTGTAGATCTCGATCCAGTCGTCAAAATCGCCGTGTTCATCAGCTAGGGTTGTGTCATTGCTTGCTAAGAATTCATTAATATAGAATATTGCTTCTGGTGTTGCTCCACTACCATTTGCAGTACCAGGAGTTGGCATGCTTGTATAGCCAGCACCAAAGTAATTCCATGTGTCTTCTCCATCTGGTACACGGCCATAAGAGATATCTGCCAACTGTTCACCGAAAGTTAATGAATCCAGTATAGTGGTTCCATCAACATCAGTAAGCCCGATCTGCTCGCCGCCGGCAGAAAGTTTAACTTCATCAAGATGAAGTATTCCTTGATCTGGTTCTTTATCTGCCCATAAAAGTAAGAATTCACCAGCTCCAATAGTTGTTGCTGCAGGATCTGTTGTTGGAATTTGATATGCCATAAGATTTGTAAGATCATCAGTTACATACATTCCACCAATATCTACTGCTTCATCTCCTGCGTTGTAAATCTCAATCCAGTCATCATTATCACCATTTTCATCGACAATGTTGTAATCATTTTTTGCTAAAAATTCGTTAATGACAAGATTTGCACCAGATGTATCTGGTCCAGTTGAGTCGTCATCATCACTACATCCCATCAGCAGGAACATGCCTGCTGCCAGAATAATTAACCATTTTACAAATTTCATTTTACCCTCCGCTTTTTTTTCTTTTAATTCACACATAACAAAGAAACTTCTAAGCATAAAAGTTTCAACCTATTTCTCATTTACTGATTACTTGTTCCTGGTGTTGGTGCATCAAAAGTTGACCAACTATCGGTTCCATCCGGTAAGCGACCTTCTGAAACATCTGTTGTCTGTCCACCAAATGTATAAGAATCAATTATTGTAACACCATCCACATCTGTTATTGCCAAGTCTTCACCACCGCTTGAAAGCTTGAAATCTACATGTAACACACCCTGTTCAGTTTCACTATCTGCCCAGATCAACAAAAACTCTCCAGGCTGAACAGTGGTTAAGGTTGGATCTGTATCTGGAATCTGATATTTTGCTAAATCGGTAAGATCATCAGTTACATACATTCCGCCAATATCGATAGCTGCTGCAGTACCATTATAAAGTTCAAACCAATCATCAAAACCGCCAAATTCATCTTCATTTGCAGTATCATTACTTGCTAAAAATTCATTTATGCAAAGAATATTGAGTGGTTCTGGTTCTGGCTCAGGCTCTGGTCCTGTTGATTCATCCAGGCTGCATCCCATTATAATGAACATCCCAATAATACTTAGTAAAAACCATTTTGAAAATTTCATAATTATCTCCTTAAAAATTAACTACTGCTCTCATTTGGAACACATTGAAATCATCATTACCTATCAATGACCCACCCATATTGGCATTCTCAGAATTGTCAACGATATTGTAATTTAACATAATACGTAAATTTGGATTTGCATACCAGTTAAGGCCAACAACAATATTGTTTGCCATTCCACCAAATATAAGAGCATCTTCATCTGTTAAATCTAAATGACTGTATCGCACAGCGAGCTCAAAAGCACCTTTTTTACTGTTAGGAATTACCTGCCCAAATTCTCCTTCATTAACATAATATGGTCGTTCTTCCCCTGTAATTATCCAGCTTAAGAATGTATAAAATCCACTGAACGTAACATCTTCAAGATCATTTAAACGAGCTAAATTTGATTGAATGTACTCACCTTGTATGCTGAAATTATCATACTTCACAGCACCTTCCAATCCGTATAAGATGATTGTTTCTACATCGCTGATATCGGCAACAAGAATTTCAGAATCTCCCATCTTTGCTTCCGGCTCAATTTTGTATTCAATTGATTCACTATCATTATCAGGTGTTTGATAAACACCACCAGCACCTAAATGAAATAATAACTTTTCACCAATTCTTGGTGAAAGAGCAAAACGACCTGCAAAACCAATACTTTCATCAATTCGTGTTTGTTCTTTTTCTGCAAGTTCCTGTCCATAAACTGCTGTTGATAAATGCCATATATTTCCCCATTTTGTAACACCTAATGCAGATCTTCTTCCAGGTGGAAAAACATTCGGATATCCTCTTTCCATAAACGTAAGTAATCTTGAACTGGTTAACTCATTTAAACTGAATGGAACTTTAAAATGACCTACTTTAATGAAACCATTCTTAAAGCCATTATAGCTGAACCACATATCTTTAACTTCAACAGAATTGTCAGCAATATCCATGTCATATTCTGCATTCCACACTTCCCATAATTTAGATTTCACTGCAAATCTTCCTCGACGAAGCATTGTACCGTTTCGGAAATCATTTTCACTATTTAAAAATTGTGCAAAATCAAGATACATACGAACATCAAGACGTGTTTGGAAATTTCCGTCATCAGATGTCCATTTCAGTATCCCACTTTCCCATGAAGTTCCTCCGGTGGATGTTTCTGCGGATAAAATCCCTACACAAAGAACAACAAACAATAAAACAATCGACTTTCTCATTTCTCCTCCATTTTTAGTTCTCATTTTTTGTTTTTTGCATCTTTTTATTATATATTTTATTCTGTAAAATAGGCCAGGCAAAAGAGACTAGTGCCAATATCAATAGAATCAAACTTACAGGGCGAGTGAAGAAAATAGTGTAATCTCCCATCATTACCGCTCTACGAAAATTTGTCTCTGCTATGTTTCCCAGTACAATTCCTAGTACGATTGGTGCAACAGGGTAGTTATATCTTCTCAATATCCAACCGAAAATTCCAAATCCGAGGCATGCCGCAATATCAAAGAAAGAGTATCTTACTGCAAAACTACCGATTATTGAAACTGTGAATATCATAGGATAAAGGATCTTTTTTGGAACGGCAGTAACCTTAACCCATAATCTGCTACCGAATAAACCAAGAACCAACAGAACAATATTTGCAATTAGTAAACTAGCGAATAATCCATAAATAATTTCAGGATTATTATTGAATAGTTGGGGACCTGGTGTAAGATCATGGATCATTAAAGCACCGATAAGTACGGCTGTAGAAGCGCTTCCCGGAATACCAAGAGTAAGAAGCGGCACCAATGCTCCACCTACTGAACTACTGTTGGCAGCTTCTGCTGCGGCAACTCCTTCCAGGCTTCCATGCCCAAATTTCTCCGGTTCTTTACTTGTTCTTTTGGCTACATCATAAGAAATGAAGGCTGCAATTGTTGCTCCTGCTCCCGGGAATATTCCGATAAGAGTTCCCATTATTGAAGATCTTACAATGGTTAATTTCAGTTTCCAATAATCTAAAACTGTTGGCCACTTGGTCTTTTCTAATTCAATTTTTTTACTTTTAAAATTTTGTTCATCTATCTGTTTGAAAACTTCGCTGAGTGCAAAAAGCCCGATTAGGGCGGGTATCAAAGAAAATCCATCATAAAGATTAACCGAGCCAAATGTAAATCGACTTACACCTGAGATCGGATCGATGCCAATTGTGTTGATTAGAAGTCCAAACATAGCAGCTACAAAAGCTTTTACCCAGTTTTTTCCACCTAATGTAGCTACTGTAGTAAGGCCAAAAATCGCTAAAGCAAAATATTCGGCAGGATGAAATTTTACTGCCACTTTTGCCAATTGGACACTGAATAATATAAGAATGATCGTTCCAATAAATCCGCCAATTGTAGATGAAACCAGCGAGACTCCCAACCCCATTCCCGGCTTATTCTGAAGAGTTAGCGGATATCCATCGAACGACGTAACAACTGCCGATGGCGTACCGGGAGCATTAATAGTAACAGCGGTAATTGAACCTCCATAATTGGCTGCAATATATATCGAAACTAATAATATCAGAGCCAGGGTTGGCGTCATAGCGTAAGTGAATGGAACAAGCAGAGCAACTCCCATCGAAGGAGAAAGACCCGGCATGGCTCCTGCCAGAATTCCCATGATCACACCCAGTATTATAAACAAGATCGGCTGCCATCCCAATACAAAGCTAAAACCCTGAGCCATATTTGTTAAAATTTCCATACAACTCCTAAAATAACATCTCTATTAATTTCCCCACTGGAAGTGGGACATAAAGTAATTTGTAAAATATTAGATATGAAAACAGCAGCCAGCCAGCAGAGATCATCAACATTGTTAGATATTTACGATATCCCAGCATATAAATTCCAACAAACAGGAAAACAAATGAGCTGATAAAATAACCAATATAGAAAATGCTGAATAAATATAGCACCAATAGCCCGATAAATCCCCATACAACAGTTTGATTTCCTGCGTTTTTCTCAATCTCTTTTTTCTTACTGACTATATCTATTATTAAAAAAATATTTAACGGAATAAGTATCAATATCCATAGTCTGGGAACTACCGAAGGGCCAACTTTTTCGTTATTGGGAAACGTATATGATACCAGAAAGAATACTATGGAAAGAGCAATGAAAAATAACGGCAGCATAATTCCAGCAAGGTATTTCCTATTGGTTGATCGGTTTATAATGTACCAGATTACCAGAAGAAAAACAAGGAAGAAAATAACTAAGAAATTCAAGGTTTTCCCGGTAGCAAGTTTTGCTAATAAGTTTGTTGCCTGGGTATTTATAATGCCAATTTTTTGAAGATAATGAGTGAACTGTTCTTTGTCTTTGTTAACTATTTCGGTAAATTCTTCAGAGCTTCTATAAACAACATCAATTCCGCCGCGTTCCCAATATTCACGCCATTCCGGATCATTATTTACTTTGGTAAAAAGCTCATCATACCATTTACTGATCTCTGGTGGTGAACCTTGTTTCAGCACAA
>Ga0164318_10003730_pt1 | contig 14507 bp, 9 predicted proteins | sample GuaBasSedimGuay9_FD_113734 | JGI IMG/M metagenome (GOLD analysis project Ga0164318, IMG submission 113734) | Subseafloor sediment microbial communities from Guaymas Basin, Gulf of California, Mexico - Guay9, Core 4571-4, 0-3 cm | ecosystem: Environmental > Aquatic > Marine > Hydrothermal vents >...
CATAATAAATCCTTTTTGGGTCAGAGCCTTTCGCTCTTAATAAATTTTGTTTTATATCTTTGGCATCCTTGCCTGTGATATTAAGTACATCGGCAACTGTAATAATAACTTTAGGGGATTTGGAAATTTATTTTTTGGAGGGTTGAGTTGATTTCTTATATGCAGAAATGACATTGTCTAAATCTTTAATATTTGAAATTAATTCTAAGGCAGTAGTAATGGCTTCTGTATCACCATTTTGAACTGCTTTAAAAACAGTTTGAAGACCTTTTTCTTCTCCTTTTGAGTAGAACATATATTTTCCATAGAGAACTTGAGCTTTTGCATACCCTTTGTCTGATGCACTTTTTAATAAAATATTACTCATCTTTGGATTTGATTCTTTTATCATTAGTGCCCATCTATATTCAGCTGCTACATAACCATCTTGAGCTGATTTTTCATACCAATATAGTGCTTTTTCTCTATTTTTTTCTTTTTCATAAATAGAAGCTAATGCATAAGATGCTTTTTTATTATTGTTTAAGGCATGTTTTTCATATATGACTTTGGCCTTATTTGGATCTATCTCAACGCCATAACCATTATATAAAATATCTGCTATTCTTAGTTCAGCTTCATCAAGACCTAACGAATAAGCTTCTTCATAGTAAAAAATAGCTAACTTAGCATTAAATTCTACTCCATAGCCTTCAAGATATATATCACCTAAATTTACTTTTGCATAAGGATAATTAACTAAACTTTTATAATCATTTATAGCACTTTGAATATTGTAGTCTAAATATTCACCATCTCTTTTCATATCTGCAATTCGAAGTTTTGAGTGTAAAGAGCCAGCTTCAGCAGCTTTTGCATACCATGTGTATGATATATTAGTTATAGTATTTTGTTGTTGTTCTAAAAAATTTGCAAGTTTTTGCATACCGGATGTATGATGTCTGTTTGCATATGATAAATATATGCTTTGTGCTTCAGAGGGATTGTATAAACTAGACTCCTTATCTGAAAGCATATCTGCAATTTTTAATTTAGCATTTTTATCACCTTGTTTTACTGCAAGCTCATAGAGCTTTAAAGAAAGATTAGGGTGTAAATCTTTGTATATATTTGCTAAATAGAGTGTAGCCGGTGTATACCCTAACCCTGCTAATTTAGTTATTGAGTCTAATGATGTTTTAGCTTTGAGTTCTAGTTTTGCAATTGAAAATTTTGCATGAAGATTAGAGATTTCAGTCATCTCATACTGCTTAGTTGCCTTATTTATAAAACCTCTCTGTTCATAAAATTTACCTAAAAAATATCTAGTTTCATCAAAGTGTAAATTTTCTGTATATATATTTTCTGCTTTTATATCATCTCTTATAGAAGCATTATATTGTGCATATACATTTGCTATGGCAATTGTAGCCATTTCGTAGCCTTGTATTTTGGCTAAAGAAAAATACTTTAAAGCTTTTGCATCATTTTTGTTAACATAAGTACCATTAAAATAGATTTTACCAAGTTCATAACTTGCATTATTAAAACCATTTTGACTTAATAGTTCTATTGTTTTAATGGCATTTTCTCTATCTTGAATAATGTATTTTCCCTCTAGTTCTAGCAGTGCATACATAAGTATACCCTGCGGGTAGTTCTGTATAGCACTTTTTTTGTACCATGGTACAGCTTTTTCTACTGTGTCTGAATAGAGTTTAGCTATTTTATAAGATGCATATCCATTCCCTAGCCTAGCATACTCTTCATATATCTTTTGAGCTTTTATTCTGTTATATAGTGAGCTGTTATTTTGAGCATATATATCAGCTGCTTTAAGTTTTGCATATTCATTACCTAAGAGATATGCTTTTTCATAATGCATTAAAGCATCTTCATCAGAGAAAGAAACATATACACCTTTATGGTAAGTATCTCCAAGATAAACATGAGCTGGATGATAATTATTGTTGGCTAGCTCATTTAACTCTTTTAGTCCTCTATCTATATTTTGATCTGTACCAATACCGTTAATATGCATTTTAGCTAATTTATATTTTACCAAGTAGTTTTCAGACTCTTGAAGCTTAGTTAGCCAAAGGTAAGCTTCTTTTTCTCTTTGCATAGTAACTAGCTCATCGGAGATATCTATAGCAGCATTCTTATAACCACTATTATATGCTTTTATATAATAATCTAGTGAGGTTTGTTTCTCTTGCAAATTGTTATGTAGGGTAAGGTTTCCCATACCCTTGTAAGCTTCTGGAAAACCTCTTTTAGCTAACTCTTGATAGTTCTCTTGTGCTAGTTCATAATTCTCTTGCTCATAAGCTTTCTTAGCTACAGTAAGGTCTGCACATCCTGATAAGACAAGAGATGCTAAAATAACATTACCAATAAATTTTATAGTCAATAATCGCACGATACCCCTCTTTTTTTTGTGATACTTTTTCAAAGGCATCACCTCTAAAAAAACCACTTAGAATAAGTTGACCTTCTGTTCTATTTTTAAATTTTCCACCAAGAATAAAATCAACTTCTTGACCTATATCTTTATTAGTACCATTAGTTTGAATAGGTAGGTTTGATGCTCTGAGTTGACTACTAGCAACTTGTTGTGCATATTTATGGTAGTTTCCTTCAAGCCATAGATTATCATACAGGTGTAGCCCAGCATATAGAGAAATAATATTTATGTTAGAGAGTTGAGGATCTAGCATCTCACCATAATAACGGTAACGTGTTGTTCCAATCATTGTAGTTTTATTATTACTTATGTTGGGCTGTAAAAAAATATTTTGAGAACTTTTGTCATTACTATCTCCTGAACCATAAGCATAACCAAATCCAAACCCAAAATAATCACTCTTGTATATTCCTCCAGTATCAAAACCAAAGCCACTAACTGCTATATCTTTAATACCAGCAGGAGTTGGAATATTATTGTCATCACTTTCATATTGCAAGCTTTGAGTTTTACCATTTACATATGCCATGTCAACCCAGTAGTGGAATTTTTTGTTGAACTCACCAAGAGCTCTAAATCCAAGCCAAGAGAGCTTGCTATATATATTCATATTTTCTATTTCATTTTTATCTTGTCCATTATCTTCATAAGTTGCAAACGATTCAAAATGATGATTGTAATAATAGTGATAATCTAAATGAGCGATTAAATATTTTGCTCCTTTTGAGCTTACTCGTTGATCTCCTGCATTTGCATGTTCATCACTTAATCGTCCACCAGCCGATAGATCCCAAGAAAAAAGTGTTGTATTGTAAAATAGTTTTAGCATGTCAAGTTGATTGTCATACCACCAAGTTCGCTTGTCTCTAACGCTCATTCGTCCAATTTTTGCAGATAATGGAGTGTTAAAAACTATAGGAACTTCTAAAGAAAGACGTTTTAATTCAATATAGGCATTAGTATCAGATATGTTCTTGAAATTAATATATTCATAAATAGCCCTAATATCAATGTCAAAAAGTAAATTATCACTTAAAGTGTGTTTATGACGAAGTCCAATACGTGCTATAAGTTCTTGATTTGTAATACGGGTATCATTTACTTTTTGTAAGCCTTTGGCGTCCATAGCTCTAATATGGAAATATATATCAGTTTTATTTTTATCTTTTTTATCTACTATTACTGGTGAAGTGTTAAATCTATTATCATCTTTAGTTTCTGCTACTTTTGTACTCTTAGTATTAAGTAATGTAAGAATATTTGGATCTTCTGAAGATAGAATTATTTTAGGTTTTTTAGTTTTTAGATATGGTTTTTCTTGCTCTAGTGTTAAATTTTTAAAGCGATGTTTATAAGTTAGTGTCACTATTGCATTTGGATAATCTACTTTGAAATATTGTAAATCTTGTTTACTCTCTTGAAAAGTCTCTTTACACCCACACCTAATACTTGAACTTGTTTTGATAGTAACAATTTGACAATCTTGTGGATTTTCTACTTTAAGCTTATCGATAGCATTTGCTGGAAAGCTTATGAGTTGTACGGAGTAGCAACTATCTTTACTTTTTGCATAAAGTGAAGTTGTTAAAATAATAATAAAAATAATTTTCTTCATATAATATCCTCGTGAACTATCATCTATTTTTATTAACTAGTTTCCAAAAGTCTTCAGAACTAATTTTTTTGTTGCTAGAACGAAGTTTATTAAAATTGTTAAGTTTTTCATAAACCTCATTTTGTATTAAATCGATGTCAGAATCCCTATTTAGCGATAAAACATCATTAGCACCATTTTTTCTATTATCCACACGATTTAAAAATTTTTGTTTTTCCCAATTGGCATTCTGTTTATCAAGTGCCTCTTTTTTTAAACGTTTGTTTTTTTCTACTCTTGATATGCTCTCTTTTTGAATTTCTAAAACTAAATCTGTATATCCTTCTTCTGTTAAAAGATCCATATTTAATGATAATAAGGCTAAATACTCAAGGTAAGATAAATTTTTACTCTTTCTTTCATACTCAAACATATTAATTTTTTCTTTAATACTCTTAAAACTATTATTACTGTTTTGTTTAGTATACAAGACTTTATTTATATCTTTAGATGCTAACTTACAAGCATATTCTATATCCTCTTTATTTATATTTAGTAACATTGGTATTAAATATAGATCACGTGCAGAACCTGCAGATCCCAATATACTTGACTTACATAAAGGTAATAGGGCTTTTTTTGTTTTACCATTTTCTAAATATTTGATACCTAAAGCATACAGAGCTTGTTTATTTAAATTATCAGAAGCAGTAAAAAGAAATTCTTTAGCTTTTTTTTGATTTTTACTCTTTAAAAGATTGTAATAAGCCATATCTATATTTTGGATATTATCCTTACTCATTAACTCTAAAATCTCTAATTGCTTATCTGAAATTTTATCGGCATGTGAACTAACAAAAAAAAGTATTAAAAATATAAGTAAATTTTTCATTTTTTTTCTACTTTATATTTATAACTAAACCCACTATTTTCATTTTTTTTCAAAATATCTTCTGTAAAATCCTCTATTTCTCCGGAAAAAAAGAGTGGACCAGAATTGGTTAAGGTGTTGTTTTTAAAAAAAAGAGATGCTCCATTTTTAAGACTAAGGGCGGAATTAACATTCTTTTCAAAATGATTTTCTATAAAAGAGGCTTGTGTTGATTTTTCATAAGGGTCTAATTCAAAGTTTCTTGTCTCAAGAGCATCAATGTTTACGGTAGAGACTTCAGCCCCATTATTTCCATTACGATATATTAAATTATCTTCTATTCTGATTTTTCTGGAGTTACGTATAGAGATTCCATTATTGTTATTTCTAAAAATAATATTTTTAGAAATAATATTTTTACTACTTTCATAAATTGCTACTCCATTACTTCTGTTTTCAAAACTTAAATTTTTATATATTAAGTTACTTTCAGAAGTTCTGTCCAGCATAATTCCACTTCCATAATTTGCAAATACGATATTTTCTGCGATGATAGAGTGTTTAACTTTTTTAGAAAAAATAATACCATGAGCATATACTGCATTATAGCTTAGATTTCTAGCAACTATCAGTCCCCCAGAAAAATCGTGTGGGTCAAAATTATACATTATATTATCATGTAGAGTATTTCCTGCTAAAATAATATTATTTGCATTATTAGTATAAAAACCAAAAAAACATTTTGATATATTATTCCCAACAAGAAGAGCTTCTGGCTTTTTACGTTTTCTAAAAACTTTTTTTAAATTATAGGATTGAATTTGCTGAGTAGATTTTAAAAAAGAGATTCCAAAAGTTCCAGATTGTCCTTTGTATCCCAATCCAATAATATCAGAGTTAATTATTTTAGTAAAGGAACCTTCTAAACCTAGTAAAAAAGGTCTAGGTTCCTGTTTTAAGTAAAATAAAAGTTCATTTTTATCCATCTTCTCTCGTGGACCATAGTTAGACTTTTCAATATTCCAACTTGTTACAGTGGCATCCACAATATCCAAATTTCCATGGTAACTAATATAAGCGCCATGTGCATTTGATAATCTTAGAGTAACATTATTTATTAAGAGACTTGCTGAGGCTGATATATAGATAGGGCGTTTAATAATATAAGAATTTTGAGCTACTTTCTCTATAATATTTTTATCATTAATTGATTTATAAAGCTTGTCTATATCATATCGTCCATATCCTAACACAATAAACTTTGGCCATAAAATTCCTGCATTATTCCAAATATTTTTAAATTCATACATATTTTCTTTAGCTAAAAAGTAGAGTCGATTTACAGGTATAAGATTTATATTATCACCATATAGTTTTTTGGAAATATCTTTTTTTAATAACTCAACATTATACTTACTCCAATCTATTTCATTGTAAAATTTAGTTAGGTTTTTAGGATGAGTGTTTTGAGAACTATCAAATCTATACTTATAAGTATTTACTAAAATTGCATTTGAGTAGTTTTTTTTAAATTCTGCTAAATCTTCTTGAATATTTTTGAACTCCTTTTTACATCCGCATCGTATTGAACTATTCTTGCCAATGGTGATTATTTGACAGCCTTCAGGAATTTTTGTTAATGTTTTAGCTTGAGCAGATGGAAAACTTAAAAGCTGTACAGAGTAACATGTCTTTAAATCCTCTGCACTTAAAGAAACTATATATAAGAAAAAAATTATAACAAAATTCATTTTTATTGCTCTTTTACAGTAAAGTATCTATTTTAACACTTACAGCTTCACCTAAGTGCTTCATATCAAGTTCTTTAGTTGGTTCAAGAATAACACGTATGTAGTCAAATGTAGATGTAGGTTGCATTTGGAGAGGATTGGCATGTAAACTTGATAAAGAGTTTACACTTTTAATCTGTTTCACCTTAGCTAAGATAAATTTTCCATTTGAAAGTTTTATTTTTGCATTTTGACCAATTATAAGTTTAGAACTTTGAAGTGCTGATACTTTAGCTTCTATATAAGCTTTAGCCTCAGAAGGAATAATTGTCAATAGTGGCTCACCTTTGTCTACAAAAGATTTATTAAGCACATGTTCAATAGTCACTCTTCCTTCGCTAGGTGATTCAATACTATTTGCACCACCTCCAATTAACTTCATTGATGCAAGTATATCCCCTTTTTTTATCTGTTTTCCAACAATATTAGAGAGAGAAGAGTAGTAACTTGGCTGAGGAGCTCGAATAATAACCATCTGAGTATCAATGCTTGCACTCAAGCTTTTAACTATAAATAACTTACTGTATAAAGTAAATGAGATAAAAGTGACAAGTCCAAATACAATTAAGGTAAGAGTGGTATAAATCATCAACTGTTTTATTCTTAAAAGAATTTTTTTCGTTAAACTCATTTCTGGGTTTAAAACCTTAGACATATCTTTACTTGTGAAACGATCTTTTTTTAATATTTCAATTATAGATCCTGCCGTAACTACCTCTCCAGCTATGTAAGCATTTATAATATAATGCATAAATGATAATTTATCTTTTGTTAATTCTGAAAAACCACATCCTAATATTTTTGTATCATTAACATAATTTTTTTTCTCTAAAGTAACCTCTAAGGCTGTGCTAAATGTTCCAAAATCAAAAAGTAGTTTTGCTTTTAAAAACTGCTTTTTTGGTTCATCTATATCTTTAATTGCTACTCCACTTGCTGACCAATTATCTAAGTTAAATATTTTTCCTTCAATTTCAACAAGGGCTGGAATATTGTAACGGGAGTGTTGTCTAGTATGTTCTGCTTCGTGTAAAACTTGTATTGGCATATTTATTTCCTAATTAAAACTTGAACTGATATTATAAATATCTTGTGTATTTAAAACACCTACAATAAATGCAACTAATGTTACAAAAACTAAAATATAAACAGCTAGTGACATTTTAGAACTTGATTCTCTATACCAAGTTTCAAATTGATTACCACTCTGTTTTAAGCTTGTTTTTTGACGTGTCCACTTCTGTTTACTTAAATTATTTAGTACATATATTTTCATCATAGAACCATATATTTGATTAAAATAGATTAAAAATGGCCAAGTGATAGATATTTCACTTCGTGATGATAAGAGCATTAATGCTTGAGTAAAACGTGTAAAAGCAATCCACCATACAAAGATTAAAAAAAGTGCCGCATCATGTTTGAAAATTGCTACTAATGCAGCAGTTAGTCCAAAAAGTGAAGTCCACATAGATATACGCTGGTCCCATAAGTTCCACCAAGTGAAATTTCCTATATCTTTTCGTTTTAACTTTAATGCACGACCATTTGTTCTTAACATATTTCCAAACCAGCGTCGCATTAAAACTGTGGCACCTATGAAGAAATTTCTTTCAGGTATCTCTTCAATAGTAAGGACATTAACATCTGGTATATACCACATTTGCCAGCCATCTCGCAAAAGATGAAACCATGAGGACTTATCATCCCCTGTTAAAAAACGAAAACGTCCTAGTCTCCAGTGATTTACATAATCAAACTGAACCGTTTCAATAAACTCTTTAGAGGTTACAATACTTGCTCTAAACATCGACATTCTGCCTGTTAGTGTTAAAACTCGGTTGGCTAAACCATTTGATGACATATATATATGACGCTGAGCAAAACGCATGCTGTACCATTTTCTATATAGGTTAGTTACAAAATCATCTCCATAGAGCTCACAATCTTCATCAGTTGTCAATGCTCCAAGTTTAGGATTTAATGCAAACATTCGGTAGCAGGCTTCTGTAGAACCTAGAGGGAGTATAGAGTCGCCATCTATAACGGAAATTATAGAGTGCTCTAAATCAACAGTAGTGTTGGCTATAGCTCTAAATCCTGCAGCAAGAGCATCCCTTTTTCCTGTACCCGATATACGAACTATTTTTAGTTTTACATGTGTAGGTGGGTTTTGTGCATAAAAAAGTGCCTTAACTAGGCGTTCTTCACTCATTTCAACTATGGATGTTACTAGTGTAGTTGGTGCACCACAGGCAATAGCATCAGCAATGGCTGCTCGATAAGTTCGTATTGTAACATCTGTACCAATTCTGAATGTTGTTAAGAGTAAAAAAACATGATCTGGTTTAGCAGCATCTCCCATCTCCGTTGCTTTTTTTCTCCACGAAGGAAAAACAATCTTTCTATATATTAGTGAACGAGTGAAATGAGTAAGCGCCCATCCATATCTCCAGATTGCTAGAACACCTAAGGCAAATAAAAATTGTATAGAAGAGGAGTCAAAATATACTTCTGGCAATGTTAAGCCTACGGCAACAAGTATTAAAAAATATATAAGATAGCCTATCATATTAGTTAGTTGCACTCTTTTATTATAAATTTTATTCTACTTTTAGTGCGTACTCTTTTTTGATTGTTAATTGTAAATATATTATTTCCACACAAGCTATTTTTTCTAGGATTACTCATAATTTTCAGGGCACCTTGAGCATTGTTACTAAGATAATTGCCATATACTTCATTGTTGAGACCATCATCTTTTGTATCACCCCCGAGACGAATGCCTGCTCCATCATTGTTAAAAATAATATTTTTTCGAATAATATTTTTATTACCTCTAATAGAGATGCCTCCTACATTTTTATCCTTTTGCTTGGTGCATATATTATACTCTAAGAGATTACTATGACTTCCTTCTTTTACATCTATACATTCACTTCCATATGACTCAATAATATTATGATGAATCCAATTTTTATGCGAGGAGTCAACTACTTTAGTCGGATTTTTTCCCTCAATAATCTGTTCTGGTGCTGTTCCTATATAGATAGATTCTCCATTGTTTTTCCCACGATTAAAAACAAAATCACGTAAACCACAATGCCCTATTTTAGTATAAGCAATCTCATTGTAAGAAGCTAAATATTTTATTCGTACACACTCTCCATAAGCATATTTAAGGTTCATTCCCAGTATCTTAACTCCTTTAACTCCTTTATCCTTTAAGCCTTTTATGTAAATAAGCTTATCTCTATAATGCTTTAGTTTATCACCCTTACCAACTTTTCCGTTGATAGAGAAGTTACTTAGTTCAATGTAGCTATGATTTATCTCAAAAATACGAGAGTTTTTTTCACCCTTTAAAATACTACCAGACATACCCGTAATTCGGATAGGTTTACCATTTTCTCCGGAACGAACTGAATGCAGGTCTTCATAATATTCTCCTTTTAAAAGAACTATAGTCTCACCTGCATGAGCTAAATTAAGAGCATGTTGAATTGTTTTAAAAGAGTTTTCAGCTGTTTTACCACTCTTCATATCACTACCAGAGGGTGATACGAAATATACATTTTGTGCATTTTTTAAACTTTTTTCTACTCCGTATGAGGAGGAAGAAAATAGTAGTAAAAAGCTAAAAACTGTGATAAGGGTTTGCAACTTCATTACCAGCAGATACCTTGATAGTTTTCATCACTCGTTTTTTTGGATATACGAATTAAATCTATAATTGTTTGATCCTTAGTCGCACTCTTTTGAACATCTAAAAACTCATCAGAAGCATTACCTATAATTAATACATCTGAACTCTCTTTTAGAGTGTTTAAATCATCTGTTAATAAAGTAGTAATATGGGGAATGCTATTTAGTAAGTAATTTTTATTTGCACCTATAAGAGTAGCCATTTTAATATTTTTGTCATAAATTTTTAAATTGTAACCTTTTCCAATTAACATCTCTGCTAATTCAACCAAAGGACTCTCTCTTAAATCATCGGTTCCTGCCTTAAAGCTAAGACCTAGTAATCCTATATTTCTTTTACCTGTTTTTTGAATCATACTAAAGGCACGTTTAACTTGTTCTTCATTACTTGGCAACAATGAGGAGAGCAGAGGTGTTTTAATATCTAAACTATTTGCTCTGTATGTAATGGCACGAACATCTTTTGGTAAGCAGGATCCTCCAAAGGCAAAACCTGGACGTAAATAGTAAGGTGAGAGATTTAATTTTTCATCTTGACAAAAAATTTCCATCACTTTTTGACCATCTATACCAAGATCTTTAGCTATATTTCCAATTTCATTTCCAAAGGTAACTTTTACAGCATGCCATGCATTGTCTGCATACTTAACCATCTCTGCAGTTTTAATATCAGTCATGATTAATGGTGCAGCTAACTTGTCATATAGGCAAGCAATGGTTTGTGCTGTTTTTTCATCACTATGACCTATCACTGTTTTTGGAGGATTATAAAAGTCATAGATAGCACTACCTTCTCGTAAGAATTCTGGGTTTGAGGCATATCCAAAATCAACACCTACTTTTTTACCTGAAAACTTTTCTAAAATTGGAATAGCTAAGTTATGTGCTGTACCAGGCAGAACAGTGCTTCTCATTACTACAATATGATATTGATCTTTGTTTTTTATTTCTTTAGCAATCTCTTCACAAACTTTACGAATATAAGATAAATCAAGATTACCGTTAATTTGACTTGGTGTTCCAACACAGATAATTGAAATATCTGTTTGTATTATGGCTTCTTTTATATTTTTTGTTGCAGTTAGCTTTTTAGATGTAATAGCACGATTAATATACTCATTTAAGTCTTTTTCAATAATAGGAGAATTACCACTGTTGATTAAATCAACTTTTACTTGATCAATATCAACACCAACAACATTATGTCCATCATTTGTAAAACATGCCGAACTTACCGCTCCAACATAGCCCATACCAAAAATACTTATTTTCATCTCTTAAGCCCTTAATTTATAAATATTTTCGGAGTATATCTTAATTTTTTAATTATTGCTAATAAAATAAAACCTTTGAATTTAGCTAATTAAAATAATATGATGAGGGACACTAAATCCTCATTAAATATAGGTATAATGACAAATTCAAACAAAATACGAGGATTTATTATGATTAAATTAACAATATTATATTTTTCTATACTCATGGTATTTAGTGCATGTTCGGACTATAACGATGTTGATCACTCACCCTCTGTTATTGGTGATATTGCTGATAGTGATAGTTGGTATGATGATATGGTTGATGAAGTTTTAGAGATGAGAGTTATTATTCCAACTCCAAATGATTTTAACTGTACAGACTTTAATGATACAAATGGAACTCTAAGACCTTGTACATTGGCTGATATAAATAGTGATATTGATGCAAATGATGACTATGAACCAGAACTTCATGTAAATATGCAAACAGATGATTTTATCTCGCCAAATGAGATGATGAATGCTTCTTTTGAACAGAAAGGTAAGACAACTAGAAAAGCAAAACAAAAATCGTATAGAATTAAACTCGATTCCAAGGAAAATCTATATAAAGATGAAAGAACTTATCAGCTTAATAAACACCCTTATGATAACTCAAGAGTTAGAAATAAATTGGCATTTGACTTATTAAAAACTATTCCACATATCACAAGTCTGAAAACGGAGTTTATACATTTGGATATCGATAGTTCTGAACACAATATTTCAGATGAAAATAGCAGTGATTATGGACTATTTACTCATGTAGAAAAAGTTGGAAAAGAATTTTTGATTAATAGAGGTTGGAGTAAAGAGGATTACCTTTGGAAAGCTCAAAATTTTTCATTTAGACTTCATGCTGGATTGGCTATAGACAAAGATGGCAAGCCTATAGATCCAGAGGCTTTTGATAGTATACTTGAGAGAGAACGAGGTAAAGACCAAACTAAATTACATGAAATGTTAGAAAGTGTAAATTCTCATGATATAGATACAGTTGAAAAATATTTTAATAGGAATAACTATTTAACATGGATGGCTGTTAACATAGTGATGGGAAATAAAGATACTGTTTCTCAGAATTTTTTCTTGTATAATCCTTTATATAGTGATACATTCTATTTCCTACCATGGGATTATGATGGTGCTGCTAGAGCTAATGAAGAGTATGGAAAGCCTGAACTTGGTATTTCTAACTGGTGGGATGTACCTCTGCATAAAAAATTTTTAAGTGTAAAACAAAATAGAAAAGACCTAGATGATATGGTCAATAATTTAAGAGCTAATTATATAACACCTGAAATCATTCAAGAAAGGTTAGATATATATAAACCGTTAATCGAAAAGTATATATTGAGACAACCTGATAATAAGCTAGAGTATATAGAGTGGCAGAATGAGTTTAATATTCTTATTCCACGTTTAGAGGACAATATAGCTAATTATAAGAGTCAAGAGGGGCACCCTATGTCATTTTGGCAAGTAGCAGAATATAATACTACTGTAGATGGTTTATTGAATTTAGCTTGGGGTAAATCTATTGACTTTGAAGGTGATGCTATAACATACGACTTAGTAATCGCGACTACTCCAGCCTTATCGGATACGGTTATTTATCATAAAGAAGATATTGCTGATATAGGGATAAAAAATGATATTTTTTTAAGTGTTGATATTGAACTTGAAGCAGGGACATATTATATGAAAGTAATTTCAAGAGAGATTGAAAACCCTACTCACTATCAAATAGCTTTTGATCAAATTAGTGAAACGTTTTTAGATGATAGTGGAGGGCTTGCTTATAAAACATATTTTGGTGTATTAGAGTTTGTGGTAGAGTAGGGATGAAAGATAAAGAAGGTATGACTATAAGCAAAAAAAATAAACTATCAAAATTAGCACCTACATTTTTTAAAAATGCCCTGCGTTCAAACCTTGACTTAACTGCGTTAGCGGATACGAAAGCGGGGATATTGATATCTATTAATGGTTTTATCTTGACTGTTAGTGTAACTGCATCTGGGTTTGCTATTCATAATGCTGTGATGACTTATGCCTTTGTTGCTATTATATTGACATCACTTGGTTCAATTATATTTGCGGTATTGGCTGTTAAACCTAGAAAGAAAGATAAGCTTGTTAAAAAAGAGCATTTAGATGGGTACTCAAGTCTTTTATATTATCAAGATATGGCTGATATCTCTCCATCTCAATACTCTAAGGAGATGAAGAAGGCTCTTTTTTCATCTGAGGAGTCTACTGAAGAGATGATAACTCACTTACATATTTTGGGTGCAGAGATTAAGAAAAAATACTTCTGGTTAACGCAGGCATATACATACTTCTCTTTAGGTTTAATTGTGAGTGCTACACTTATTATATATGCTCTTATGGATGTAGAAGAGACTGCAATGTATAATCTTTCTAATGGAAATGTAGTCTATAAAGAAGATAAATTTTATAATATTTTTGAGCCCTCTGGGGCTACGACTATGCCAGATGGAAAAGTTTTAATTGTTGAAGATGAGAGTGGAGAGAATGCTGTAAAGCTTGTAGAGCTTGAAGATGATGGTGATATTGTAGAGATAGGTAACCTTTACTTACCAAAAAAAGTAAAAAAAATATTTAAAAAAGAGATTGAAGATATTGAAGCCTTAACATCAGATGGCAATATAGTATATGCGATCACCTCCCACTCTCTTAGCCGTAGTCGTAAGGTTAGAGCCTCAAGAGAAAAAATTATGATGTTTAGATATGAAGATGGATCAATTGCAGATTTTCATTCGTATGGAGATTTAAAGAA
>Ga0164318_10003731_pt1 | contig 14507 bp, 19 predicted proteins | sample GuaBasSedimGuay9_FD_113734 | JGI IMG/M metagenome (GOLD analysis project Ga0164318, IMG submission 113734) | Subseafloor sediment microbial communities from Guaymas Basin, Gulf of California, Mexico - Guay9, Core 4571-4, 0-3 cm | ecosystem: Environmental > Aquatic > Marine > Hydrothermal vents...
AGAGAAACGGTGGCTCCATCTAACCATGGTTGCATTTTAGCTACAGCAATTTTATCAGGAAAAACCATTTCGTTGAGCAAGGATGTATTTAAAACCAAATCGCTTTCAAACAGAACAAAAGGCTCATTAATAATATTGCGGGCCATCCAGAGTGAATAAATGTTGTTAGTTGTGCGGTATAAGTGACTATAAATGTACTCAATGTTTATGTCTCCTGAATGACTGCCCAGAATATCCATAATACATTCATTTTTGTAGCCGGTAATAATTACAAGGCGTTTAAACCCTTGTTTTTTCAAGTTATTGATAAGTCGCTCAAGAATTGACTTTTCATTGACAAGGGTTAGGCATTTGGGGGAATTTTTAGTTAAAGGGAAAAGACGACTACCCACACCTGCCGCAAGAAGTAATGCAGTAGAAATACGATTGTCACCATGATAATTGTCTGAATTAATACTCATACTTTATTCAATTGGTGTCATCAAAAAAAACATAAACGCTTGATTAAAAGCTCTTAGGCGTACTAAATATTAGTACTTTGATGGTTGGACTAATTACTGATAACTCAACTATAAGTATGAAATTTGCTAATGCGATGAAAGATTTCTTAAAAAAACACATCAACAAAAAGGATATTACATGATTGAAATCAAAAGATTTGTAATCCGTGTGCGAAGGTACTCAAATAAATCAGACTAACGAATGTTTATATTTTAGTACTTTAGTATCGAAATATATACAAATACATGATAAAAGCATAATTTGAATGGCAATAATTTGAATAGCAATAATTTGAAAAAAAAAGCACGAAAACCTAACAAAGGCTCATACGTAATGCGGGGTTTATCGTAAATTTGAAGATTATGTAAGTAAAGAAATTTAGTAGTAAAATGAAAGAGAAGTGCTTCGGAAACCCGCACTATTCTTAGCGCCATCCGTTACCCAATATTTTAAAAGAAATATTTTCGTTTAAAAAAAACTTGGAGATCAAAATTATTGTATTAACTTTGTAATTACTTTCAAAAATTGAGAATTATGGAATTATCAATAATACAAATCGGGAATTCAAAAGGATTCAGACTCAGTAAAACCCTAATTGAGAAATACAATATCAAGGACAAAGTTGAACTTATCCTGGAGAAAGGATATTTTATTCTAAAACCAATTTCCAGTCCAAGAAAAAATTGGGAAAAAGCTTTTAAAGAAATGAATGAAAATGGTGATGACCAACTTTTATTCAACGATGTTTTTGAACACGAAAAACTGGAAGAATGGATTTAAGTCAATTTCAAATTGTCCTCGTAAATCTTGACCCAACAATTGAGAGTGAGATTAAAAAAACAAGACCTTGTGTTATTATTTCACCTGATGAAATGAACAAACATCTTCGAACAATTGTTGTTGCTCCAATGACAACCAAGTCAAAAAAATATCCAACAAGAATTGAAGTAAAACATGATAGAAAAACAGGTTTGATTGTAATTGACCAAATCCGAACAATTGACAAACAACGAATAATTAGAATTCTTGGAAAATTATCAAATCATGAAATAAATGAAACTAAATCAGTTATGAAAGAGACCTTTATCGACTAATAGAAAGGGGAAAGAAAAGAAAAATAATGGGTAACACGCAATATAAAAAATTGGGCAAATAGTGCTAAATATGAACATTTTCACATTAAATAAACAGTGTGGTAATTTGAAAGTTTAGTGTTTCAAAACGCCCAACTTTTCATATTGCCATCCGTTGGCATTTATTTGGGGAAAACACCATTTCAAATCTATCACAGTTATGAGAGATAGTGTACTTAACAAACTTAGCAGTAAATTGAAAGCAAAGTGCTTCGGAAACTCACGCTATCCACAGTATAGACCGTTGAGGACAACGTCAAAAACTACAGCAAAACATTTACGAAAATGAAAGAGCGTAGACTTAGGAAAATTGAAGATGAAGATTGGCGAATTCTGCCAGGCTTCAACAAACGTTACCGGGTAAGCAATTACGGTCGGGTGAAGTCTTTTGCCTACAATAAAAAAGATGGCAAAGTATTAATCGGATGTGAAGTTAACGGATTTAAACTGGTTCAGATCAGCAAACCCGGATTCAGTAAAAAATTATATGTTCACAAATTAGTGGCCCAGGTATGGGGTTCAAAACCTGATGAAAAGCATACGTTTGTAACGCATTTAGATGGGAATTTGAGAAATAACCACATTTCAAATCTTGAGTGGCATACCAGGGAATCATTGGTTGAAAAGCATCGCGAATTGGCCAAACAAAAAATGAAAGATCCCCGGCATAAAAGGATTATAAGGAACAGTAATTTAGTGGAATCCGACATCATCTTATTAAAATCAATGTTGCAAAGGGGAGTTGTTCAGGCCAAAATAGCAAAGATGTTTTGCTTAAGTGAAATGCAGATTACCAGGATTAAACGTGGCGAGAATTGGGGACACGTTCAAGTGCCCAAAGTTGAAGAAGAGAAATAATACAAATAAAAATGCCGACTTTAGAAACAATGAAAGATCAACAAAATAGCTCAACAGGAAAAAAAGAAAAAGTAGAGGCCATGTTCGACAACATTGCCCACCGCTACGATTTCCTTAATCATTTTTTATCTGCCGGAATCGATATCCAGTGGAGGAAAAAAGTACGTAAACTATTGGCGCCTATGCATCCCAAACAAATCCTTGATGTGGCAACAGGTACAGGCGATCTCGCCATCGAACTGCTAAATCTAAAACCTGAAAGTATTATCGGGATTGATATTTCTGAAGGAATGCTCGATATTGGCAAGGAGAAAATCACCAAAAAAAAGCTGGAGAAAATCATCACCCTCGAAGTCGGTGATTCAGAAAACCTCCGTTTCAAAAGCAACACCTTCGATGCAGTAACCGTAGCTTTTGGCGTGCGGAACTTTGAAAACCTGCAAGCCGGGCTTAAAGAAATGATGCGTGTATTGAAACCCGGCGGAACTGTGGCCATCCTCGAATTCTCGAAACCCAAAAAGTTTCCCTTCAAAAGCATTTACCAGTTTTATTTCAAATTTATTTTGCCTGGATTTGGAAAATTAGTCTCCAAAGATAATGAAGCTTACACCTACCTTCCCGATTCAGTTCAGCAATTTGCCGAAGATGCAGCATTTTTAAAGGAAATGGAACTTGCCGGTTTCATAAATAACGGCCAGCACCGCCTCACTTTCGGTATCGCCACTTTGTATTTTGGAACGAAGTAAAAACAATCAAGCCATCAAACAATTTATCCATCAACCCATCCAATATTTTACTAATTTTGCGCCTCGTTTTTTGATAGCAAATACTATTCAAAGCATTCAAGCGTTAAGTTAAAAATTATTTAGTTTGAAAAAAGCATTAATTATCGCGGCAGCCTTTTTACTGGCGATCTTACTTTTTAACAACAAGGCATTTGCGCAAAAACGCAAAGTGCTCAACATGCCGAACTACGATGCAAAACCCTACCATTTTGGATTTATCTTAGGAATAAACCAAATGCTGTTTAGTGTAAAGCCCATCGACAGCCTTCCACTTGTTAAGTGGGATCAATTACAATCGCCCGATATTTTTGCTGATTCTCTTTTCGTACAAAGCGTTACATCCTCACCCAAACCTGGTTTTACTGTTGGAATTGTCGGTAGCCTAAGGCTGAGTAAAAGTGTCGACTTACGTTTCGTCCCGTCCCTATCTTTTGGTGAAAGATTATTGAACTACAGTATCCTGGCTTTCAACGAAGGTGACGCACAATTGATTGAAACAACAAAAAGTATCACTTCAACAACCATTGATTTTCCGCTCACTTTTAAATACAAATCCAAACGGCTAAACAACATGCGGATGTACGTATTGGGAGGGGTTAAATATACACTCGATCTTGCATCACAAAAAAAAGCACAAGAAAGCAGCAGCGATATTACCGTTAAAATAAATAAACATGATATTGCACTTGAAGTTGGGGCTGGCGTAGACTTTTATGCAGACCTCTTCAAATTTGGAATTGAAATAAAAATGGGATACGGTTTCAACAACATGGTCAAACATGAAGGAAACCTATACTCTGACAGTATCGACAAATTAAATTCAAAAGTTTTCCTGCTGTCGTTTACATTTGAATAAAATGACAAAAAAGAATACGAAAGCGCAATCCGGTCAAGACAACAAACTCTTTGATGATCTCATCAACAAGGCCGAATTAAAACAATTGGTTTACAAAAACACCCTTGAAACATTCAAGCTTTTTAAGAACACAACCACCGATATGGTTGCGGATTATCAACGTTATTGCGAAACAAAAAAGATCAAAAACGCGGTCCCTTTTGAAAGCAAAACAATAAGTGATTTTCAGATCGAGCTAAAATTTGCCGGTGACTTGCTGCTGTTCAATATGCACAGCAATATTTTCGAATTTCCACGCAATCATGCTATTATGAGAACATCCTACGTAAAGGATGACAAAAGCAGATCGTATTGCGGAGTCATTAACATTTACAATTTTCTTTGTGATTCCTTTAAATACAATCGCATAAACGACTCCGGTTATCTGATTGGGAGGATCTTCATCAACAAAGACAAACACTATTTTATTGAAGGAAAGCGCGAGCTTGGATTTCTTTTCAATAATTTTGGAAAGCACATACTTGATGCTGATAAAACCCAATCCATTGTTGAAGCAGCCATTTCTTATACCATCAATTTCGATCTACTGACACCACCCTACGAGCAAGTGAAAGTAGTGAGTGTGAACGAAATGAAAAATGCACTCGATGCCATTTCTTTAAAAACCGGCAAACGATTGGGTTTTAAGTTTCAGGCCGATCAAGGTGGTGAGTAGAAAATAGTGGGTAGTCGGCAGTCAACAGTTGGCAGTATTCTTTCAAATAATATTTATCCAAAAATAGTTCGAGTCACAGCTGTGCAGCCTGTGCATTGGTTGACTCAGACCTTCCAATCTTCCATTCTTCCAATTATTTTTCAAAAAACCTTGTTCAATTAAAAATTTTTCTATTTTTGCAGCCGCATTTGACACCATGGTCCGTTCGTCTAGCCAGGTCAGGACGCCAGGTTTTCATCCTGGTAACACGGGTTCGAATCCCGTACGGACTACAAAAACCCCCTAAAATCAACGTTTTACGGGGGTTTTCTTTTCTACCACAATGGTTAATGGCGTTTTCTTGCTTAACCTTAAATCTTAAAAACATGCAATCACCAACTGAGCACAAACTGTTAGGCATCAGAAATCTGACCGAATCAACCTATATTTTAGAAGTGGGACGAAAAGGAATGTCCTTCGAACCGGGCCAGCATATCCTAATGGGCAGGTCCGACAGTATCCACAAACGCGAATACTCGATTTACAGTGGCAACAATAACGAAAACCTGGAACTCTTAATCAAAGAAATCGAAGATGGAATGGTTTCAAAGAGTCTGAAAAAACTTTCAGTGGGTGACAGCCTGGAAATTGAAGGCCCGTTAGGGTTCTTTGGTCTGGACAAAAAGGCTGTTGAACAAAAAAAGAAATTCCTTTTTGTTGCCAGCGGAACAGGTATTGCCCCTTTTCACAGCATGGTAAAAAGTATTCCTGGTCTTGATTACACATTATTGCACGGAGTCAGATATTCAAGCGAAGCTTACGAAAAGGAAACTTACGACTCTGAAAAATACGTTCTCTGCACTACTGGCGACGAGGACGGTGATTTTCATGGCCGCGTTACCGATTACATTCAACAACACAAATTCGACAAAGACACGATTTGCTACTTTTGCGGCAATTTCAACATGATTAAAGATGCAATGGACTTGCTTTCTAAAAAGGGATTTTCATCGGAGCAACTACATGCAGAGGTTTATTTTTAGTGAGAATTTTGACCTTCCAGCGTGCAATCCGGATAGCTATCGGGACCTGGAAGCGTCTGAAATAATGACAAGAACAACGCTTCCAGGTTTTTCAAACGCTGGAAGGTTGTGATAACAGTCTAAACATGAAATACCACATCGTACAACTGGGCTGCCAAATGAATATTTCGGATGGCGAACGCACACAACAAGTGTTGGAAGGCATGGGCTTTGAATTGACCGATAAGGAAGAAGAAGCCAATTTGCTGGGTGTAATTGCTTGTTCAGTTCGTCAGAAAGGAATTGATAAAGTTTATTCCAAAGTTAGTAAATGGAACAAATGGAAAAACCGGAAAAACCTCATCACTTTTGTTTCGGGTTGTGTATTGCCTGCCGATAAAGAGCAATTTCTGAAACTTTTCGACATGGTTTTTCCCATGAGCGAACTGCCTAATTTTCCGGAAATGATTAGTCAGTATGGCATTGTTACTCCTGCGGGAATGCAATCACTTGACAAAGGATGGCAAGACATTGAACGAGCCGAAACGAAAGTCGGGAACAACAACCCTTCCATATTGAAACCGGCTGAATTTCCGCAGGAAAACAACCAAGCAAGCGTTCTGGAAACCAATGCACACATTGAAGATTTCTGGCACATTTCGCCCAAATACGGTTCCGGTTTCGAGGCCTACATCCCCATCCAAAATGGATGTGATAAGTTTTGCACCTATTGTGCTGTCCCTTACACGCGTGGCCGGGAAGTTTCACGGCCATCAGCAGAAATTCTTGACGAGCTCAAACAGCTTGTTGAAAAAGGCTTTAAATCGATTACTCTGCTTGGCCAAAATGTTAATTCTTACGGCCTTGATAAAAAAGGAAACGAAATCAGCTTTGCCAATCTGCTGGAACAAATAGGCCGCTTTGGTGATGAATCGGAAAAAGATTTCTGGATTTATTTTACTTCGCCCCACCCGCGCGATATGGGAGACGATGTTTTGGAAACCATCGCCAATTACAAATGCCTCGCTAAACAAATCCACCTTCCCGTACAATCTGGCGATGACAATATGCTCATCCGTATGAACCGAAATCATTCGGTTGACAAATACAGAAAAATAATTAACAGCATCCATCGGCTATTGCCCACAGCAACCATCTTTACCGACATTATTGTAGGGTTTACCGGAGAAACCAAAGAGGAATTTGAAAACACTCGCTTGTTGATGGCCGAGTTTAAATACAATATGGCTTACATTGCCCAGTATTCCATGCGCCCTGGAGCTGCCAGTTCGCGTTGGGCTGATGACATTCCGAAAGAAGTAAAGAAACAGCGCTACCACGAACTAACGGAGGAGCTGATGAAGCATTCGCTTGAGCACAACCAAAATATGATAGGGAAAACTTTCAGTGTTTTGGTAAGGGGAAAAGATCGTAAATCAGGCTATTTGTCGGCACTTACCGAAGGAAAGATTATTGTCAGGTTTGCTTCAGAAAATAAAAACCTAATTGGGACTTTTGTTGATGTAAAAGTTGCTTCAGCAGTACCTTTTTCTACGGAAGGTGAACTAATCTCAGAAAAATAATGACAAAGAAAATTGCATTTAAAACTTTGGGTTGCAGGCTCAACCTGTTTGAGACCGATGCCATTGCTTCAGCATTTTCCAAAAAGGATTTTCAAATTGTTGACTTTGACCAGTCGGCAGATGTTTACGTAATTAATACGTGCACTGTTACCAATCAAAGCGACAGCCGCTCGCGCAAGGTGATTAAGCAGACACAACGCATCAACAAAAATGCCCTGACCATTGTTACCGGATGCATGGCTACCAATTACAAAGAACAACTTCAACAAAATAAGGACATCGATTATGTGGTAGACAATGACCACAAAACATCTGTTCTCTCTGTAGTTGAATCACATTACAGAGGTGAGATTGTTAATCCCGACCAGTTTGAAAAAGACCTATTTGATTATGCTGCTGCTGATGAAACTTTCCACACCCGAAGCCTGATTAAAATTCAGGACGGTTGCGATAATTTCTGTACATTTTGCATCATCCCAAAAGTAAGGGGCAGGGCGAGCAGCCGGCCAGCAGCAGAAATTTTTGAAAATATCAAAAAAGTTGTCGAATTTGGCTTCAAAGAAGTCGTTCTCACCGGTGTAAACCTGGGGCGATACAATTATGAAGATTACAATTTTGAAAAACTTGTAGAAGAAATTCTGGATATCCCTGGTGATTTCAGAGTGCGTATTTCCTCCATTGAGCCTGATGGTTACTCGGAAAGTTTTTTCCGTTTGTTTGCTCATCCCAAGCTTACACCTCATATGCATATTTGCCTGCAAAGCGGATCAGAAGATATTCTCCTGAAGATGCGACGTATGTACACTGCCCAGCTCTTTGAAGAAATGGCTGGCAAACTCAAAGCCTCCCGTCCCGGTTTCAACCTGACCACCGACATAATTGTTGGTTTCCCAGGAGAAACAGAAAATGACTTCCAACAAACCCTGGAATTGTCCAAGCGAATTGGTTTCGGTCATATTCACACTTTCAAATACTCTGTCAGAAAAGGCACAAGAGCCGAACGAATGGCAGATCAGATTCCTGACAAGGTAAAGAGCAGTCGAAGTGAAACCATTCGCCAACTGGCAGAAAAAATGAAATTAGACTACCGAAAGACTTTTGTGGGTAAAAAACAAAAAGTACTTATCGAGAAAATTGACAATGATGGATTTGCAATTGGGTTTGGGGACCATTATATTCCTGTAATCATTCAAGAGCAAGGACTGGAGCGGAATACGTTTTACGATGTTCAAATTAGCGGGCTCACTTTAAAGGATGAACCAATGCTTGTTGGAGAACGAAAAAAAATAAAATATAAGGCTGTTCGTATTAATTAAAAAAATGTTTTACTTTTGCAGCCCGAAATTATAAATCTTAATCAACAGGAAATATGGCTTATCACCAATCAGCAATTAAGAGAATCAGACAAACCGAAACACGGACAATACACAACCGTTATTACTCAAAAACCATGCGTAATGCAATTCGGAAATTCAGGTCGTTAACTGACAAAAAAGAAGCCGCGGCACAATTGCCAAAGCTTTATACCATGATCGACAAGTTGGCCAAAAGGGGAATGATCCACAAAAATAAAGCCGGCAACCTGAAATCTGGTATTACTAAGTTTGCCAGCAATCTGGCATAAGCACTTAACATAAAGTATACTTGAAGCCCGTGCACAGATGTGTACGGGCTTTTTATTTTTAGTAATTTTACATCAGATTTTTTATCAGATGGAAAAAAATGACAAGCGCCCTATCAGCCAATGGGCTGAAGACGATCGCCCCAGGGAAAAATTAATGCTAAAAGGGAAATCTGCCCTTTCGAATGCTGAACTGATTGCCATACTTATTGGTATGGGTAATACAGAAATGTCTGCTGTAGAGTTGGCACAAAGTATCCTGACAGATGTGGACAATAACCTGATTGAACTTTCGAAATTAGGTATTGAAGGCCTGAAACAATATAAAGGGATTGGTGCTGCTAAAGCTATTTCAGTGATTGCAGCTTTGGAATTGGGCAAGCGCAGGAACGCAAGCGTAGTCCTGGAAAGAAAGAAAATTAAATCAAGCCGTGATGCTTACGATCTCTTTTTTCCGTATTTATCAGACAGATACGACGAAGAATTCCGCGTTTTGCTTTTAGACCGGGCCAACAAAGTTATTCAAAACGAAAGTATCGGCGAAGGGGGATTTTCAGGAACAGTTGCCGATCCGAAAAAGATCTTTAAGAAAGCTTTGGCTGTTAACGCTTCAGGAATTATTCTTGGACACAATCACCCGTCAGATAGTTTGAAACCCAGCGAAAGTGATATTTCCCTTACAAAGAAAATCAAGAAAGCCGGAGATGTACTCGACATTTCCGTCCTCGATCATATTATAGTCGGCAACGACAATTATTTTAGCTTTGCGGATGAGAGTTTGATGTGAACCTTGAAAAAAGAGAAGCACCAAATCTCAAAAAGCAAATAACAAATAAGTTCCAATTGTCAATGCCAAATTACCAAAACTTTTTCGATATTGATTTATTGGCTGTTGTGTTTTATTTGTAATTTGATAATTGTAATTTGTTTTTTTAAGTTTTGTTCCATGCTCAAAATCATAACCATTATAGGTGCTCGCCCACAAATTATCAAAGCGGCAGCAATCAGCCGTGCCATTCGCAATCATTTTCCGGATCGTATTCAGGAAATTATTGTGCATACCGGGCAACATTACGACAACAGTATGTCGCAGGTTTTTATTGATGAACTGGGTACTCCTCAACCTGATTACAACCTAAATATCGGGAGTGCTTCCCACGGCAAACAAACAGCCGGTATGATTACAGGTGTTGAAGAAATTCTTGTAAAAGAAGCACCAGATTACCTTGTGGTTTACGGTGATACCAATTCAACATTGGCTGCTGCCATTGCTGCCTCGAAAATGCACATTCCCATCGTGCATATCGAAGCCGGATTGCGCTCGTTTAACAAATCCATGCCGGAAGAAATTAACCGCATTGTTTGCGACCATGTTTCGAGCCTGCTTTTCTCCCCTACTCTTACAGGATTTAACAATCTGATTAGTGAAGGTTTTTCATACAAGAACAAATCACCCTTTACCGCTGACAATCCGGGTATATTTCATTGTGGGGACGTGATGTACGACAACAGTCTGTTTTTTAAGAAAATAGCTACTGATAAAAGTAATGTACTGGATGAATACGATTTGGAAAACAAAGCATTTATCTTATCAACCATTCACAGGAATAATAATACTGACCAGCCTGAAAGACTGACAGCGATTTTCAAAGCATTAAACAAAATTTCAACTGATAACCAAATCCACGTTGTTCTTCCATTACACCCACGGACGAGTAAATTATTAGATAAAAATTTAGATAGTAATCTGCTGGAAGAAGTACGTTCAAACCCTTTAATTCAACTTATTCCACCAGTTTCCTTTCTTGATATGATTCAGTTAGAAAGCCATTGCCAGATGGTGGTGACAGATTCCGGCGGTGTTCAAAAAGAGGCTTACTTTTTCAAGAAACCATGTATAATTCTACGTCCTGAAACCGAATGGACAGAAATTGTAGATGCTGGCAGCGGTGTGATTGCGGATGCAGATGAAAAGAAGATTACCGAATCTTATCGCCAATTAATGGCAAAATCCGGCGAACTCAACTATCCACCCATTTTTGGAAACGGCACTGCAGCCGAGTTTATTTGCGGGGTGATGTTGGAGAACGAGTAGGTTCAGTCTTCAGTCAACAGTCTTACAGTTTTAGGTCTTGAAGTCTTAGGCCTTGAAGTCTCAGGTCTTAAAGCCCAAATTATTTCTAGAAAAGTGTTTGGATAATAAAAATAATTTGTACTTTTGCGCTCCCAATTTTTGAGTATTAATAATCAATTAATTAACAATTTAAAGAAATGATAAACCAGTACGAAACCGTTTTCATTTTAACTCCCGTTTTGTCTGAAGAACAGATGAAGGAAGCGGTAAAAAAGTATGAGGACTACCTCAAAAAAAATGATGCTAAAATTGTGCATCGCGAACACTGGGGCATGCGCAAATTTGCCTACCCCATTCAGAAAAAAACTTCAGGATTTTACCAACTGCTTGAATATACAGGCGATGGTAAAATTATTGCTGATATGGAAGTTCAGTTTAAACGCGACGAGCGTATTCTCCGTTTTTTAACTGTTAAGCTTGACAAACATGCCATTGCTTACAACGAGAAAAAACGCAGACTGAAAAAGGAAGCCAAAAAGGAAACTCCAAAAGAAACTGAAACTAAATAATCATTTAAAAGCGATTTAACCATGGCACAAGGAAGACGAAATAACGATATTAAATATTTGACCCCTATTGCGGTTGACACCAAAAAGAAAAAGTACTGCCGTTTCAAAAAAAGTGGCATCAAGTATATTGATTATAAAGATCCTAATTTCTTGTTGAAATTCGTAAATGAACAAGGAAAACTTTTACCGAGACGTATTACCGGTACTTCAACAAAATACCAAAAGAAAGTTTCACAAGCAGTTAAAAGAGCCAGGCACCTTGCGTTGATGCCTTATGTGGCTGACTTACTTAAATAAAGGAGGAGATTGAGATGAAAATAATTCTTAAACAAGATATTACAGGACTTGGATATAAAAATGACCTACTTTCTGTAAAAGACGGATACGGCAGAAACTACCTTATTCCGAAAGGACTTGCTATTATTGCTAATGAATCGAGCGTTAAGCAATTGACAGAATTGAAAAAGCAACAGGCTTTTAAGGAAGATAAAATCAAGAAAGAAGCCGAAGCAATTGCACAAGCACTTGAAGGCGCTGGTTTGAAAATTGCTGTAAAAGCAAGCTCGACCGGAAAAATATTTGGATCAGTAAATAACATTATTGTGGCTAATGCCATTAAGGAACAAAAAAGTCTGGAGATTGACCGAAAGAAAATTAATCTTGATGACGATAGCATTAAAGAAGTTGGCCAATACAAAGCAATTATTAAATTGCACAAAGATGTTGCTATTGAAGTTGAACTAGATGTTGTAGCTGAATAAGCTCGTACCAATAAAGATATTTTATTGTACTTTTGAAACCCTCTCGGATAATCTCTGGGAGGGTTTTTTTGTCGAATTAAACATTTAATATTCGTTCCACCAATGAATTGGCGAACTGAAAAACTTATCGTCCTGCCGGGACTATCAGTTCATCCCGAATGGATAGAATGAAAATAAGCTGAGAAATTATTCTCAGAAATAAAATAATAATCCATGCTCAGCAAGGCCAGAATAAAACATATCCAGTCGCTTAGGTTAGGGAAATTCAGGAAGCAACATGCGCAGTTTGTTGCCGAAGGAAGTATTAATGTGCTGGATTTTATCAGTAGCAAATTGCGGGCAATTGATGTATTTGCTACTCCTGAATGGAAAAACCGTTATCAAAAAGAGATTCGTGGGATCTCCATTACAGAAGTCAATACACGTGAACTGTCAAAAATCAGCATCCTAAAAACAGCCCCGGAAGTAGTTGCGGTTTTTACGTATCCAAAAGTTCAAAAAATTGATTGGCAGAAAACCAGTGGGTTGACACTCATGCTTGACGATATTCGTGATCCCGGCAACCTGGGAACCATTATCCGAACTGCTGACTGGTTTGGCATTCGAACAATTATTTGTTCAGAAGAAACGGTGGACGCTTTCAACCCTAAAGTTGTTCAGGCAAGTATGGGCTCGCTGGCACGGGTTGAACTGCACTATGAAAGGCTTGACAGAATTATCAAGTCGAAACCTTCCAATATTCCAGTTTTCGGTACTGTTATGAATGGGAAATCTATCAGGGAAATTGAGAAAGCTAATAAGGCAATTGTTCTTATCGGAAGTGAAGCGCATGGGATTTCCAACAGACTTTTAAAACTAATTGATGAGAAAATCACCATTCCCACATCATCAGGTGGAGGTGCTGAATCATTGAACGCTTCTATTGCCACGGCCATTATTTGTTATGAATTTAGCAGCAAATAAATTCATAATAATTTGTTAATGAGTAAGCAATAAGTGGATATATCACTTATTTTTGCAGCTCTAAATCTTCAGATTATGTTTTTGAAATTATTATTGATTACAATTTTTTTTATGGCGCTGGCTTTTGCCGGTTTTGCAATAAAAATGTTTTTCAAAAAAGATGGTGAATTCAAAAAACAGTGCTCAACAGTTGATCCGCAAACGGGTAAAAACCTGGGGTGTAGCTGCGAAGGCGCTCCGGGAGACGGCAGTTGCCGAAATCCTGAGGAAGAAGAAAAGCCCTCTCCATTTGTTGAAGTTCAGGAGTTGAAGATTTAGAGCAACTCTCACCAAAATATCCCTACCCTGATCCCGATAGCTGTTTAGAGGTAAACTAAAGAATTTCAACCCGGCGGGAGCAAGGCCACCCGACGGGTTTTACACTTCTAATAATTAATCTCCTTAATCTCAAAATAAGATTGGGGGTGGAGACAAGCAGGGCACATTTTAGGTGCACTTTTGCCTTGATGGAGATAACCACAGTTGCGGCATTTCCAAACGATAACACCATCGCGCTCAAATACGTGACCAGAGTCAAGGTTATTGTACAGTTTTGTATAACGTTCTTCGTGTGCTTTTTCAACTTTGGCAATCATTTTGAATGCTACTGCCACTTCTTTAAAACCTTCTTCTTCAGCAATACGGGCAAATTCAGGATAGAGTTCAGTCCATTCTTCGTTTTCGCCTTCGGCAGCAGCTTTCAGGTTTTCCATGGTTGTCCCGATGATTCCAGCAGGATAAGTGGCTGTAATTTCCACAGCCCCGCCTTCGAGAAATTTAAAGAAACGTTTGGCATGTTCTTTTTCGTTCAAAGCCGTTTCCATAAAAATAGCTGAGATTTGTTCGAGGCCTTCTTTTTTGGCTTGCTTGGCAAAATAATCATAACGCATCCTGGCCTGTGATTCACCAGCAAATGCTTTCAACAGATTTTGTTCTGTTTTACTTCCTTTTAATGATTTCATGGTATTTATTTTTAGGGTCAATATTTTAGTCTTCAATCTTCAGTCAGCAGTCCGCAACAATCAAACCATCAGACCATCTAACAATC
>Ga0164318_10003732_pt1 | contig 14505 bp, 12 predicted proteins | sample GuaBasSedimGuay9_FD_113734 | JGI IMG/M metagenome (GOLD analysis project Ga0164318, IMG submission 113734) | Subseafloor sediment microbial communities from Guaymas Basin, Gulf of California, Mexico - Guay9, Core 4571-4, 0-3 cm | ecosystem: Environmental > Aquatic > Marine > Hydrothermal vents...
CGAAATTTTGATAATTGTCAGTACAATTATCGGTTTTTTGTTTTTTCTAGTAATGTTAATCAAATTCCCTGAAGTTAGAAAAAAAACAATTGCAAATAAAAATTTCTGGAAAATAATAGGAATACTTGCGATTCCTGCAGCAATAATACTGCTAGAAAAACCCCCTATAACCTTTCCCCTTATAGTAATAATAGCTTTAGCAATAGGTCTTGCAATAAGTATATATATCGCTGTGAAAAAAAAACAATGGAAATTCTTAACTGGGTTGTTTGTGATAAGCCCATTAATAATCATGGGCATACTTATACTTATATACTCTTTGCAGGCATTCCTAATACCTCTGGCAATTTTGGCAGGTCTGGCTATTACAGGAATTATTATTTGGGCAATCCAAACAGGGAAAATAAAAAGCAAAACAGTCTTGAAATTATTAGGAATAATAATATCAATAGGACTAATTGTCGGACCGATAGTACTCTTTATGACAGGAACACTCCCAGAAGAAGCAATAGGAATCTCAATAATAGCAGCCATTGCAACAGCAGTAATTGCTGTCTTAATTGGATTGCGCAGAAGACCTGGCGAAGTTGACGATGCTTATTATGCAAGAAAAAGAAAAGTCGTACGAATTTTTCTTGCTACAGGATTAGTAATCGCGGCAATATTATCAATCTTTGTTTTAAAAATTCAATTAGAAATAGCTCTAATAGCAGGGGGTGCATTATTCATATTGTTAGGGATAAGCTGGTACATAGCAGACAAAAGAAGAAGACAAGGAATACAAATAACTCTCCGAGAGGGAATGAAGTTCTGGGGCCTGAAAATAGCAATACTGGGACTAATTCTTACAATAATCGCAATAATAGGAATAATATTGTGGAGAACAAAAGTCCTGCCAGCACATATAGTCCTCAAAGGCTCAATCATAGCAGCAGCAATCGCAATAGCAATATCGATAATAAGCTGGATACCAAAATTTGGCCCATGGGTCCTGAAATGCACAATAGTAATAGCAGGAGGCTTTGCAGGATTTTGGGTAATATCATTAATAAGGCCGCCCCCAGCAATCACCTTAATATTCCTGATCGCATACCTGATAATGTTTCCTTTAGTTCTAGGAAAAGGAGGTTGGGTGCTCTTTCTCATAGGATTGATTTCAATAAGCTTTGTTGTCGTGAAGTCAGACCCTACAAGAACACAAAACATGTTCACAGACTTAAAAACAGGACTGGGAGACATAGGCGGATGGTTCAAACTGCAATGGCAAAAAATGACAAGATCAGTCGAAAGAACACAAGCAGGATTAAGCGGCGAATATTTTGAAGGAGAAGTGCAAGAAGCATCAACAAAAAAACTCGGGGTGTTCATCGACGAATTCAGATCAATAGCAAAAGAATTCACAGAAGGAGAGCCAATAATAATATACTCAAAAATCAGAGCAGAAACACTAAGCGACAAACCAATAAAGATCAAAATAGACTGTTTACTTGACAAAAAAAGAGGAGAAGTAATACCAGAAAGCGAATTTGAAGTGGAAAAATTCGAAACAAAAAACATAGACTGCAGGTTTGGAGGAAACAAACAAAAAATTCCTGCAGGAGGTTACAAAGCAAAACTAAAAGCAGGATTCAACTTTGAAACAAACGCATTCATCAAAATATACTTTATGGACAGAGACAACCTAAAGGAGTTAAGATCACAAAATATAGACCCTGTGAAGCAATTCGGAATTGACGAACATCCAAAAGCAACATACACTGCAGGGCCAATAATGATAGGTGTTGATGTGGGAAGAATGCCATTAGGTATATCTGAAGAAGTGGGATTTGGCCCAACAATAGGCATAATGTTGGAAAACATGTGGAACGGCAACATAAAACTGCTAAAAAACCTGACCGTGAACACACCAGGAGGAATCAAACAAATAAACCTGTACCCAGGAGAAATCTTACCAGAAAAATGTTTAGGCTGTGAAAAAGGGAGTGAAGAATGTGAATGCACATATGACCTAAGCAAACTAAAAGAACTAAAAGACAAGAACGTAATCTCTCTGAGAATATACACAAAAATAAACGACCCAGAAATGCTAATAGGAACAGGTCCAATAAACTACAAGAGCGTAAAAATAAGATTAAATTATGATTATGCAATAGAAGAAGAAATGGGAATCAGAGTCAGACCAAAACAAAAAAATGGATGATATGATACAAACAAAAAAAACACCCCGAACAATCCTTGCAGCAATACTAATCTCAACACTCATAATACTCACAAGTTGCACACAGATTCAAGAAAGAGCCACACAATACTTCAACTCCCGCAAAGAAAACACCCAAGAACAACAAATGTTCCAGACAGGGACAGAAGGACTAAATATAAGATTCTTAAACATACAACCAAAAATAAGAGAAGGCGCATTATTCGATATAATATTTGAACTGCAAAACAAAGGCTACAACGATATCACAGAAGGAATATTCAAACTAATAACAGAAAAGCCGCAAATAACAACAAAAAAAGACAGAGGATCAATAATACTTAAAGGCAAAAACAAATACAACCCAGAAGGAGAAACAAAAAGAATCAAATTTAAAGCAAAAGCAGGAACAATAGAACAAAACCTGGCAGAATACCCCACAAAAGCAACATTAATAGTGTGTTATGCATATGAAAACGTCGCAACAGAAATGGTCTGCATAGATCCAGACATAGAAGGACTACAAAAAAGCAAACCCTGCATAGCAGAAGATATAATACTGCCAGAAGGACAAGGCTCTCCTGTGGCAGTAACAGAAATAAAACCACAAATAGAGCTAACAGAAAAAGGAATAAGGCCCGCATTTGAAATACATATAAAAAACGAAGGACAAGGACAAGTCATCCCACCAGACTACATAGAACACGCGTGCGGACCAAAACAAAAAACAAAAATCCGCAACAACGTACAAATAGAAGCAACACTCTCAAACAAAGAACTAACCTGCAGCCCAAAAGAAATAAACCTAAAAAAAGGAGAAGAAACCACAATCTACTGCGAACAAACGCAAGCAACAACAAAAAGACAAACATACTTAGCACCATTAGAAATAAAAATCAAGTACGGTTATGTTATCAGCGCAAGCGGAGACATAACAATAACAAAAAGAAAACAATAAAAAATGAAAAAAACAAACATAATACTTTTGTTGATAATGATTGCAGTCCTGACAGGATGCATGCAATGGCAAAACCGACAAAACATTCCAGAAAACCAAAACACACAAACAGAAACGTACATAACAGGAACAGAAGGTGCAACAATAAGATTCCTTCCGAACCTGCCACCAGAACAACTCTATGACACAGAGCCATTCACAGCAATGATAGAAATAACAAATGAAGGGGCAAGCCAAATAGGAGGGCCCGGGGATAGAGTCTACTTATCAGGATTTGACCCCTCAATAATAACAGGCATACCCACAACAGGAATACAAATACCAAAACTAGAAGGGAGAAGCGTCTACGCAAAAGAACCTGAAACAAACACAATCACATTCAAAGGAAGAATAAAAAACCTAAGAAACACAAGAATAGACAAATACCCGCTAACACTATTAGCAACAGCCTGCTATTCATACGAAACGACAGCAAACGCAGGAGTCTGCATAGATCCAAACCCCCACTCACCAACAACAAAACAAAAAGTCTGCACACCAGAAGACATACCACTAGGAACCCAAGGAGCACCAATCGCAGTGGAAGGAATAGATGTAGTGCCAAGCAAAGGAACAACAAGATTCAGAATACACATAAGCAATGTGGGACAAGGAGATGTGTTCAGGAACGGAATAGAATTCCTGCAAAAATGCAGCCCATACTCAACAGGCCTAGACTTTGAAGACATAGACTATGTACAAATAGGAGATATAATAGTCGGAGGAACAAACATAAGACAAACATGCAAACCATTAGACAAAAAAGGAAACATAAAACTAACAGACGGGAGAGCGACAGTCATCTGCGAACTAAAAAACATAAGAGGCCAAACACCCTACACAACACCAATCACAATAACACTAAAATATGGCTACAGAACATCAATATTCCAAGACCTGGAAATAATACCCGCAAACTAAAACAACACAAAATAATCTCTGAGCAACGCACGCGATTTAGCGGGTAAAGTCAACTTAAATGAGTTAGTGCCTATACTGCGCTCCGTCCACAAAGTCATCCGCAAGTTTTACCGAGAATAGAGCTAAACGAAAAATCACATGAAGACTACGCTTGGCAGCATAGGCACACTAAAGTTGACTTGCCGATTTAGCGAAAGATTTAAAATATAAATAACATACAAACACTATAACATGATAAAAAAAGCGGTGATTATCGGACTGATATTCTTATTAATAATGGGCCTGAGCGGCTGCAAACAAAAAAAAGAAACAGAAAAAGTAAAAATAGAAAATCCTTTCATAGGAGGAACAACAGGAATAATCGCCAGTTTCGAAAACCTCAGACCAGACGTAAGAGACCAAGGGCAAGACCCTTTTGACATCATAATAAAACTTGACAACAAAGGAGAAACAGACATCGCACCACAAAACATACAAGTAAAACTATCTGGCATAAACCCAATTGAGTTCGGAACAACACAAGCAAACCTGATAAAAAACGCTCAAGAAGAATCAATAGCTCAAAAGAAAACACCAGAAGGAACAATAACACCAAGCCCGCCAACATTCGTAGAATTTCTAGGGTTAAATTACCAACAAAAAATAACAGGAACACAAATAACATTCCCATTAAAAGTTGATGTCTGCTATGCATATAAGACAAGAGCGGTTGGTAAATTATGCATAAGAAGCAACACACTAAAACAAGAAGAAGGAGTATGCCAAGTCACAGGAGAAAAACCAATATACACTTCAGGAGCGCCAGTCCAAATAGTAAACCTAAAAGAAAGCGCAAGAGCAAAAAACAAAATAGGCTTCACGTTTGAGGTCATCAACAGCGGAGGAGGCAGCATATACAAAAAAGGACTCAAATGCGACAAAAGCAAAAGACAAAATGAAAACAGAGTAACGATACGTGTTGAGACAAACATGCCAGGACTAAAATGTGTTGGGTTGACTGAAAAATCACCAGGGATTGTTGAAGGAGAAACAACACTGTATGCAGGAAGCAAATTAGTAAGCTGCTCACAAACAACACCAATAAATGATTTCGAACAAGTCATCAAAATAACCGCAGAATACGACTATGAGACAAGCATAACAGACAAAATAACAGTCAAAAGTTCTGAATTAATATAATAAATTCATAAAAGACAACAAAAAAAAAGCGCGAAACAATGTGAGATATAATAGTAAAAAAAACTCTTGCGTTGAATAAGGGGCGTTCTGTAAAATGCTGAGTATGAGCAGAAAACTCTTAAGTTAAACTTTAGGCGCGCTGTTTGCGCGCAACTGATAGTTGTTGAAGTTTTCTTCTGAAAGAAAAATCATAGACGTATCAGCAGGTTTTTCAGAGAGAAAAGTCCTTTCTGAAGCAAAGAATTACAGAGTAATTTGCAGGATCATTTAAGGAGAAAATCTTGTCAGCAGACAAAAGATTAAGAAAAATTCAACAGATAGTTGAAGCAAGAAACTCTGCCACAATAATAGACCTGCGCCAAACAGGCGCACAAGAATTCAACAAAAGAAAATGCTCCTGAGCTAAACACAAAGCCAGATACTAAATACAACATCTGGGCACACAAAACAAACCAACAAAACTATTTTAATGAAGAAAAATAAGCAAGCAAAGCCTCTAACTGAACAAACTCATCAGCACCCTCAACCATCCTAAACTCAATCTCACCACACTTATCAACCATCGCAACCTTCTCCTTATCACTAACACCTAAATCCCACACCAATTTCTGGATCTGCTTAATCAAATCCACACCAGACAAACCATACTTCAACATCACAGCCAACAAACCATCCTTTGCCTTAACAAAATCACCATTTATGGCAGATTCAAGAACTCCCTTAAGCTCAGCAGGCCGAGCAACAGACGCAAGATCAAAAACAAGATCTGCAGTGATTTTCTCACCAAGAACAGCGCAACTCTGCAAAGTATTCTTCATCTTCCTGCAATCACCACCAGCAATCTCAACCAAAGCATTCAAAGCATCAGAATCAACATCCAAACCCTCTTTCTGAACAACAGATTTAGCCAACTCCAACATATCCGCATCCTTAACAGGCCTAAACTTAAAAACAGCACAACGAGACTGAATAGGATCAATAATCTTAGAACTATAATTAGCCGCAAGAATAAACCTACAAGAGCCAGAATACTTCTCCATAGTCCTCCTTAACGCCTGTTGAGCCTCTTTAGTCAGAGCATCACACTCATCCAAGAAAATGATCTTAAAAGGAACATCACCAATAGCCCTTGTCCTAGCAAAATCCTTCACCTTATTCCTAACAACATCAATACCCCTCTCATCACTAGCATTAAACTCAATGAAATTATCCCTCCAAGACTCACCAAACAATGTCTTAGCAATAACAACAGCCAACGTAGACTTGCCAACACCAGCAGGACCTGCAAACAACAAATGAGGCAGATTCTTTTGTTCAACAAAAGCCCTAATCTTAGAAACTACAACATCCTGGCCTTTAATCTCACCAAAAGTTCTTGGACGATACTTCTCAATCCAAATAGACTGCTCTGCCATAAAAACCTCCAAAAAAAAGCTAAAAAAAAATTATAACAAATCTTCCTCACTGATAACCAAGAAATCACCCATCGCAATCACAGCACTAAAAGGAACAAGGTACTCCCCCTGCTTATTCTTCTCAAGCTCAAGCTTATCAGTATACTGGGTTGGATTCTTGAGCACAACATGAATCAACTCACCACTCTTCACTTCAAAAATAATGTCCCCAACCTCACCAAATCTCTTGCCAGACTTGCTCACAACAGTCTTTCCAATGACTTGTTTAGCTAATTTTTTAACATCCTCAGTCATGAATTTCACCTAATGGTTTGGAATTTTATTGAATATATAAAGGTTTCTTTTTCAAGCACAGCCAATTTAAAGGAGTTAGTGCCTATGCTGCACGAAAGAGTGTTAATAGCGAATGTATAGGTCTTTTGAGCTGAATAAGAGATGTGTGAAACAATCGGAGCAGTAACAGCAGAAACGGGAGACTCTTTGATTAAACTTTAGGCGCACTGCTTGTGCGCGAACTGATAATTGTTGAAGTTTTTTCTGAAAGAAGAATTGTTGAGTTGATAGCAGGTTTTGCTTGAAAGAGATAATCTGTCTGCGGAAAATAGGCTAAGAAAAATACAACAAATTCATGAAGCAAGAAACTCGGCCACAATATAGAACTGCGCCAAACAGGCGCACAAGAATTTAACTAAAGAAAATACCCTTAATCAAACACAAAATCAAACAAAAAAAACACCTGAGAACTGCGCTTGGCGGCATAGACACACTTAACTTGACTTGCCGCTAATCACTAATCAGTAAAATTTAAAAACAAACTAACCTTTTTCGCCATCAAATGGGAGAAAACAAACTGCATAATATCGCTTACAGCTACGTTACACAAATGAGCGATCTGGAAGAAGAAAACAGATTCCTAAAAGAACACGCAGACAACCTGCAAAAAGAACTTGAAAAATTCAAGAAAACACCGTTAATAATGTGCGAAGTGAGGGATTTGATCGGGCAGGACGCACTAGTGAGACTTCCAAACGGAAACGAATTTCTGGTGAGTGTATCATCAAGCTGCGAAAAACCCCTTCTGCCAGGAGATTCAGTGCTCGCAGAACAAAAAAACCTCACAATAATAAAAAAAATCACAAGTAGAAAAAGCTTTGACGTAGAAAAATTCGTGATTGTGGAAAAGCCGCAAACAATCTGGGAATCAATAGGAGGATTGGATGAACAAAGAACAGAACTGCATGAAGTCATAGAACTCCCCCTGAAAAAACCAGAACTATTCAAAAAGATAGGCATAGACCCCCCAAAAGGAATACTGCTCTACGGTCCACCAGGAACAGGCAAGACTTTGCTGGCAAAAGCAGTTGCAGCAAGCACTGACAGCACATTCATAGAAGTTGTGGGCTCTGAGCTAGTACAGAAATTCATAGGAGAAGGAGCAAAACTAGTCAAAGAAATATTCCAACTCGCCAGAGAAAAAGCACCATCAATAATATTCATAGACGAAATAGATGCTATTGCAGCAACAAGAATAGAATTAGGAACAAGCGGAGAAAGAGAAGTCCAAAGAACATTCATGCAACTACTGGCAGAAATAGACGGCTTCAAAGCACTAGGGGATGTAAAAATAATAGGCTGCACAAACAGAAAAGACGTCCTGGACCCAGCAATAACAAGACCAGGAAGATTAGACAGGCTCATACAAGTCCCCCTGCCAAAAGAAGAAGGAAGAAAAGAAATATTCAAGATCCACACAAAAAACATGAAATTAGGAAAAATAAACTTTGAAAAAATCAACAAACTAATGGACGGATTCAGCGGAGCAGAAATAAAAGCAGCAGTAACAGAAGCAGGATACTTCGCCATAAGAGAAAACAGAACAAAAGTGACAGAAACAGACATAATTGACGCTATTAAAAAAATAAAAAAAGAGAACGAAGAAGATGACAAAGAACACCTGAAAATGTTCGGCTAAAAAACAATTTCTTACAGAATCAACAAAATAAACAACAATCAAGCCAACTTAATAGAGTCACTGCATAAGTTGAGTAAAAGAGAGTTGAGAACAGAGAAATAAGACTCTTTAGTTGAACAAGAGGCGCACAAGATACTGCAATCAGCAACAGCAGAAAACTCTCAGGCTGAAAATTAGGCGTCCTGCTTGGACGCGACTGATAATCGTGGACGTTTTTTCTAAAAGAAAAAATTGTAGAATTATCAGCAGATTTTTGAGAAAAAGTCTTTTCTAAAAAAAATCAACAGAGTTAAAGGACACTCTTGATCTGAAACAAAAAATCAAGCAGAAAAAAATCACCAAAAGACCTCATCAAACAATGCAGGCACACAAAAATAACTTAGCCAACCACTAAAATAACAAGAAAGTCAAATCACTTCTGCATCAACACAAACACGATAAACACGAGGGGCGTGCTCGCCAGCCTTAACCTTCCTGAGAATCCTGCAATCCCTGCCAACCTTAAGGCAAGCCTGCCTGACCTTTTCAGCGATCATCTCAAACTCGTCAAACCTGCCAAAATCATAAAAATGCAACACACCACCTTTCTTAACAGCAGGAACACAAAACTCCAAAAACCTCTCACCACCCTTAGGCATGGCCATAACAACACGATCAAATCTACCTAGATTTGGAACAACCTTCGCAACATCACCCTCAATAACCTTGACCTTACCCTGCAACTTATTAATCCTCACATTCTCCTCAGCAAACCTGTGCGCAACAGGATTAAGCTCAACACCCACAACAAACTTAGAGGGGCTGTTTTTTGCAAACACCAAAGGATAAGGCGCAACACCACTAAAAGCAACAAGAACACACTCACCCTGTTTTATCAAACCTGCAATCCTCAAACGCTCATGAGACAATCTTGGACTAAAATAACACTTCTCAACATCTAAGCGTATACGACAACCACTCTCCTTATGCTCAGTCACTTTAGTCCTTTTTCCAGCAAGCCATTTGAGCTTCTGCCTGCGATACCTGCCATAACGAATGCCAACCTTCTTAAGAACAGTATGAATATTCTTGATATTATCAATCAAAGCGTTTGCGATAACCTTCTCAAACTTTTCCAATTCTTCAGGAATCTCAATAATAGCAATACTACCCACAGAATCAAAACCCCTCTTCACAAGACCAAGCAAATTATCAGGAATTTTTCCCTTTAAAACCTTCCTCAAAGAACTCATAAAAACTCACCCAAACCCTTCTGAGCATTCTTCTTAAACTTATTGAGAGTGCTTTCGACCCTGTCCTGACTGAAGTCAAACTTATCAACCAACAACTGTTTAACTTTCTCCTTATCCACAACCCCCCATTTCAATTCAAACTTGTCAGTGACTGGCATGTTATTAAATGTGTCAAGAATAGGCCTCCACACAGTTTCTTCCAAACCGGCTTTTTCAAAAACAGCTTCTGCAGTCTTCAAATCCTTAACCAAAGCCAAAGCCTTCTTAGGACCAATACCCTTAACACCACCAATATTATAATCAGTGCCAACAAGAATCGCAATAATCTTAAGCTGCTCCAAAGAAATACCCAACATAGAAAGATTAGCTTCAAGATCAATCAGCTCAGGATGAACTGTGATATAAGCAAACTTTCCAGGAAGCTTCCTCCTACCAGTAATACTCAAATTCTGAACAACAAAAGGCGCGCCATACAACAAACTATCATAGTCCTGACTGACAACAGCCCAACCATCACCTTCCCTGACCATGAAAGCTGCCTGAGCCTCACCCTCTGAAGGCGCCTGAACCCAAGGCACACCCAACGCATCAAGCAAAAGCTTTGCCTGAGAAACCATATCATCAGTAAGCTTAGCGGTCCTGCCAGCAAACTTCTTCATACCCAAAACATCCTCCTCAGACTTAGCCTTCTCAAAAGCAGCAGCAGCATCTTTCTTGACAGCAAACCTCCGCTCTAATTCTTGCTGCTTCAAAACAGGAGGAACACCATCAAAAACAAAGACCAACTTCAGACCCTCTAACAAAAACTTAGTGGTCCTGGAAAACAAACCAATTAGATGAGAAGTCACAACACCATCCTTATTGGTAAAAACAGCGCCATCAGGGGCGCGAATGGTCGTCAAAAACTGATACAACATATTAAAACCATCAACCACAAGAACCTTGCCTTTCAAGTCCTTAAAAGAAAGAGCTTTTTTCTCAAACAAATCCTTAAGATTAACACCCATTTCATTCAACCCTCTTAACAATCAATTCAGACAAGCTCCTGCTCAACTCCTTTGCCTTATTAGTCAATTGACCAGAATACAACAAAACACCAGGCAATTTTCTCATTTGAGACTTGACAACGACCTTGCTTATGTCAGCATCACTCACTTTTGACTTGCCAAGAAAAACACAATAAAACTTAACACCCCCCACAGGAGTTGGAATCCTCACAAGATACTCTGAATGAGATTTTCTCTTACCACTCAAAACATTCAACACCTCAATCTTGTTTCTTGTGAAAAAAGAACTGATACCTTCTTTAACAGCTCCAACACTCTCAGCAGCCTTAGCAACAGCCACAACCGGACCACCTTTTTTTTTAAGAATATTTTTCATTTGCGCACTCGTGCGCTCACCAACAACCCTGTCACTCTTCCTATCAATATCCTTGTCACTAATAATCTTTTTCTCAACAGATTCATTCAGCCTGCTAGTAATGCTTGCGGTTTGAGTACCATTCTTGCTGCTTGATTTGTTAGAACCACCAACAGAGCTGCTCTTAACCTTGTTCTGAATAGTTTTATCCTCTTTATTTTCATCTTGGTGCTTTTCAACAACCCTTTCCTTAACAACCCCAACTTTCTGACTGTTGCCTGTAACACCTGCAACAGATCCCTCACCAGAACTGCTCTTAACCTTACTATCAAGAACCTGCCTGATAATCCCTTTCACCTCATCATCACCAGACAAAAACCACTTATAAAAAACCTCTTTCCAGCCACCAACAGAAACCTCTAAAGGCACAGCAAAATCCTTAATATTGCTTAAAGAAACCCTAACTAAAGGAGATTGCTCAGAAGCACGCAACACCCTCTTTTCCTTAAGCAACTCAACAGTCTCCCTATCTTTCTCATTCAAAAAATTCACAAACTGCAACAACTGAGCCTCATTTCCAGGCAAAAAATACAAAGGAGAACTCCCCACCTTCAAATGACTCACCCTCAACTTCTTCTTAGCAGCAAGATCAGACAAAACAGCGCCAGCAATAATAGAATCAACCCCTAAAACCCTTGCCACATCAGAAGGCTGAACAGGCCTCAAACGCGCAACCCCAAAAATCTTTTCAATATCTATCATAGTTCATCATTTACAAAAAAAAGATAATGCAAGCGTTTTAAATAATTTATGTAAATAAGCAAGATACTATGAAATTTTATGGCCTGATCCACTTATTCTCCCAATAAGAAACATCACCCTCATCATCAACAACCGCAATCAGTAACCGCTTCTTAGTGGAGTGAGCAACCCTTGCTTTAGCAGAAAACTCGTGCCAAGTAAGGCCCTTACGCTCATGAACAGGAAACAAAACCCATCTAGCATGATCCTCACCAGGCTTAACACCCCTGTCATACACCCTAAACGGCGCCCCAAACTTCAAAGCAGTCTTAACAATATAACCACGCCTCCTCAAATCAGAAAAAACAACAAAACAAACCCAAAAATCCTTATTCTGCTTTCTAGCCTTCTTCAACAACATATCAAAAGACAAACTATGATTGCGCCGATCAAAAACATCCAAACGACCAGCTTCCTTAAGAAACAAAGCCTCATAAAAAGACAACCTAACTCGCCCGTCCTTCAAAAGAGAACCAAAACGATTCTTGTTAAACAACTCCCTGGCAGCATCACTATTCTCTGTAATAACACCATCCTCCTCAAGGACAGCTTTAATGGGTGATAATTCCATAAACCACCCTTAATCAAATAAATTTAAAAACATTGCTATATTTACAACAACAATGGAAATCACAATATTAGGCACAGCATCCATGGTCCCGACAAAAGAAAGAAACCACTCCGCATTCTTCCTAAAATTCGGAACAGAAGGCATATTATTTGACTGTGGAGAAGGCACACAAAGACAAATGAAAAAATTTGGCATAAAAATAACAAAAGTCACAAAAATTCTCATAACACACTGGCATGGAGACCACGTGCTAGGGCTGCCAGGACTGCTACAAAGCATATTCTCAACAGAAGGCGCAGAAAGAATAAAAATATACGGTCCCCCTGGATCAAAAAAATACTTCAAATCGCTCATGGCAGGACTGGCAACAGAGGGTGATATAGATGTAGAGATAAAAGAAGTAAAAGATGCTGTTTGTTTTGAAAATGAAAAATTCAAGATTGAAACGCTAAGTGTGAAACATTCAACACCCTGCAATGCTTATGCATTCATAGAGAAAGATAAAAGAAAAATAAAAATAAATGCGATAAAGAAACTTGGCATTCCTGAAGGACCGCTCCTTGGAGAACTGCAAAGAGGAAAAGATATCAAATTTAACAATAAAACAATCAAAGCAGATGAGACCACAACAATAGTCAAAGGCAAAAAAATCACATACATCACAGACACAAACCTTGTCAAGAACTGTTACGAAATAGCAAAAAACTCAGACATACTTATATGCGAAAGCACATACGCGTCAGATATGGAAGACAGGGCAAAAGAAAGAGGACACATGACAGCAAAAGAAGCAGGACAACTCGCCAGCAGCTCAAACGCAAAAAAACTAATACTAACCCACTTCAGCGGAAGATATAAAGACAGCGGCGTCCTTGAAGAAGACGCCAGAACGGTCTTTGACAACACCTTCTGCGCATATGACGGGATGAAAATAAAAATATGAGCCTAAAAAACAAGAAAAAAAAGGGGACAGATGCAGAAAGAGACCTCATACACATTTTCTGGAAAAATGGATGGGCTGCAGTGCGAATAGCTGGCAGCGGATCAATGAAATACCCCAGCCCAGATATACTCGCAGGAAAAAATGGAACGCTATACGCAATAGAATGCAAAACAACAAAATCAGACAAACAATACTTTGAAAAAAAAGAGATACAAGAACTTAAAGAATTCTCTAAAATAACCGCAGCAATGGCCTTTGTCGCAGTAAAATACCAAGGAGAAGAATGGAAATTCTACCCCCTCACAAGCCTGACAGAAACTGAAAAAAGATTTGTAGCAACAAAAAAAGACCCTCACATAAGCATCACAAAGATAATCAACTGAAACCAAAAAAAAACAAAACACTGCCAAAAATAACCAACAATAACAACCAACTAAAAATAGTACGACAATGTTTTTGAATAATTCCGAAATTAGTTGACGCTTCTGGAGTATATAATTCCTTTTTAAACTTTTTAAAGGAGATGCCTTACTGAATAATTCCGAAATTAGTTGACGCTTCTGGAGTATATAATTCCTTTTTAAACTTTTTAAAGGAGATGCCCTGCCATTCACTTTTGTGATTTGTCGCCTAATTTTGATATTGTTATATCTTGTTGCGTCGATAAAACGTATAATTCCGAAATTAGGTTGCAATTCCGAAATTAGGTTGCAATTCCGAAATTAGGTTACAGTTTTTCTTGGTATTCTTCGTCAGGAGTTTTGTGGCCTAAATCCCTGTTTTTTTAAGAATGAAATGCAGTTTTTCACTTCCATAATCTGTTTCTTTTCTCAGCGTAACAACCTTCCGAGCAAAAGCTACATTTATTTGTTGGGGAGGCCTTCCTGATTTCTTGGCTTTATACGCTCCAGTCCC
>Ga0164318_10003733_pt1 | contig 14504 bp, 20 predicted proteins | sample GuaBasSedimGuay9_FD_113734 | JGI IMG/M metagenome (GOLD analysis project Ga0164318, IMG submission 113734) | Subseafloor sediment microbial communities from Guaymas Basin, Gulf of California, Mexico - Guay9, Core 4571-4, 0-3 cm | ecosystem: Environmental > Aquatic > Marine > Hydrothermal vents...
CACAGACCTTATCCACAAACTGGAACTTGATATAGCACCATCATCCACAAAAGCAACTCGCAAGGGTCCACCTGTTGACTCATTCAGCAACACTCCATTTTCTTTATAAGCAATTATCATGGTTAAATTACCGATGCCGGTCTCACCTCCACTCTCAGTATAAACCATAACATGACCCTTAATTTCATCATAAGTGTAGTTAACCGTGTAACCATCGCTTGCAGTCGCCTCCAATGTAAAACTCTGCGGGAGATGAGAAACATCATTCAACAAAGTAGATATCCTAACACCAGTGTAATTGTTTGGACCAACAACGGTTCCACTTCTCTTAATAAAACCACCGGATCCTGTGAAACTCTCCGTTTCTATGAGTTCATCCAATGTGTAGTTGAAGGATTCAGACCCGTAGCTGATAGTTAAAACAGGTCTTTCTACTTCAGGCCCAGGCTTCTGAGTGGTTTGTTTTTCCTGTGGGATATTCACATACACCAGTGTACCTATGCAGAGTATGATAACTATGGCGAGCACTATAGTAACAAGCTTGTCACTATTTTTATCTCCTCCCGTCATGGTGTGGAGGTAATCAATGAGGATGATTTAAAAATTACTGTGAAAAACTGGTTGGGCCACACCGACATTGAGACAACGGAGAGTTACATCCATTATGCTGAGATGTATTATGACCAATATCCGCATAGTTGGCTTAAACACGCCCTCAGATCCCACAAAATAGGGAGAGGAAAGCGTGAAGCTTTACTATGTAAATGTTCAACAAGAAATGGCAAAATTTGGCCAATTCTCCCCAAATTTTCTCCTGTTGGCCAGAGTGGGCCCGCTGAGATTTGAACTCAAGTCTATGGCTTTTCCTAGGGGGGGAGACACCAAAGTTTTTCTCCCTCTACATTCTTCCTTGTCACCCTACCCGAAGCCACAAGGATACCAAGCTACCCCACGGGCCCACAAGGCTATGAAAAGAAAAACCCTTTAAAAAGAATACCACTACTTCAACAGCTTCTCCATCTCTTTATACTTCTCTTCCAGAATCTTCGTTGACTCAACCAGAGCTTCCTTTGCACTCAAGGAACCATCGGTTTCAAAAGAAAAAATAAACCTTGTCTCATCACCTTTAACCGTGATAGCACCAGGTTCACAAACCTCCTCACAAGACTTACAGAGCGAACACTTCTCCACATCAGTAACAACAAGCTTACCCTCCTTCTCAACAAGAATCTTCTTGGGACACACCTCCACACATCTCTTACGAGACTCCTCATCAAGCTTGCTCTGATCAATCTCAATAACAGGATAATACTTATAACCAGGTGCCTGAACAGCCTGCCACTTGGCATGATCCCTTCCTCTACCCAACACCGCCTCAACCTCAAGTATAAGCCTCTGACCTTCAGAAAGCTCCACAATAGGTATCTTGGGATCCACAACACCCCATCTCTCATTCTCAGGCTGAAGGTCACCTGAGTAAACAACACCAGGTCCCTCCTTACTCAAAGTGTACCTAACCGTGCAGTTTGCACAACCTTTGCCTCCACAGGAACACTCGTCACGTGGCACCAAAACACCTAAATCGGTTTTAAGAGGCACCATACCCAACCTATGAGCAATAATCTCATCAAAGAGAGGAGAAGTATTGTCATAAACTATGACATCCTCTATCGCCAACTTAGGCAAATCAGCAAGCATAACCCGCCTCAAAGCGTTAACAAAATAAGGGGCGGTATCATATATCTTCAACTTGGCATAATCTTCCTTAAGCTTAACAACCTCTACCTTCACCAAATCACCTATACACGTCTACCTCTCTTTCCACCCTTCCTCCTACCACCATCATGAGGTATAGGTGTTGCATCCTCAATCCTTCCAACCTTCAAACCAGCTCTAACAAGAGCCCTAATTGCTGCCTGGGCGCCAGGTCCAGGCGACTTACTGCCAGTGCCACCCTTACCTCTTACTTTGATATGTACACTGTCAATACCTTTCTCCTTAGCTATCTCCGCAACTCTCTGAGCAACCCTCATAGCAGAATACGGCGAACCCTCATCCTTCGCAGACTTTGTTACCATGCCACCAGAGCTACGTGCTATAGTTTCAGCACCAGTGAGATCAGTTATAGTTATAATAACGTTGTTGAAAGAAGCATATACGTGTGCAATACCCCATCGGCCCATTATTTCCCTCCTTGAGTATCATCAACCGGTGTTGGTGTAACAACCTCAGATCCAGAAGATTCAGGCTCCACTTTAGGCTCCTCTGCATCAGGTTTAACCGATGTTTCATCAGGTTCAGATGGAACCGGTTTCTCCGAACCCTTATCCTTAACATCCTCAGATTTTATCTCAACAGGTTTACGGGATTTCAACAAATCAACAGGTGGACGGGCAGGGTGAGAAACATCAACAAGCGGTGAATCAGGAGCATAATTAATCTCACTCTCCTCATCACCCCGCACCATATAACTTGGAACAGTCACCTTACTGTCGCCAACCACAATATGGCCATGCACAATAAACTGTCTAGCCTGCTCCGGGGTAGAGGCTAAACCTTTAAGATAAACAATGGTTTGTAACCTCCTTGACAGTATATGTTCCTCGTTCAAAGCAAGAACATCATCAAGAGAAGCACCAGTCTTCAAAATGTTCATTCTCGCGAGATGAGTAAGAAGCTGATTCACCTCCTTCTTGTACTGTTCATCCTCAGACCCAACCCTGGCAAGTAACGAACGAGCAAGATTACGATACTTCTTAAGTCGTGCCTCTGCCTTCCAAATCTCCCTCTTATTTCCTAAACCATACTTCTTCATCAACTCATTCTCATGCTTTATCCTATCCTCCTGCCAAGGATGGGAAGGAGTTTCATATTTCTTACGGGGACGCCTAGGATGACCCATAAAACCTACCTCTTACGCGACACACCAAGAGAAAGACCTCTACGTCCATTTGCCCTAGTTCGCTGCCCTCTAACTGAAAGACCCAATTCATGACGTATACCTCGATATGCCCTAATCTTCTTCAGCCTGTTAATATCCTCACGCAAAAACAAAGCAAGATCCGCCCCAATAATATGCAGGTTTTCACCGGTAGCAAGATCCTTCCTTCTATTAACCATCCAATCCGGGGCATACTTCGGGAAGTTTGAAATAATATCATGAAGCTTAGAAACCTGTTCGTCAGAAAGATTGCCTATCTTCTCCCTTCTGTCAATCCCCGCTATATCTGCTATAAAACCACTCACATGCAAACTTATACCCTTTATACCAGTAAGCGCATAAAGAACCCTTTTCTCACCATCAAGGTCGGTGTCAGCTATCCTAACAATATACCTAAAATCACCTTCACCTGATTCAGCCTTTTTACCTTCCTTCTCCACCGACTTAGAATCGCTACTGGTTTTTTCCTCTGCAGCATCAGATGCAGTCTCTTCAGGCTGCACTTTTTCTTCGACAACCTCTTTATCTTCAGCCAAAGCAACTACCCCTTTTTCTTTAATCTACACACTCCTTATTTATAAGAGAAGTAAGCCAATAATACTACATCTCATATTTAAGTATTTAGGAAACCCCTGACTTTGAGGGACAACATTCTATCAACCTCACATTGTCAGAATAAAAAGGCAAATTGCACAAAACAAACTCACCCCATCTACCTTTCTCTAATAAACCGAGTAAGGTGATCTATCTCCCGAGCCACGACCTTTCCCTTCTCGGTAAGCCTATATGGTTTCGTTTTCCTGGATTTAGAAGAAACCAACTCAATTAGATTGTTATCCTCCAAAACCTTCCTAGCCTTATAAAAAGTTTCAGGAGACAGAGGAAGTTTCCTCTGCAACTTAGATGTGAGCATCTCGCCATGCACATAAAGAGCATGAAGTATCTCACACACACCGGTGTGACTGGCTAAGAAGCATAACTTCCTACCGTTGTTTTTCACGCTCTTTTCCATGAACCACTCAGTATTCTAATTTAATACCAACAAATACTTAAAATCTTTTTGCTTCCCAGCGTTACAACGCCACATTCCAATCACCCAACGAACATAGGTAAGAAGCTAAACTACTTCAAAACCCTGCCAGTCTCCATAAACCAAAGGTAGAGGTCCAACTCAGCCAACGTAAACCCAACCACCTCAGCAACACCTTTCAAAACCCTCTCAATCTCAAGATAAACTTTCTTACTCACAGATTTTGGTCTCACAATCAAACCATACCTTACCAACAAATCAACAATATGAAAATCTACGATAGCATAATCCTCAAAACTTATGTTTCTAAGAAAATGACTCGTCTCCTTATAACCCAGCCCCTTTACATGCTTTACAAACCACTCCCTGAGCATTTCACCACTTAAAGACCCAATAATGTCTCTCAAAGAATCCTTAAACCTCCTAGCGTACACAATATACTTTGCTCTAGTATTTGGATAGCGATGACCGAGTCTCCTAAGCTCATCAGCCAACTCGCTCTCAGAAAGAAAAAGAAAACCATCTCCAAGCTCCCTTTGAATTACAATGGATTTTTCAGCGTTAAAATTAGCGGTGAGAACACAAAAACAGAGTTCCTTAAAAATAACATCATTTGATCCCTCACCTACTCTCTTAAACTCTGCTAAACGCTTGTCCACAACCCCCTTGATGTCACTCTCCTTTAACCTCAACAAATCATCAACTAAACCCATCATTCCACCACAAAAACCACTGTTAAAGTATCGCCAAATTCCTTAACATCTTCAATCATATCATTCATCCCAACATCACCCATCATCAACGCAATCAACAACCTCCCTCCAGGTGTGACAGAAATAACTGGTGAACTTGACCACACCCCTTTTGTCATCAACGAAAACAATTCTGGCTGCAGCCTCGGCGACCTGTACCTATTAAACTCCTCCACTATCTCATCAAGCATACTCTCAACACTTAATTATCAGAGGAAATGAGTTCATCCTACTCCTTCTCAACTTAACAACCCATTAATTATAAGTTCAACAGCCTCCTCCTCATCAAGACCTCTTGACATAAGAGTTTGAAGCTGCTTACTATCAACGCTACCAATGGCAGCCTCATGGGTAACATGAGCCTTAGGATGCTTCACCTCAACAACGGGAATGGCAGTGGCAACACCATTATCCTGAATAATCTCTTTACAATCAACATGACCCCTAGCATAGGGTGCTGTGGCTCTCATAATATTGTACACCTCCGCCTTCGCGTTATCCCTCACTGCAACCCTGGAGGTTAACACTCCCCTTGCTTTTTCGCCAATAAGATTACCCCCCTCTTTTATCCTTATAACGTCATCCTTTCTACCGCTAACCTTACTCATCATCTCCATAACGCTTTCCTCTAAACCAGTTATACTATAGTTTATATCCAGTTTACCCACTCTGCCCTTTATAAGTTCAAAGATTGTTTTAAACCTGGCTTTTTTATTCAACTCTACCACAGCCTTCGGATAAACCTCAATACCTCCCTCCATACTGTGGATATGTTTCTCCTCATAACTATAAAAAGAGTTTTCTCCAACCTTTATCTTAGCGTCCATAATATGTTTAACCTTTGTTGCTTTTGGAAAAATACAATGGGATAAGACAGAGATACCCGCGTTCTTACCAATATCCACATCCATCCTTATCCTCTGCAGAGCCTTCCCACGTGTCACACCAAAACACATGTGCACTTTCTTTTCTATAACAACACCATCATCTAACCTGACCTTAACCTCCACACCATCCTTCAACTCCCTTGTGTCAATATGCAAACCTGGGACAAGGTTTTTACTAACCACCTTATTCAAGTTAATAGTTAAATGTGCAGTATCCTTGTCCGCCAATGCTTTATCCTCCTCAGCAAGCTTCAACAAATCCTCAATATCCATCAACACCACCCTTATCTGGAACGTTCTTGTGTTCACAGGGCAGGCATTCCTCCTCAAAGTATGGTTCGATCTTCCCTATATCGCCCTTCTCAACCAGTTTACCGCCACACAATAGAAAAGCATGCTCCGCCTGTTTCATAACCGCAAGACTATGGGTTATAAGAACAACAGTGGCATCATAGCTTTTCAACATTTTTATACCCTCAAAGATTTTCTCAAGAGAAGCAACATCTATACCAGAATCTGGCTCATCAAGCATAACAAACCTTGGCTGCATAGCAAGAATAGAAGCAAGCTCAATCTTTTTACGTTCACCACCACTAAGGGTTTTATCAACCGCTCTACCAATGTAATCCTCAGGTTTAAGACCCACCTTAGACAAAACATCCCTAACCGTCTCAACCTTTTTTTCCTTAGCGGAAGCCATGATGAACTGTTTAACAGTTAAACCCTCAAACCTAGCTGGTTCCTGCCAACCAAGGGTTATACCATGCTAGCTCTCTCAGCAACACTCAAGTTTTTTATGGAAACACCATCAAAAACTATATCGCCCTCAATACTCCTATAACCTTCAAGACCCATTATGGTATAAGCCAACGTTGACTTACCGGCACCATTGGGACCAACAACAGCATGAACATGACCCTCCCAGAAATCTATACTTAAGTCATCCAGTATCCTTTTACCATTAAGAGAAAGACTAAGGTTTTTAACCTCAAGAATGCTCATTAGTTACACCCTCTTACTTCCAATCTAAGATCCTTTTTTCACCCTCAAGTTTTCTTATATCCGTTACATCCTGCTCAACCTCAAGAGTTCCAAGGTACTCCTCTTTTTCGTTTCTAACAGGTATATACTGAATATATATCAATGAATCCCCAATGTTTATCCAAAAATCAGCTTTCTCCCTCTTACCTTCCTTAAAAGCTTTAAGGATTCTGTTAACAATCCCTACGCTTTTAGGTGGATGACAAAGCTGAACAGGTCTACCTATAACCGATTCTGTTCTACCAAATGTTCTTTTTCCACCCGAGAAAAACCTTACCCTATCCTCTTTATCAATAAAACTCACACCCATTGGCAGAGTCTTGAAAATACTGTTAATCTCATTAGGTAGCAGATAACCTTTATCCAACCGTATATCTCCTTTTCTAACCACTTTCTGTTTATCCAACTCAGTTTCCCCTTTTACTACCAAAGATTTTATTGCATCAGGTAAACTTGAAACCTCTTCTTCCGTTAACCTTTTATCAATCTGATAAGGACGGATAGGATTAACTTTTGTTTCCCAAACCACGGTTGGTTTAGTTTTATAGTATCCAAAAACCTTCTCCTCTTCCTTTATAGCAGCCCATTCACCTTCTGATAAAAGGGTTTTCAAGGTGGGATAAAGTATTTTGTTCTCCCGGAAAACCATATCTATAAGAGATGCTGATACATCACTGGCACGTTCAACAATCTTTTTTCTAAAACCATCTCCCCACTCCATATCTGCTTTGTTTAAATCCCTAAGTAATAATTTTATTTTAGCTCTAACCTCATCATGTTTCCTCCACAGGGTGCTTGGTACAGCCGTTATACCCCTACGTTCAAGATAAGGGAAACACAGCATCTCTTCCCTGGTGTAGTGGGTTAAACCAATCAATGGTAGCTGTTTAGCTAAACCCAGCAAGGACTCAAAATCCTTGTTTCTACTATCTGATTTCTCAGCCGCTTTAGCATACAGTTTGAGAAGCTCAGCATCCCTCTTTATCATTTCATTCTCAGCGTACAAGGTGTGAAGTGGGTGACCAGAGGGAACACCAATGTTAGACCTCTTAGAAACAGATTCCCTGAACAACTCTACATGTAGATCACACATATTAGCTATCTCTTCAGCAGGAACACCCTCTGCAAGCAGCTCCTGCTCAATGAGAGGAATCTCAAGAGGGGAAACGCTGTTTAACAAGTCTTTAAACTCCTTCTTAAGCTCTGAAACATCCTCTCCCTGACTCAGTTTCCTCAGTATCTCCTTCAACCTTTTTTTCTTAAGTTCCCTTTTGCCTAATGCTTCGCTCATATCATCCACCCTTGATATTCATTTAAAAAATTAATGGAAAAGAGAAGTTTTCACTTGGACGGTGCATAAAAACAACGTTTAGGAGAAAAAACCTTCCCCTGCTCCTTAAGCTCTTTTATAGCCTTCGAAACCTCTTTACTATCCACATTAAGCATTTTAGCGACATCACCAGGCCTAACAGGTTTACCAGCCTTTTTCATAGTCTCCAAAACCTTCTCTGCATCCATATTTTTACTTCCCTAAAACCTTTTGAAATTATCCTTCGGAGCGCTACAAACCGGGCAGCGGTCAGGTGGTGTACCAACATGTGTGTAACCACAAACAGGGCAGATGTAGATATCACCTACATCAAGGTCTTTCCCACGTTCAACAGACTGCTTCGCCTTCTGATACAAACCAGCATGTATCTTCTCAGCCTCCAAGGCATAACGTATAGACGTCTCAGCATTCTTCTCATTCTGCAATTTCGCTACAGCATCATAAGCAGGGTACATTTCTTCAACCTCAAAGGTTTCACCATCCATACCAGCTTGCAGATTATCCTTTGTTTCCTTTATGAAGCCAAGGTTCCTTGCGTGATTGGTTGCATGTACCTGTTCCGCATATGCTATAGCCTTAAACAACCTTGAAATGTTTTTGTATCCTCCCTTCTCAGCAACCTCGCTGAAAATCAGATATTTCATATGTGCCATACTTTCGCCTGCAAAAGCCTCGCTCAATGATTTTTCAGTCATCTCTCTCATAACCTAGTTCACCTACCCTCTTTTTTACATTTTTTTACTCCACAAACCATGAACGTTACAGTATTCTCTAGCCAAAACTATGTTATCTACATCAAAAACCGTTTCAGGTTCATCACCAGGGTTAAGATACTTCCTAAACAATCTTCCGTCACCAGAAAAAACCTCGATTATCTCAATATAATGTTGCTCCTCCATAGGATGTTTAGCGTTCTCACCGATTCTAACCACAACCTTACCATCCTTTTTTTCAACAAAAGGCACATGTTTCTCCACAGAAGTATCAGCTGTTTGCTCCACCATAAGTTTCATAGGTTGCCCGCAGCAGACAAGTTCACCAACACCAGCATGTAAAACCTCCACAATATTACCACACACCTCACACCTATACACTTCCCTAACTTTTGTCACAAACTTCACCTCCATAAATCCTTCAATAGTTTTCAACCCACAACTCATAATAACTCCTTGGATGCCTACAAGCAGGACATTCCTCAGGTGCCTCTTTTCCCTCAAACACATAACCGCAGTTACGACACTTCCACTTCACAACCTTATCCCTCTTAAACACTCGCTCAGATTTCACGTTCTCCAATAACTTCCTGTACCTCCTCTCATGATAAGATTCAGCTTTAGCGATCTCCCTAAAACTTTTAGCGATCTCAGGAAAACCTTCTTTCTCAGCCACCTCAGCAAAAGTTGGATAAAGTTTACTCCACTCCATCTTTTCACCCTCTGCTGCAGCTAAAAGATTCTCCTCAGTAGTACCAATCACTCCAGCAGGATACGAGGCTTTGATTTCAACATCACCGCCCTCAAGGTATTTGAAAAAAATCTCAGCATGCTCCTTCTCATTATCAGCGGTTTCTAAAAAAACTGCTGCTATCTGCTCAAACCCCTCTTTCTTAGCCTTGGACGCAAAATACGTGTACCTCATCCTAGCCTGAGACTCTCCTGCAAAAGATGTAAGAAGATTCCTTTCAGTTTCAGTTCCCTTCAAACTCTTCACATACATCATCTCCTAACTTTTTTTACTCCTTAGACTCCACTGGTGGAACATACACCCGTGTGGCAAGCTCCTTATCAATCATAAACAAACCATTCCCCTTATCACCAGCTAACCTAAGTTTTGCAAGAATCTCATTGTCGTTACCCTCTTCCTCAATCTGCTCAGTGACAAACCACTGCAGGAAAATCTGGGTTGCATGATCCCTCTCTTTTATTGCAAGCTCCATTAGGTCATGTATAGATTTTGTGATGAACTGCTCATGCTTCAAGGTTTTCTCAAACATGTCCATGACATCCTTAAACTCAGATGGTGGCTCCTCAATAGCTTTAAGTTTCACTTTTCCACCTTGTTCGTTGATATAATTGTAGATTCGCATTGCGTGTTCCGTTTCTTCTTTATATTGTACCATGAACCAGTTTGCGAAACCAGGTAAACCAATGTTTGTGCTGTGTGCAGACATGGAGAGGTAGAGATACGCGGAGTACATCTCCTTGTTGATCTGCTCATTCAACGCGTCTTCCATTTTCTTACTTAACATTCCTTTCACCTCACATCACAGTTTTTTGTGGCAGAGCCACCAGTCAAAACACTCAATCTCCCCTTTCTCCTCAGCTTTCTTCCTCTCCTTTATCTGCTCGGTTGTACCCGCTGGTGGAACAATAACCCGGTCTTTTATAAGCTCATTATCCGGCCACTTATGAGGCAACGCTACACCATGTTTATCGCTTATCTGCAACGCTTTCAAAGCACGGAGTATCTCATCCCAGTCTCTACCAACCTCAGCAGGGTAATAAACTACCGCCCTTATTGTTCCCTTGGGATCCACCATGAAAACCGCTCTAGCTGTTGTAGATGCCCCCTGCGGTATCATTCCAAGAGCTTCTGCCACCATTCCTCTATCATCTGCTATCACTGGGAATTGTATCTCCTCTTTTAGATTATCTTTTATCCATTCCATCCATTTTAGATGACTGAACACCTGATCTATACTTAAGCCAATAACTTCTGCACCCAGTTCCTTGAATTTCTTCAACCTTTTCTGCATACCATAAAACTCTGTGGTGCAGACGGGTGTAAAATCTGCTGGATGACTAAACAGTACAAACCATTTGTCTTTAAACGCATCAGGCAACTTCATGTTGCCATGCGTTGTTTTCACCTCTACTTCTGGAAACTTTTCTCCTATTACAACCATTTTTTTCTACCTCCTTTTATTTTTTTACAATTTCATCATGTTTATTCCTAATACTATCAGCGAGTTTATCAAGAAGTCTAAAATCCTCCTCCCTGGGGAAACCCTTTATAAGTACAGGTTCAAACAGTTCAACCTTTAAATTTTTCAAAGCATCCTTGATCTGTTCAACAGCTCTACCGCCCCAACCGTAGGAGCCTATCACAGTTGCAAACCTAGTTTTTGGTCTAAGAGCATTTGCCAAATAAGCTGCATACATAGCCAAGGGATGAGCACCGCCAAGAACCATTGGGGTGGCAACAACTATGGTTGCAGCATCAACAAGAGACATAGCAAGCTCGCCAACATCAGAAACCGAGAGGTTGAAGGGTTTAACCTTTATGTTTCGCTGCATAAGAGCGTCTGTGAGGTAATCAACCATAGCCTGTGTGCTGCCATGCATGGAGACATAGGCTAAAACAACCTCGTTTTTAACATCATCAGAAACCCATTCCCTGTAAGCGTTAATTATGAAAGATGGGTTATTGTAGAGGGGTCCATGACTTGGTGCAACAATGGAGATATCAAGATTCTTTATTTTTTCAAGGTTTTTCCTTATAGCCACGCGGAAGGGCATCATTATCTCAGCATAATACCTCTTGGCCGCCTCATACACTTTGTTTTCATCCTCAACAAAAAGATTGCTTGTGGCGAGATGGGAACCAAGGAAATCACAGGTGAACAAAACCTTATCCTCTCTTAGGTAAGTTAGCATGGTTTCAGGCCAATGAACCCATGGGGCATGGATAAACTCAAGGGTTTTACCACCCAACTGAAGGGTTTCACCATCCTCAACCTCAATAAACTTGTCCCCTGGTAAATGAAACAAGTCAACAAGCATGGTTTTACACTTAGATGTACAAACAACCTTAGCCTTCGGATAAAGCTTCAACACCTCAGGTATTGAGCCAGAATGATCCTGCTCAGCATGATGCGCCACAACATAGTCCACATCCGCCTTGATATCTTTCAACCTGGCAATCAATTCAGAGGTCTTAGTTGGATCAACAGTATCGATAAGAGCCGTCTTTTCACTACCCTTAATTAGGTAAGCATTGTAGCTTGTTCCATCAGGAAGAGGAATAAGCTCATCAAACAATCTTCTATCCCAATCAATAGATCCAACATAGTAAACATTAGGTTTTATCTCTCTATAGAACATCTCATTATCCTCCTCTAAGTATCTCTTTTATATCCTCCTCTGGTTCTCCAATAAGTTTCAAATCCCATCTATCAACGAGGACCTTAAGCATATCATCGTTAATCCATGCTGGGAGAATAGGACCTATATATATTCCTTTGATTCCCAATGAAAGTAAACTCCATAGTATAGCTACTGCTTTCTGTTCCATCCAACTTAAAACGAATGTAAGAGGCAGTTCGTTTATACTGGTTTTAAATACCTCTGCAAGTGCTTCAACAACATCTATACCAACTATGGCATCGTTACACTGCCCTATATCAATGAGTCTAGGTACACCATCGATGTCTCCAAGATCCAAATCATTGATTCTAAACTTTCCACAGGCAAGTGTTATTATAATGGTGTCTTTCGGTAGCATCTGTACAAATTTTCTATAATACTCATTCTTCTTCATAGGAGCATCGCAGCCTCCTACTACGAAGAAATGCCTTATCCTACCGGATTCAACTAGTTCCTTTATTTTTCCGACCAATGATAGAATCACAGATTTTGAAAACCCTGTTTTTAGAATAGTGTCCCCAGTTTTTTCTTCGAGATCCGGTAGAGTTTTTGCTTTCTCTATAACCTCTGTGAAATCATAACCATCTATATGTTTTACACCTGGTAATCTTGCAGGACCTGTGGTAAACATTCTGTCTTTGTACTCCTCTCTAGGAATTAGAACACAGTTTGAGGTACCTAATATTGCAACCGGGTATTTAGAAAACAATTTCTTCTGATCAAACCAGGATTTTCCAAGATTACCAACTAGATGTTTATATCTTTTTAACCCAGGGTAGCCATGAGCAGGCAGAAGTTCAGAATGAGTATAGACATTTATTCCGGTACCCTCAGTTTGTTTTAATAATTCTCCAAGTGCCTTCAAACCATGTCCAGTAGCAATTATGCCTTTACCTTTAACTGTCCCTGTTTGAACCTCTGTGGGTTCCGGTTCGCCATAGGTTTCAATATGTGCTTTCTTAAGGAGTTTCATGGTCTTTATATTCATCCTCCCTGCCTCAACAGCTAGTTCAACGAAATCCTCTGTATCAAAATTAACGTTGGTAAATGTTGAATAGAATACCCTCTCTAGAAAAGCATCTATCTCTGAGTCTGTATAACCAAGTTCCCTAGCATGGTATAGATAGGCAGCCATACCCTTTGCGGCGAATAGTAGGTTATCTTGGAGACGTGCAACGGTTGCTTCCTTTCCACATACACCTTTTACTACACAACCTTTGCCACCAACAGTTTGTGAACATTGATAGCAGAACATATCCAAATCATTACTCATTTTTACTATCCCTCCTTCTCAAACTCTTCTTTACCTGCCCCACAAACAGGGCAAACCCAATCATCCGGTAGATCCTCAAAGCTTGTACCTGGCTCCACTCCATTATCTGGGTCTCCCTTCTCCGGGTCATAAACATATCCGCATACCTTACAAACATACTTTTCCATCTCCTTCACCTCCTTTCTTTTTATCCACCATACCTCTATAGGTTGGTGCCGTTTTTGGAGAAAAACCTCCCTTCACCTTATGGTAATATTCATAGGTCAAAGGTTCACTATCATTTAAAATCTTTCCATCAACAACCTCTGCTATAAACAATGTATGTGTGCCAACATCGATTTTATCCACAACCTTTGCCTCAACACATGCTACCGTGTAGTTCAACACCATAGGAACCCTAAGTTTTCCCATCTCAAAATCAACGCCTTCAAACTTGTTAAAATCCCTACCTGACCTAAAACCAAAGTTGCCTATGAACTTCATAGGAGTATCCTGCGAGAGTATAGATACTGAGAAACAACCGCTTTCTTCTATATACTCATGTGTAAGGTTTTCCTTGTTTACACTAACCGCTATCTGCGGTGGTTCCGCCGTAACTTGAAAAAGAGTGTTAGCAATCTGACCATTTATCCTCTCACCATCTCTGGAGCAAACTACATAAAGCCCGTAGGATATTTTATGAAGCGTTTTAGGATCCATTTTCCATTTCCTCCTTTTTAAGACAATCCCTACAGATTCCTTTAAAGTAGCCGTGTACCTCCTCAATCTTGAAACCGCTTTGTTCAACCTTACCGATGTTAGGGCAAACAATGTCGATGTCAAATATTCTACCACATCTTTTGCATATGAAATGGCAATGCATGTCGTTTCTGAAATCATACCTGAGCTCATTACCAGAAATTGTTAAAGACTGTATAATACCGTGTTTCTCAAGCGTTTCAACGTTGTTGTAAACCGTTGTTTTTGATAGAGAGGGGTTGTTTTTTTTCAACTCCATGTATATCATCTCCACGGTTGGATGCACCCTGTGTTCATCAAGATATTTGAGTATATCCAACCTTTGCGGAGTCACTTTCATTGAGTGTTCCTTGAGTATTTTCACATA
>Ga0164318_10003734_pt1 | contig 14502 bp, 13 predicted proteins | sample GuaBasSedimGuay9_FD_113734 | JGI IMG/M metagenome (GOLD analysis project Ga0164318, IMG submission 113734) | Subseafloor sediment microbial communities from Guaymas Basin, Gulf of California, Mexico - Guay9, Core 4571-4, 0-3 cm | ecosystem: Environmental > Aquatic > Marine > Hydrothermal vents...
TGTTTAAAAGATACACTACGAAAGTCTGCATGAACTGTCCGGTAAAAACTGAATGTTCAAAAGCACGCTACGGAAAAGCCATACAAAGAAGTGAATATCAAGAACTTGTTGATAATAACAAAAAACGGATAACAGAAAATAAAACATATTATAAACAAAGGCAGGCTATTGTCGAACATCCCTACGGAACCATCAAACGACAATGGGGATTTAATTATATCATAACCAAGAAATACAAGAAAAGAGCCGAAGCCGATGTCGGATTAATATTTACGGCATACAATCTGAGAAGACTTATACATCTTCTCGGAGCAGAAACTTTAGGAGCATATCTGAATGACCTTATCTCTCTATATCTCTTATGTTTAGGCAATATACGATTAAAAATAAGCCGATTTAAGCAAGACCTGATTTTTAATAATTTTATTCCTCAATTTAAAAAATAATTGCTTAAAAGTATTTATATTTGAACATAATTTTAAAAATCGGCAGGAGTTTTTAGACGGACTGCCGTAGTACACAAGCAAAAAACTACCGTAATGACCCTTGGTTATAACCTTTGGTCATTACAATAATTGTGTGTATCTTTGTAGAAAAAAGAAATGTATCAAAGAATAATTGAAAATAATATAAAAGATAATATTGGAAGCGGAAAAGCTATAATAATTGTAGGGGCAAGACAAGTAGGAAAAACCACATTAATAAAAAAGATACTTGAGGGGCAAGAACATTTATTTCTTGATGCAGATGACCCTGCAATTAGGCAATTACTTTTAAATCCTAATACAGAAGAAATTCGAACGATATTAGGCGAAAATAAAATTATTTTTGTAGATGAGGCACAACGAATATACGGTATTGGATTAACACTTAAAATTATTACTGATCAATTTAAAGATGTTCAATTATTTGTTTCCGGCTCTTCATCTTTTGATTTAGGAAATAAACTAAATGAACCGTTAACCGGCAGGAAGTGGGAATATGAATTATTTCCGATTTCGTGGGAAGAATTTGAGAAAAAAGAAGGTTTTATAAAGGCGGAACAGCAAATAGAAAACAGATTGTTATTTGGTTTCTATCCTGAAATTTTAAATAATAAAGGCAAAGAGAGAAAAGTATTAAAAAATCTTGTTAGCAGCTATTTATATCGTGATATTTTGTCATTTTCTGAAATCAGAAAACCCGAAATTTTAGATAATTTATTGTTAGCTCTTGCTTTGCAAGTAGGAAGTGAAGTAAATTACAATGAACTTGCCCAAACCATAGGTGTAAATAAAATTACAATCCAAAAATATATCGACATTCTTGAAAAAGGATATATTATTTTTCGACTGAATAGTTTTAGCAGAAATTTAAGAAATGAAATAAAACGAAATAGAAAGATATATTTTTATGATACCGGAATACGAAATATGATAATCGGAAATTTTAATTCGTTAAAATTAAGAACTGATGTCGGAGCACTTTGGGAAAATTTTTTGATTTCTGAAAGAAAAAAACAAAATATTTATAAAGAAACATTTGCAAGAATGTATTTTTGGAGAACCAAACAACAACAGGAAGTTGATTTTGTAGAAGAAAAAGACGGAAAAATTTCCGGTTTTGAATTTAAATGGAAAACAAAATCAAAAATAAAATTACCCGAAACATTTACCAAAACATATAATGCCAAAACAAAAATAATTGACAGAAATAATTTTAGAGAATTTGTAGTAATTAAATAGCCTGTGCACAACTTGTTCTTTTTCCCGTTTCTCTTGATGATGCTGTTGATAAAGATAATGATGTTCGCTTAATCGACTTATTTGTTGACAGTTTGGATATTGCCTCTATGGGCTTTAAAACAGACAGATACGAAAACGGTCGCCCGGCTTATCTGCCCCAAGATCTTTTAAAACTCTTTATCTACGGTTATTTAAACGGTATTCGCTCATCACGAAAATTAGAAAAAGCAACAAAAATTAACATCGAACTTATGTGGCTTCTGAAAGCTTTGCAACCCGACCACAATACCGTTTCAAATTTCAGAAAAGACAACGGAAAAGCCATAAAAAGAAGTGAATATCAAGAACTTATTGATAATAACAAAAAACGGATAACAAAAAATAGAACATACTATAAACAAAGGCAGGCTATTGTCGAACATCCCTAAGGAATCATCAAACGACAATGGGGATTTAATTATATCAGAACCAAGAAATACAAGAAAAGGGCCGAAGCCGATATCGGATTAATATTTACGGCATACAATCTGCGAAGACTTATAAATCTTCTCGGAGCAGAAACTTTAGGATCATATCTGAATGACCCCATCTCTCTATGTATCTTATATTTAGGCAATATACGATTAAAAATAAGCCGATTTAAGCAAGTCCTTATTTTCAATAATTTTATTCCTCAATTTAAAAAATAATTGCTTAAAAGTATTTATATTTGAACATAATTTTAAAAACGGCAGGGGTTTTTAGACGGACTGCCGTTATATCTCACGGAAAGCCAATCCGTAATCCGTAAAAAAAATGAAAAAAGAAATTGAAATTAAACCGATTGAAAAGCGTGCTCATTGGTATGAAAGAAGGACAAAATTTATCAAAGAAAGAGATCGGATTAAAGAAAACTGCATTATTTTCCTCGGAGATTCGATTACGGAAGGATATAATTTAAATAAGTTTTTCCCGAATTATCCCACGGTTAACAGAGGGATTTCAGCTGATCATATTGACGGAGTAATTGACCGACTCGACATAAGCTTAGGAGATGCTGAGAACGCAAAATTGTTAATTCTGACAGGAATTAACGATATCGGTGCAGGAAGGTCTGAAAATGCCGTAAAATACCTTTATAAAGAATTAACAGACGCTGTTTTGAAAAGAAAAAAATATGAGGTGTACTTACAATCAATATTACCGACTTCTCTCGCATACAAAAATTGTCCGCCTGAAATGATTATTAATATCAATACTTATATCGAAGAATTGGCAAGAGAAAACAATCAGAGCTTTATAAACTTATATCCGCTTTTTCTGAAAGATAACACGAAATACATTAATGATAAATATACAACTGACGGAATGCACCTCAATGAAGAGGGCTATAAAATTTGGACAGAACATTTGAATAAAACGGTTTTTAATAAATAATAATTATTATTTTTGACAGATTCATTAATTACAAACCAAAACCGTTTTTATTAATTATAACCCAATGACATTCAACGGAAAAAGGAAAACTGCAGCGATTATTAACCTGCGAAATATTGAGAATAATCTTAAACAAATTAAGCAAGCAGCAGGAGAAAAGAAAATTTGTGCAATTGTAAAAGCTGATGCCTACGGACACGGTGCAGCTGTTGTTTCCGAGCATTTATTAAAGTCCGGCTTGGTTGATTATTTCGGTGTTGCAACCGTTGAAGAAGGTATTGAACTGAGAACTGCCGGGATAAAAACCCCGATTCTTTTTCTCGGAGTAACCTTTTCCGATCAATTTGAGTTGTCAATAAAACATGATTTAACCATTACGGTCAGCAGTACCGATGATATTATTAAATTGAACAAACTTGCGGAAGCGCTTAAAAAGCAAGCAAAATTTCATTTGATAACAGATACGGGAATGGGCAGAATCGGTGTTAAACCCGAAGATTTTCAAAGCGTAACAAAAGCCGTGTTTAATTCGGAAATGCTTATTTTTGAAGGTCTTTTTTCACATTTTTCGGATTCTTCAAATAAAGCGTATTCTGAATTACAAACAGAAAAATTTAAAACTGCAGCCGACTATTTTGAGAAAGAATTCGGGAAAAAACTGTTAAAACACATGGCAAACAGCGGAGCAATTCTAAATATGCCGGATTCACATTTTGATATGGTTCGCCCCGGAATTATATTATACGGTTACAAACCGTATGACAACTATATAAACGCTGAATTTTTCAAACCCGCAATGACTTTTCGCACAGAAATTTCTTTTATTAAAGAAGTTAAAAAAGGAACCGTAATTTCATACGGAGCAAATACGGTAACGGATGAAGATTGCTGTATTGCAACCATTCCCGTCGGTTATGCGGACGGTATTTCACGGTCTTTATCAGGAAAAATGAAAGTTCGGATTAATAATAAGTCGTATAAGCAAATCGGTAAAATTACCATGGATCAAATAATGATTAATTTGGAGCAAGATTTTTACGAACAGGGAACAGAAGTTATTATATTTGATGACGAAACCTATACCGCGGACGATTTTGCCGATTTAGCGGAAACCATTCCTTATGAAATAACTTGCAATGTAAGTAAAAGAGTTGAACGATATTATATAAAATAATTGAATTAGGCACTTAAGTAATATAAAATGAAAAAACAATGAAAATTATAAACTATGCGTATTCTCTGCGATTCTTAGTGTTCTTTGCGTGAACGAATCAGATTTATTTCACGCAAAGAGTGCAGATATTTAGCAAAGCACTGCAAAGAAAAAACAGGAACTGTTGACACACAATAAAATACAGGTATTATCTAACTGCCTAATTCAAGATAATAAAACACAATAGATTGAAAATCCGGAGGGTTGATAACAAACATTGATAGTCATCGTATCACTATTTTAATTTAAGTGAAACTGATTTGCATTTAACCCCCTGTTTATCAGTCAAATGATACGATGACTTGCGGATTTAAGGACAAAATTAAAATTTATGAATTGATTTGAGAACAAGGATTAACGAATAACGATTTTTGAAGTAAAAAACAAAAGGTATCATATTTTGAACAATACATACTTCTTATTTCCGGTAAAATTCATAATTCTTAAATCGTTAATCTTTGTTCTGTATTCAAAAAACAGTTTTAGAAACTAAAGTAACGGATATGAAAACTTATAATAAAAAGAGCTAAGCTTTTAACATTCAACCCTTTACTTTCAATCACGAAAAGTTTATGAGTTTCTCGGGTTAACCTAATAATTGAAAATAAAGAAGATCGGAACTTCCGGAAAATAATTGTACTTTAGCTGTTTCATTAATCATTAAGAAAACATTCAATATGATAACCATTCCATTATTAGAGGCTTGTGTTGCTGTCGGCGGTAAAACAAACAAAGAAATCTCTCCGATTGATTATGTTTCGGATGTTACCCAAAACTCAAAAGAAGTTAAAGAAGGAACGCTGTTTGTTGCCTTGAAAGGAAATAAAGTCGACGGACACAGTTTTATTAAGGAGGCGGAAAAATCCGGTGCCGTTGCAGCCGTGGTTGAATACGATGTTCCGGATATTAAAATCCCTCAATTTATTGTTCCGTCAACGGTAGAAGCTCTGGGACATTTAGGCAGAATATGGTGCGGAAGATTAAACATTCCCGTAATTGCCGTTACCGGAAGTGTCGGAAAAACAAGCACGAAAGAATTGATTGCTTATACATTAAGCGACAAATATAAAACACATAAAAGCCGGAAGAATTATAATAATCAACTCGGTGTTCCGATTGAATTACTGCGTATTGAAAGACATCATGAATGTTCGGTTGTTGAATTCGGTATGAGAAATATGAATCAAATTAATTATCTTTCTCGAATTGCCAGACCCGCATATTCTGTTATTACGAATATCGGTATGTCGCATATTGAAATGTTGAAAAGTCGAGAAAATATTGCTCGGGCTAAATCTGAAATTTTGGAAGGGATGGATTTTAACGGGGTTCTTATTTTAAATCGCGATGATGAGTTTTATGATTTTATTGCAAAAAAAGCACATTGCAAAGTTATAACATTCGGAAAACATAAAGATGCACAGGTCAAAATCTCCGACATTCAGTTAAGCGAAAAAGCACATCCGACATTTAAATTAAACGACACTTCAATTACAATGCATAATTGTGTCGGAAGATACCATGCTTATAATGCGGCCGTTGCTTTCACTGTAGCAATGCAAATGGGATTAAAAAAGGATGATGCGGCAAAGCGAATCTCTGCTTTTAAAACACCCGAAAAAAGAGGTGTTGTTTCATTTCTGAAAAACGGTGCATTGGTGTTAGACAGTACATACAGCGCAGCCCCCGATTCGATTAAAGCATCTTTGGATACCTTATCCGAATTAACCGGACGAGGAAAAAGAACGATAGCTGTCATAGGCGAAATGGTTGAATTAGGGAAACACAGCGAAGAGGCACATAAATATATCGGAAAAGTCATTGCAAAATTAAAACCCGGAATCGATTTCCTTTTTACTGTAGGTGACTACGCTCAATTCATCGGTAAAGAGTCCGGTAACCGAAATTGGAAGCATTTTAAAAATTCTGAATCCGTTTCAAAACATTTGATTAAAATGCTTGAAAATGAAGATATTGTTTTACTTCAGGGATCAAATAACATAAATTTGGAACGTGTTACGGATGATTTAGAAAAAACATTTGGTGTCAGAGGAAAATAAGAAAATCGGCGAATTGACGATATTGAAATATGAGATACAATACCGAAAAAAAAAATTAAAAAACAGAACAAATGAAAATAAGTATATCTTCAAATTTTGATGCCGGAAACATCAATGTCGTGAACTCAGATAATCACGAAAATATTCAACTTAAAATAAGGAAAGATACACATTCGGATTTTTTACAATGGTTTTATTTCAGATTGCAGGGAGCTAAAGGTTTATCTTGTAGGTTGAATATCCTCAATGCCGGAGAATCGGCTTATCCCGAAGGATGGGAAAATTATCAAACAAGAGCATCCTATGACGGAGAAACATGGTTTTTAATTCCGACAAACTATACAAACGGAGTTCTGAGTATGGAAATAACTCCCGAATACGATTCTGTTTTTTTCTCCTATTTTGAACCGTTTTCTTATGAACAACATTTGAAATTGATACATAATGCGCAAAAATCACCCTTGTGCATCTTGGAAACAATCGGGCAAACCGTTCAAGACAGACCGATTGACTTTCTTCAAATCGGAGACGGCGACAAATCCAAGAAAAAACTTTGGGTAATCGCACGTCAACATCCCGGAGAATCAATGGCGGAATGGTTTATGTCAGGACTTATAAAAAGATTGTTAAACGAAGAAGATTCCGTTGCAACGAGTTTGCTAAAAAAAGCAACCTTTTATCTTGTTCCTAATATTAATGTTGACGGAAGTATTTCAGGAAACCTGAGAGTAAATGCAAAAGGCGTAAACCTTAACAGAGAATGGGCTGAACCGAGCATAAAAAACAGTCCGGAGGTTTTTTATGTCAAAGAAAAAATGAGAGAAACCGGTATGGACTTTAATCTCGACGTACACGGTGATGAAGCGCTTCCTTATGTGTTTATTTCCGGCATTGAAGGCATTCCGTCATTTAATGAAAAATTAAGCGATTTAACGGATAATTTTATGAATACATGGAAAACGATAAACCCGGATATTCAAGACGAACACGGATATCCGAAAAATGAAGCCGGAAAAGCCAACTTAATGATTTGCTCAAAAAATTTGGGGGAAGAATTTAAATGTCTTTCACAAACCCTTGAAATGCCGTTTAAACAAAACGATAATATTCCGAATCCGATAACAGGTTGGTCTGCTGAGCGATCGATAAAGTTAGGAGAATCGCTCGTAAATGCTTTGCTCGGAATTGTTAATGAGTTGTAAAATCTCCGGTGTCAAATTTTTAAACAAAATTATCCGACAGCACCGATTAAACCGTACTTTGTTCCGGACTCTGTTTTCTTAACTGAAATTTCCCAAGAACAATCGATGTTTGCTTCTTTCGTTTCAATCGTATAATAAACGGTATAACCGGTTTCATTTTTTTGAATACTTACAAAATGAATTCCTTTTATTGAATTAAACTTTACGGAAACAAATCCGCTGCCGTCCGTATTCGACCCGCTGAAAAACTCATTTAGAAATTGTTCCGTTCTGCCTTCAAGCATGTCATCATGCTGTTCTTTTTTATAAGCTTTATCCATGTGTAAAAGAACATTATCAGAATTATGTGAAGTAACATTTTGCTCAAAAGAAGATAAAAATACGGATAATTCTTTCGGAATTTTATAGCTTTCACCTTCCGAACCGACTTTATATGTCGATGCACAGGAAAAGAGAAAAAATACGGTTGAAATTAAAACAAATTTTTTCATGGCTTTGAAATTAAATTTATGATTTATGAATGTGATTATAATCTGTTATAATTGTTTTTAAAAATTCTCCGGGTGTTTGACTTGTTTTGATACCCGTCTTTTTTTTAACGGCATCAACCGCTTGTCTAAGCATTGATACACTGATGGCATTTGTCGGGTCTTTTTTATAATGGACTAAAACGTCTTTAACCGTATTAATATCAGAATCTTGAAGAAATTCGGATTCCGGATAAACAACGGAATAATCGTCTGTGGTTTCTTCAAACATTGTTTCGTTAATTGATTTGCTTCTTTTTAAACTGATAACCGAAGTTCTTGCAACAATATCACCGATACGTTGTCCTTTTCCGTTAACGACAATCGTGATAATTGCAGGAATACCGTAAAAACTGTTATCAATTATTCTGAAAAGCCAGCGAACCAAATAGTTCCCGAATGTCGGTTGTGAACCGTCCAATTTGGCAACTTTAATTTTTAAGGCCATTTTTCCGAAACTTTGTCCGTTCATAAAGGTTTCGCAGAGTAATGCATAAAAAAAGACCGGAATCAAAAAGAAAAAAACAACAAGGGAACCGCCATTATTTCCGTTATTTGAAAATGCGCCTATAATCAGAAAAATAAAAAAAAAATAACTTGCCAGTATAATACCGTCTAATAAAAATGCGGCAATGCGTTCTCCGACATTAGCAACTTCTTGTTCTATAACAACGTTTTGAGCTGTTTCAACTTGTAATTTTTGCATAAAAATTTGATTCTGAAAATATAATTGCCAAAACTAATAAAATTTTGCTTGATTTTTATAGATTTGTATCCGATAAAAAAATTATCCGTGAAGGAAGTAACGTTTTTAAATAGAAATGCTGAACGTTGGAAGCAAACCGAAAAGATTATTTCACTGAAGAAAAATAATAATCCGGATTATGTTGCCGAATTATTTATTCAAATTACGGATGATTTGGCTTATGCGAAAAGCTATTTCCCGGATACCCCGACAGAACGGTATTTAAACTCTTTGGCATCAAAAATTCATCATGCAATATACAGAACAAAAAAAGAATCCTCAAATCGATTTTCAACATTTTGGAAGCTTGAATTACCGCGTGAATTATTTCGTATAAGAAAATATATTTTATATTCCTTTATTATTTTGCTTCTTAGTTTTTTAATCGGATGGATTTCAGCAGAAAACGATAACGAATACAGTCGAATAATAATGGGCGATGCTTATGTTAATCAAACATTGGACAATATTCAAAAAGGGGATCCGATGGGTATTTATAAAGACCAAGACAGTTTGTCGATGTTCTTTTTAATTGCTTACAATAATATTAAAGTGATGTTTTCGGTGTTTTTACTCGGCATTCTTGTGTCTTTAGGTTCCGTCATCTATATTTTTCAACACGGAGTGATGCTTGCCGGCTTTCATCACATGTTTTATGAGCATAATGTTTTGGGCGAATCAATTATTACGGTATGGATTCACGGAACAATTGAAATTTTCACGCTTGTTGTTTCGGGCGGCATCGGTATTATGCTGGGAAACAGCCTGTTGTTTCCGGGAACCTATGCACGCAGAAAATCCTTCGGGATGGCTGCAAGGCGCGGTGTGAAAGTTGTTATGGGACTGATTCCTTTTATTATTGTCGCTGCATTTTTGGAAAGTTTTGTAACCCGACACACCGAATGGAGCAATCTTATACGAATCGGTATAATCGTAGTATCTGCACTTTTTATTGCATGGTATTTTTTTATATATCCGAATAAATTATATTCTGAAAATAATTCGAAAGCTTAAAGTCATGAATAAAACAAAACAAAAAAAAGAAATCGTACAATTTTTTGAAGAGCGCACATTCGGGGATATTATCGGTGCCCCTTTTCAATTTATTATTCAAGAGTTCAAACCCTTTGCGGGCAGCTTATTAAAATTTGCGGGACCGTTTGTTGCCCTTGCTTTTTTGGCTGTTTCATTATTGGCAAATGATATTTATTCTTCTGTTGTTATGAATGGAAGTGTCTCCGACTCAACAGCTGTTTACGGAGTGATTTTAGCTATAGCATTAATATTGGGAATGCTTGCCATTACAGTTACAACACACAGTTACATAACTCTTTATGTTGATAAAGGAAAAGGAAATTTTACAAAAGATGATGTTGGTGATTTATTAAAAAAGAATGTCTGGAAAGTTTTCGGTGCCGGAATATTGGTTTATATTATGGTATTTGTAGGCATGTTACTGATATACATTCCGGGAATATATTTAGTAATTGCACTTTCTTTTGTTTTTTTAATAATCATTTATGAAAATGCGGATGCGGGAAAATCAATTTCTCGTTCGTTTGAAGTCATAAAAGGGAGATGGTGGCAAACTTTCGGGCTTATTTTAGTTTTCGGAATGATTATAGGTGCAACTTCCTATGTTTTTATAATTCCGATTTATGCGGTAATTATTGCGGCAGCAATCAGCGGAACACAAATCGGAACGGGTTCGGTTATTTTATTGACCTTATTTGTTTTTTTATATTTTACGGCTTATCTCTTTTTTATGTCGATGCAGCAAATAATGATAGCTTTTCAGTATTTCAGTATTTCTGCGGGGAAAAACGGTATCAGGTTAAAAGACCGGATTGCCGCAATAAATGAGGATGATTTTGAAGAAAACTCGGAAAATACCGTAACGGAAAAAGATGAAACAGGTGAAATAAAAAAATCGGAAGAACCGAACAGAAACAGATTTTCAGAGAATGACGACGATATAAATCGCTTTAAACCAAAACAATAAAAAATGGATTTTTACAAACAAAAAGATTTCGGGCAACTGATAAGTGCCCCTTTTATATTTTTCGGAAAAGAATTTAAGCCCTTAATTACCGGGTTGCTGGTTTTTATCGGTCCGTTTATTTTGACAGAATATGTATTAACAAACCTGTTTCATTTTCAATCGGCAGAATCAATTTCAGCACAATTACAAAATTTGGGGAACGGTAATTTTACAGGCACATTATTTATCATGTTATTAATTAGTTTTTTCCAAAATGTAATGCTTTATACTTATATCAGCGCTTATATAAAAACTCTTTCACAAGAAGGATTCGGGAATGTGGAAATACAGCAGGTCTGGTCAGAAATGAAGCGGGTTTATTGGCCGAATACCGGCGGCTTGTTTTTGGGTAGCATCATTATCGTTATTGGATTATTTTTAATTATTCTCCCCGGAATTTATCTGGCGGTAGCTTTATATCCCTTGTTTGCAATTATTATTTTTGAGAATAAAGGTGCCGTTCAATCAATTTCTCGTTCGCTTGAATTAATTAAGGGCAACTGGTGGCTTGCTTTCGGCTTGTTAATAATTATGGGTATTATTTTAATTTCGCTTGTTGCCGTATTAACCTTATTCTTTCAAAATTTATACGCTATTATTGCAACCGGAACAAGTTTATTCGTTTTGAATAGTGTCACAAATTCACTATTGGATGTATTAAGTTCCGTATTTTTCATTTCAACTCCGATATTCTTATACGGGCATTTAATTGCATTAAATGAACAACCTGAATTGGTAAATCGAATTTCTGAAATTTCGGATGCTGAAGATATAACAGATTCTGAAAAAGGTGAAACTCAAAATGAAGATTCCGGACGTGACCGACTAATAAATGATAGTGACACAGATCGTTTTAAACCGAAATTTTAATGTTGAAGAAAGGTTTTCAAATACAAATTTTTTTACTGCTTAGTTTTATTTCGGTTTTTTCTTTTTATGCCGCAGGGCAAAAATCGGATCGCTTGAAAAAAGAAACCGACGGAATTATTTCGGTTCGGACATCCGATAAGGTTCAAGATTTTCTTAATGATAAAGATTATCTTTATAATACGGAACCGGCGCAAACCCCGGAGAGTTTGTGGCAGCGAATTCTTTTTTGGATTCTACAATTAATTGCTAAACTTATTGATTTACTCGGAAAAGGCGGAAACCTTGTTTCTTATATTTTTTATGCCGTTGTTTTGTCCGCTTTGGTTTATATTATTTTAAAACTTCTCGGTGTAAGTCCGCAAAGTCTGTTTTTGAGGTCCAAGAAAATTAAATCGGAGAATATGCCTATTTTTGAAGAAGATATTAATGGCATTGATTTTGAAAAAATTATTTCGGAAGCCGTTGAAAATGAGAATTATCGAAAAGCCGTAAGATTTTTATATATCAAGTTTTTGAAAATTTTATCAGATACGGAACAAATTGAATGGAAAAAAGAAAAAACGAATAAAGATTATAAACAAGAAATGAAAAGCAGTAAATTTTTCTTCGAATTTTCAAAACTGACAAACGTTTACGAATATGTTTGGTATGGTGAATTTAAGATAAAACAGGCCTTTTTTCACACTGTTTTTGACGACTTTAATCGTATTTTTAATGATTTTAAATGAACAAAAAAGATCGAAAATATTATGTTTTTATTGCTTTGATTTTAATCTCAATTATTATTGTTGAAGTTTATAAACCAAAACCGATTGATTGGCGTTTTACACTTGAACAAAAAGATAAGATACCATACGGAACTTATGTGTTATTCAATACGATAAATGATCTTTTCCCCGAAAAACAAATTATTAGCAACAATAAAACAACTTGGGAGTTTACCAAAGAACAAGACGAGGGATTGAAAAACTATATTTACATCGCAGAAACCTTTAATATAGACAAATTAGAAACGCAGACTTTGTTAGACTTAGCAGAAAAAGGAAACAATATCTTTATTTCTTCTCGCCGATTTACCGGATTATTTGAGGATACGCTTAAGTTTGCAGTTTCGCATATTTTCTTTAATGACAGTATCTCTAAGCTTAATTTTTACAACAAAAGATTAAAAAGAAACATCCCTTATGTCTATAAAAAATCTGCATCATTTAATTTTTTTAACAGTTTAGATACAATAAATTGTGAAGTTTTGGCTTATGATAAAAAAAAGAATGTCATTTTTTTCCGACAAACATACGGGAAAGGGGTTTTTTATATCAGTTCCGTTCCGGAAGTTTTTACGAATTATGCAATGATAACCGAAAAGAACTATGATTTTGCTAATAAGATGTTATCCTATTTGCCGGTCAGAAAGACAATTTGGGATGCGTATTACAAACCGTTTCGGAAAGAAAAGAAAACTTCTTTAAGTTTTTTGCTCGGAGAAAGAAGTTTAAAAACAGCCTATTACACTCTGTTATTTACAATTTTACTTTTTGTTGTTTTTTCGGCGAAGCGGAAACAACGTATTATCCCGATAATAAAACCCTACAAAAACAAAACATCGGAATTTGTTCATACAATCAGCGGACTTTATTATAAATCAAAAAATCATAAAGATATTGCTTTGAAACGCTTTCGTTATTTAAATAATTTTCTGCAAAACAAATACAATGTTAACTTATCTGATAAAGAGGGTATTAATATAGAAAAAACTGCATTAAAAATCGGAACGGATTCGGACTTATTAAAAAAACTTTTGCATGATCATTCAAAAATTACTAAGCTTGAAACAATTTCAGAGCAGTTATTGATAAATTTCAATAAAATAATTGAAGATATTTATAATCAATGCCGATAAATTATACTGAAAACGTTAAATTTCTAAAAAAAAATAATAAAATGCAAATACAAAAACAAATTGTAAAACTGAGTTTAATCCTGTTTCTGACAGGCTTTTTCGGGAAAGCGGATGCTCAAGAATCGTTTTATGTTTATTTTATGCAAAACGGGAAAAGGGCAAATGTTAAAGATTCAAAAATAGAATTAAAAAAGCAAGCATTTGATATTTATGTTGAATACACGGCACCGATGAACTTGCTTGTAAACGCAAGTCTTAATCACAAAACCTGGCTTGCTGCGAAAAAAGGGAAATTATTGTATAATCTGCCGGTATTTAAAGAAACAAAAGCGGAACGCCCGACAATTTTTGATTTTGACGCAACGCTTTTTTTAAACCCTGAAATGTGTTTTATATGGAAAAAGAACCAATCGGATTCAATTTCAAATTTAAAGTCTAAGAAAGGACGTACAATTAATATTAAGAAAATACGAAATTTATATTCCGTTCCTGATTCCGTAAATATTTACCCGCCCGAATTTGAAAAAGATTTATATTTGGTTTTTATTTATACGGAAAAGGACAAATCAGGAGAGCGCATTGAAATTCAAAGAGAGCTTGTGAAAATTAATTGGGTAAAAAAATATGAAACAGAGACAAAAGCGTATGAACACAAGAAAAAAGTTGTAGCCAAAGACAAAGTGCGAACAGCAGAGCAAAATTTGAAAAGAAAACAAAAGCTTGCAAAAAAAGAAGAACAACGATTAAAAAAATTGGAAGAAGACAAAGAAAAACGATTACAAAAAGAAAAGGAAAAAAAAGAAA
>Ga0164318_10003735_pt1 | contig 14500 bp, 10 predicted proteins | sample GuaBasSedimGuay9_FD_113734 | JGI IMG/M metagenome (GOLD analysis project Ga0164318, IMG submission 113734) | Subseafloor sediment microbial communities from Guaymas Basin, Gulf of California, Mexico - Guay9, Core 4571-4, 0-3 cm | ecosystem: Environmental > Aquatic > Marine > Hydrothermal vents...
CGCTATAGCTTTCCTTGCCTTTGATAACCTTAGAAAATATGTACAGTTCAGAACGTAAACCATTCGCAGGCAATATGTTTTTAAGTTAAAGAGAGAAATATTCGCCTTGACATTTTTTCATCTGTGTTATATTATTATTGCTTTCGTTGACCTTGTATATTGGTCAAAAAGTAATGAGTATGGGCGATTAGCTCAGATGGTTAGAGTACTTGCTTGACATGCAAGGGGTCACTGGTTCAATTCCAGTATCGCCCACCATTTGAAGATGTGAGCGGATTTGCGTGGTCTGATCCCCTCGGCAATCCGCTTTTGTTTATATTTGGAGTAAACAAGTTGGCTCAATTACAGATCAAATTTCCCGATGGTTCTATCAAGCAATTTGAGCTTGGAACTACCGGTTACGATATCGCCGCCAGTATTTCACCGAGTCTTGCCAAGGCGGCTTTGGCTGTCAAGGTCGATGGTGAAGTGCGCGATCTCAATGCAATTATTTCGAATGATGCTCTTGTGGAAATACTGACTTTTGATCAGCCGGAAGGAAAGCAAGTCTTCTGGCATTCCAGCTCTCACGTTATGGCTCAGGCAGTTCAGGAACTATTCCCCGGCGTTAAGCTGGCAATTGGTCCGTCAATTGATGAAGGGTGGTACTACGACTTTGATATTGAGAAACCATTCTTACCTGAAGATCTGCAGAAGATTGAAAAGAGAATGGAAGAGATCATCAAAGAGAATTCAGATTATTCCTGCGAAACGATGACCCGTCAAGAGGCGATAGAACGTTGTCGTCAGGCGGGCGAAGACTATAAAGTAGAGTTGCTGGAGGACATTGAAGGCGAGACTGTGACTTTTTACCATCACTCGAGCTTCAAGGACCTTTGTCGCGGCCCGCACATTCCTCGGACGGGTATCATCAAGGCATTCAAACTAACTTCTACATCGGGTGCCTATTGGCGTGGCGATGAGCGTCGTCCAATGCTTCAACGTATTTATGGAGTGTCTTATCCAAAGAAAGCGATGCTTGATGATTACCTGTATCGTATGGAGGAGGCCAAGAAACGTGACCACCGGGTTTTGGGGAAGCAACTTGAGCTATATTCCATAAACGATGAAGTTGGCGCTGGGCTGGTATTGTGGCATCCGCGGGGTGCACGGGTCCGTAACGAAATCGAGAACTTCTGGCGTGAGGAACATCTGAAATATGGCTATGAACTGGTCTTTTCACCACACATTGCCTTGAGAGGTTTGTGGGAACGCAGTGGTCATACCGATTTTTATAGCGACTCGATGCTTAGCCCGGTTGAGGTTGAGGGGCGCTTTTATCAATTAAAGCCCATGAACTGCCCATTCCATATTTATATGTACAAATCTCGCCTGTGGTCATATCGTGACCTGCCGCTCCGATGGGCGGAACTTGGGACAGTGTATCGTTTTGAACCAGGCGGAGTCCTGCATGGTTTGATGAGAGTGCGCGGCTTTACCCAAGATGATGCTCATCACTTTGTGACCCAAGAGAACATGGAAGAGGAAGTCATTTGGGTTCTCGACTTCTGTGTTCATATTCTCAAATCGTTCGGATTCTCCACTTATGATATTTACCTGTCGACCCGACCGGAAAAAGCAATCGGGGATGCTGAAGACTGGGATCGCGCTGAAAGAAGTCTCAGGTCTGCCCTTGAAAAGACTGGGCTAGAGTATCAGGTTGATGAAGGTGGAGGAGCCTTCTACGGTCCCAAGATTGATATTAAAATTAAAGATGCTCTGAATCGCAGTTGGCAGTGTTCAACTATTCAGTTCGATTTTTCCTTGCCGGAACGGTTCGATCTCTATTATATTGATAAAGATGGCCGTCAAAAACGACCGTATATGATACATCGTGCTTTGCTCGGATCAATAGAGCGATTTTTTGGTGTGCTTGTTGAGCATTATGCCGGTAACTTCCCGTTGTGGCTGGCGCCGGTTCAGGTGAAGGTTTTGCCTGTTACCGACAGCTTTAATGATTTCGGTCGCCAGGTTGTTGATGAGCTTATCAATCACGGAATTCGTGCCGTTATTGATGATCGTTCCGAGAAGATAGGCGCAAAAATACGTGATGCTGAGTTGCTAAAAGTGCCTTATATGTGTATCGTTGGAGCCAGGGAAGCTGAGTCCCAAACCGTGTCGTTGAGAAAGCACGGTGTTGGTGATCAGGGTTCCATGACTTTTCCTGAAACCGTGGCACTGCTAAGAAAAGAGATTGAAGACAAAGGACTTGATAAGTCGTAGATATCGTAGGAGGATTTCATAGGTAGCAAAGACCTGCGCATTAACCGCCGAATAAGGGTGTCGCCCGTTAGATTAATTGGCCCCGAAGGCGAACAAATCGGTATTGTCCCGACCACCGATGCTCTACAGAGAGCTGAGGACTCAGGGCTTGATCTGGTAGAAGTATCTCCTAACAGCAAGCCACCGGTTTGCCGGATTTTGGATTACGGGAAATACAAGTACGAACTTGCCAAGAAGGACCGAGCGGCGAGAAAAAAGCAGCACTCATTTCAGTTGAAGGAGATGCGCTATAGACCTAAAATTGACAAGCATGATTTTCAGTTTAAGACCAATCACGTTCGTAATTTTATTGAGTCCGGCAGTAAAGTAAAAGTTTTTGTTATGTTTCGCGGTCGTGAGATGGCGCGAACTGAATTCGGTCGAGAGGTGCTTAAGCGAATAGCTAAAGAGCTGGATGATGTGGCCTTAGTTGAGGTACAGCCACGTCTTGATGGTCGGCATATGAATATGGTTATTGCCCCCAGGCCGGAAGTTATGAAGAACCTGCGAAAAGAGGCTGGGTCATCTCAGGCGGATAAAAGTCAGGAGAAACCAAAGCCAGAGGTAAAAGAAGAAGTTACTCAAACGGTCGAAACGACCGACTCAAATTAGATACAGTATAGTTGCAGATGAAAAGGTAAGTAATGCCAAAGATGAAGACACAGCGAAGTGCTGCGAAGCGCTTCAAAAGAACAGCGTCCGGCAAGCTCAAAAGGCGTAAAGCGTATAAGACTCACATTTTGACCAAGATGTCTCCCAAGCGCAAGCGTCAGCTTCGTCGACCGACACTTTTGTCCAAAGCGGACACTAAACGAATAGAACGGATGCTCCCCAATCTCTGATTGATTGATGAGCTAAGCCTAATACAGGAGAAATAAACGATGCCACGAGCAAAGAACAATGTTGCTGCGCATCAGCGTCATAAAAAGGTCCTCAAGCGGGCTCGCGGAAACTTCGGTGGTCGCAGCAAGCTTTATAGGACAGCTGTTGAGACAGTCCACAAGGGACTCAAGTATGCCTATCGCGACCGCCGTAACAAAAAGCGCGAATTCCGTCGGCTTTGGATCACACGCATTTCGGCTGCGGCTAAAATGTGCGGGACAAATTATTCAACATTTATGGCTGGCCTAAAAAAGTCCGGAGTGAATCTTGATCGCAAGATACTGGCTGATATTGCAGCACGTGATATGGCAACTTTCGCATCGTTAGCCAAAATGGCTACCGGCGAATAGTCACTACTTGATATATTATGTCCGTACTGGATGACATCAGCGTTCTAATGGAAAAAGCATTCGAGCGAATCAGTCAGGCTGATTCGCTCGCTGCGCTTAATGACGTTAGGGTCAGTTTTCTGGGGAAGAAGGGCAAGATTACGGCTATTCTTAAAGATTTAGGTAAGCTGCCCGTAGAGGAACGCAGGCAAATAGGGGCCGCCGCGAATAATGCCCGAAGCGCTATAGAACGGCGTATTGAGGAGGCTAAAGACCACCTTGGATCAGGTGACTCCCGAACATTTATAGACCCTACTTTACCCGGGACAGCACAGCCATTGGGTCACGTTCATATCCTAAATCAAGTGACGGATGATATCTGTCGTACATTCTATGGAATGGGTTTTGAGATTGCTCATGGTCCTGATATTGAAACAGACTATTATAATTTCGAAGCACTCAATTTTCCTCCCGATCATCCGGCTCGAGATATGCAGGATACCCTTTTTGTTGAAGGGGAGCGAGTCCTGCGTACTCACACGACACCAGTGCAAGTACGAGAGTTAGAACGCCGAAAACCCCCTATCAAAATTATCACGCCGGGGAGATGTTTCCGCAATGAAGCTATTTCAACACGCGCTCATGTTGCTTTTACTCAGGTGGACGGATTCCTTGTCGATGAAGGTATAAGCGTATCCGATTTGAAGGGTGTTCTAGTAGCATTCTGTAAGGCTTTCTTTGGTGAAGATGTTAAACTGAACTTCCGGCCGTCATTTTTTCCTTTTACCGAGCCATCAGCCGAGGTCGATGTCTCGTGCATTCTATGTGGCGGTAAAGGGTGTCAACTGTGCAAGTATTCGGGTTGGCTGGAGATACTCGGTTGCGGAATGATTGATCCCAACGTGCTTGATACGGTTGGCATCGATAGCGAGAAGTACACCGGCTATGCATTCGGCCTTGGTGTCGAGCGGATTGCTATGCTAAAATATAAAATCAATGACATTAGGCTGTTTTTTAATAACGACGTAAGGTTCCTAAGTCAATTTAAATAGATTATGAAGATCTCATACCAATGGATACTTAAGTTATCCGGGTTGGATTGGCCGGTAAAGGAAATGGCTGACCGTCTGACTAATTGCGGCACGGCAGTGGAAGAAATTGAGCCCACAGATCAGTATATGGAGAAAGTTGTTGTCGGTGCTGTGATTGATCTCAAGTCTATTAAAGGGGCTGACAAGATAAAGCTGGCTACGGTTGATGTTGGCTCCGAGACGATGGATCTCATATGTGGGGCACCTAATGTTGCTGTCGGACAGAAAGTCCCAGTGGCGTTACTTGGTGCCAAATTAACTGGAGATTTCGTTCTCAAGAAGGCTAAAATTCGTGGTGTGGAATCCTGTGGGATGATCTGTTCTGAGCGTGAACTGGGTATCTCGGATGATCATTCTGGAATAATGGTTTTCGATTCTGATGCGCCGGTAGGTACACCGCTGGCTGACTATCTCGATTTCCATGACCATCAATTGACGTTCGAACTCACTCCTAACCGGCCTGATTCAATGTCCGCTATCGGGATTGCCCGCGATGCTGCTGCTTTGGCTGGAGTATCTGTACGTCGGCCTGAGTTAGATGTAGTAGAATCATCTGAAAAGGCGTCAGACTATGTCTCTGTTAGGGTTGATGATTCTGATGTCTGCCCAAGGTATGCCGCCCGTATCATCAAGAATGTAAAAATTTGTTCATCGCCATGGTGGATTCAGAAAAAATTGCTGGTATCAGGTATTCGTCCAATCAACAATATAGTTGATATCACAAATTATGTCCTTCTTGAGACTGGTCACCCGCTACACGCTTTTGATTATGATCGTTTTGGCTCAAAGGAAGTAATAGTCCGTCGCGCCACCAAGGGAGAGAAGTTTACTACCCTCGACGGCAAGGGACATGACCTCATCCCGGATGTTTTGCTTATTACCAACGGCAAGAGTGGGGTTGCTGCTGCTGGTGTTATGGGTGGACTAGATTCAGAAGTAGAAAATACAACGGCAAATATTTTGTTGGAGTCAGCCTATTTTGCCCCATCCATTATTCGCAAGAGCCGCAAGTATCTGGGCTTTGTGACAGAATCATCTACACGATTCGAGAAAGGGGCAGACCCAAACGGTGTTGTCTTTGCCATTGATAGGGCTGCGTCTTTGATGCATGAGCTATGTGGGGGAGAAGTGCTTTCCGGGATAGTTGACTGTTACCCGAATGAGATAAAACCCGTTACTATATCGTTTCGTCCAACTCGCTGCAACGCTATACTTGGTACTAATCTAACGACCGATCGTATGAAAGAGATTCTCTCCAGTCTCGAAATGGAAGTAACCGGTGAAGATAAACTAATTGTGAAGGTTCCGACTTTTCGCCCGGACATTGAACGCGAAATTGATCTTATCGAGGAGGTTGCCCGAATGGAGGGGTGGGCTAACATCCCGGATGCTATTGCTAATGTCGGTCCTCTTTTTACGCCTATTCACCGATGTGATAGCTTTACTGAGGAGACACGCACAGTTCTTACCGGAGCAGGGTTCGATGAGATTGTTAATCATGGTTTGGTGAACAGTAAATTTGCAAAGGAAGTAAATCCTGATCTTGATCAAGTGCGTATTGTTAATCCGTCATCCTCTGATTTGGATGCCATGCGCAACAGCCTGTCGCTTTCGACTCTTGTTGTAGTTGAACATAATATTTCGCACCGAAATACGGATTTGCATTTGTTCGAGATAGGCACGGCATATTTTCCACCTGATAACCATCATGATTGGCGGGAAGATCAGCGTATTGCTCTGGCTGTGACTGGCAATACGCCAAATGGTTGGCGCCGGACACCAAGACCGCTTGACTTCTATGACCTGACAGGCGCTATTGAACATCTGGTTGCTCACTTTCACTGGCCCGCTTTCGAGTATGTAACTGGAGAAATCAGCTATCTTGAACCAGCGCTATCTTTTGATATCCGGATTAAAGGTCAGGTAATAGGTTCAATTGGACAGGTGGCTCCAAAAATTGCTCGCCTGGCTGAAATAAAACAGCCGGTCTACATGGCGGAGTTCTCGACAACATCTTTGTTGGAGATGAACGTTCCGATTCCATCCTTTAAACCTTTACCGCAGTTTCCAGCAGCTCCGCGTGATATGGCTTTTGTCGTTGATGCTGATGTTCTGGCGGGGGATTTGTTGACTGCCATACGAAAAGCAGCGGGTCCATTGGCTGAGGAAGTCAATATCTTTGATCTGTATACTGGTAAACAGATCGAAAAGGGAAGAAAATCGATAGCTGTAGCTATCACTTATCGTTCGTCTGATAGAAGCTTGTCTGGCGAGGAAGTTGATGTGGTACAGGACAATATAGCGGTTGTATTAAAGAAAAAGTTTAATGCAGAGATAAGGGATAAATAATGATTGAGGGAAAGCTTTCCCAATTGGTTGTCAGGGTCGACCAGCTAATCGAGCGTATGGAGACTCTAAAGCAAGAGAATCAGGCACTTAAGTCCGAAAGTAATCGACTAAGGTTGGAATTGAGCGACATTCAGGATCAGTTAATGAACTTGGAACTCAAGAATGCGGACCAATCCCAGGCGGTTAAGTCACGGTTGACAAGTGTTCTGTCTCGACTAAAAGAACTCGAGCAGATAGGATAGTAAGTTTTTACTTGACTTGAGCGAGCCCGTTAAGTATAACTTACTGTAAGATAGTAGGATAAGTAGATTTTTGTGAGTATTAGCCTGATCATCAGTGATTGATAATATGACTGAGAACAAAGTTATTGTAAGCATATATGGCGAAGAGTACCCCATTGTTGGCGTAGAGGATACATCGCACATATCCAGGGTCGCAGATCTTGTTGATTCCCGAATGAAGGACATTGCTGAGGGAAGCCGGGTGAAAGCTCGGGACAAGATAGCTATTTTAGCTGCTTTGTCGATGGCTTCGGAATTGATGTCCCAATTGGAGGAACTTGATACCAGTAGTTGCCAGTTTGACGAAGAATTAAATGAGATCCTTAACAAACTCGACAAGGCATTACTCATCTAAACGGTTTGTTCTCGAAACATCGGGATCGAGCTGCTGAATCTCCTGTCCGTAACATTTATTATAGATTGAATACCCACACTGTTGTTGTGGTGGGAGGATATTATGAATAGCATAGTCCTGCTGATCGCAGAAGCGATTGTGGTCGGTGTTGTAGCTTTCTTTATTACTTGGTCGTTGGTACGTCGTGCTTCAAGGGATAAAGTAGTCAATGCTGCCAAAGAGGCAGAACGCATGATCGCTGAAGCGAATAAAGAATCTGAGATAAAATATAAAGAAGCTCGGCTTGAAGCTCGTGAAGAGTTCATGAAACTCAAGGGCGAGTTCGAAAAGGAAGTCGAAAGAAGACGTCGTGAACTGGAAGCGGATGAAAAACGTTTTAACGAAGAGGATAACTCTCTTCAGAAAAAACTTGATCTGCTTGCAACCCGCGAAAATGAGTTCAACCGTAGAGAGAAAAATATACAAACGCGAGAGAAGGGAATTGAACTCAGAGAAACAGAACTTAATGAAATAATAACCAAACAGAATGAGCAACTTCAGAAAATTGCTCAGATGACTCCCGATGAGGCCAAGCAACAATTGATGGATAATATGTTGAGTGTCGCTAAAATCGAAGCAGCCCAGTATATCAAAGAAATAAAGGATAAGGCTGAAGTTGAAGCCGATCGAGAAGCCAAAGAAATTATTCTTTCAGCTATTTATAGGTGTGCCGCAGAGCACACTGTTGAGACTACAGTTTCGGTAGTCAGTCTTCCAACCGATGAAATGAAGGGACGTATCATTGGTCGTGAGGGACGAAACATTCGCTCTTTTGAGGCCGCAACCGGCATTGATGTAATAGTTGACGACACTCCTGAAGCTATAATCCTTTCAGGTTATGATCCCGTACGTCGAGAAATAGCTCGTATGGCAATCGAGAAGCTGATTACTGACGGTCGAATCCATCCGACTCGCATTGAGGAAGTGGTCGAAAAATCAAAACGAGAGATGGAAGTAATTGTACGCGAAGCCGGTGAGCAAGCCTGTTTTGAGCTTGGGATTCATGATCTTCATCCGGATGTAATAAGTCAGCTTGGTAAACTCAATTTTAGAACTTCTTATGGACAGAATGTCCTTGCTCATTCCAAAGAAGTAGCCATGTTGTGTGGTCTGATGGCGGCTGAACTTGAACTGGATGCACCGTTAGCTAAAGTGTGTGGTCTGCTTCACGATATCGGGAAAGCCATTGATCGCGAGACTGAAGGAACTCATACTCAAATCGGGGCAGACTTCATGCGCCGCTATAAAATGGCCGACGAAGTCATCAATGCCATTGAATCGCACCATGGAGATGTGCCGATGTTGGGCCCCTACCCGGTTCTGGTTCAAGCAGCGGACGCTGTCTCTGGTGCTCGTCCTGGTGCACGGAGAGAACCCCTTGAAGCGTATATCAAGCGTTTGCAAAAACTGGAGGAGCTGGCTGACTCGTTTAAGGGAGTATCAAAGTCGTATGCTATTCAGGCAGGAAGGGAAGTGCGGGTGATAGTTGAGCATGAAACTCTCGACGATCTCGCCAGTTCAATTTTGGCTAGTGATCTGGCAGCGAAGATCGAAAATGAGTTGCAGTATCCGGGGCAGATTAAGGTAACTGTGGTGCGGGAAACAAGATCAACTGAATTTGCCAAGTAGGATGAATATGCAGTGCTTATAATGATTCCAGATGTCAGTGTATTGCATTCATTGCTCATAGGCTTTCAAGTTTATTTAAACCAACGGGTATAGTCAGACAATGATGATGAAACCCGCGTAAGTGAGAAGATTGATGTCTGAATTCACTATCATGTTTATTGCGGATATATGTGGAAAAGCTGGACGTCAAGCAGCGGCCCACATGATAAAACCGATGCGTGAGAAATACTCAGTAGATTTTGTCATTGCCAATGTCGAGAATGCTGCTGGTGGTTTTGGTATTACACCTGAGATGGCAAGGAAGTCGTTTGCCTATGGAATAGATATTCAGACATCCGGCAATCATATTTGGGATCGGTACGAGATACGCTCTTACTTCAAAACCGATGCCAAGCTCCTTCGCCCTGCTAATTTCCCTCCGGGTGCTCCTGGTCGAGGTAGCTTCCTCGAAAATGTCGGTGATGTTAAAATTGGTGTGATAAACCTGCAGGGGAGGACATACATGAAGGACATAGATTGCCCCTTTGTTGTAGGGGGAAAGATTGTCTCCGAAATGCGAAGAGAAGCAGATATTATCTTTGTTGATATGCATGCCGAAGCAACATCTGAAAAGCAAGCTATGTTATACTGGCTCGATGGTGAGGTTTCAGCGGTAGTAGGTACACATACGCACGTGCAGACAGCAGATGAGTATGTGACTGGTAAGGGGACCGCCTATATCACTGATGCTGGGATGACAGGTCCGTACGACTCTGTTATTGGTATGGAAAAGGAACCATCGTTACAACGGTTTCTCACAGGTATGCCACATCGCTTTACAACCGCCTCGAACGACATTCGTATGGCTGGGGTTATAGTGCGAGTCAATCCGACTTCAGGGAAAGCCACAAGTATCGAACGCTTCTGCGAGAAGTTTAACCTCGAAAATTTCAAGCCAGAAGATATCACCGGTAAACCCAGAGAAAATGCTACGGAAGTGAATGCAAATAGTGCTGGAGCCGAATCGGAAGACGTTTCTGAGACATAGAGGGTAAAAAGATGTCTGCACAACTCATTGATGGCAAAGAAGTAGCAAAGAATATCCGGAAGAACCTTAAGGCTCGTATTGGGGCTCTCAAGGCAAAGGGTATAATTCCTGGACTGGCTGCAGTGTTGCTGGGAGATGATCCTGCCTCTGCTACATATGTTCGTTCTAAGGAAAGGGCATGTGAGAAATTAGGATTGTATTCCGAGGTTGTCAATAAATCGGACACATTGCAACAAGAAGAACTGGTTGAGATAGTTAAAAGCCTAAACAATAATGATAAAATACATGGTATTCTTGTTCAATCGCCCCTTCCGAAGCATATCGATGAATTGTCAGTAACCCTCACTATCAGTCCGGATAAGGACGTGGATGGTTTCCACCCCCACAATGTTGGTATGATGCTGCTTGGTCGTCCCGGTCTGCTCCCCTGTACTCCTTACGGGATTATCAAGCTTTTGGCCTACTATCAGATTGATCCCAAAGGGAAAAATGTAGTAGTAGTCGGACGATCGAATATCGTTGGCAAGCCAATAGCTGCTATGCTGTTACAAAAATCAGAGATGGCCAACGCCACTGTTACTATCGCGCACTCCCGCACCAAAAACTTGGGTGAAGTCACCCAAAGGGCAGATATTCTGATTGCTGCTATAGGCCGACCGAAGACAATAACGGCTGATATGATCAAAGAGGAAGCTGTAATTATTGATGTTGGTGTTAACAGGGTAGAGGATTCCACTACAAAGAAAGGCTACCGATTGACAGGCGATGTCGACTTTGCTCCCTGTTCCGAGAAAGCTTCATTTATCACTCCTGTGCCGGGTGGAGTTGGCCCGATGACAATTGCTATGCTGATGTCAAACACTGTAACTGCCGCTGAAAATCTTTTAGCTAAGAAAAAATTATAGCAGCCACTCTGCAATTTTTCTTCGATTTATTGCAAATAATTACATAATCATTTAAATGAAATCAATTCTGATTTCTTGGCGTCTAAACCCTTCCAAGTTATTCGATTCGTTTATTAAATTAGTGCCTTTCTAACTCCTTAGGTTGTTAGCTTTTACCTCTCTGATTTGTAGTCTCTCTATAGGAAATAATTTCTCCTAATAATTTGTGCCACAAGAAGATGCGAGGCATGCAAGTTGCTTTGTTTGTGATTGTTTAACTATGTAAACAATGGACTATTACGGCTGGATGAATAAATACAGGTTTTTTCTCTCTCTTATTGTGCTCTTAATAGCGTTTTCAAGTTCGGTGGTGGCCTCCGATATTGTTAAGGAATTTCGTACTGTTTTCAGTAGCTGTCCGCCTGACCCTGTTGGCACCTTTGATAATTTCCATGTCTTTGCTACAGATTCTATTGTGGGGCAAACATCTGGTTACACCTTCTCGTTTGTTATGGCCAGGGCTGACTTTAGAAAAATGAACAAAGGGGGATTTGCCTTCTCTTTTCCAGAAGGTTATGATCTCTCGGCAGTGACCGCAGGGACTCTGACACACAGTTCCAACGTCGTTGATTACCGGGTGAAGAGTGTTGAGACATCGGGCAGCCTGATTGTTGTAACTTTGAAAAGGACAGCCTATGATCCTTCAGAACAGGATGATACAACCATATCAGTTAGTCTGTATGTTGAAGTCCTAACCAATCCCACAGTTACTGGCGATTATATGTTTGGAGGTCTTGCTTTCAAACGTACAGGTTCTATCATTGCCGGTCCAGCCATTTCAAAACAACTGGAGATTTTGCCTGGTCCGCCTGCAACTATCGAAGTCTTTCCCTCTAATGATTTTGTCCTCAAGGCTGGTGAGAGTGTTACATTCGATGCCATCATCCAGGATAGTTATGGCAACTTCGTCCTTTCTTCAGATGCGGTTTGGATTTTAGATGAGAGTTCTGACCCGATTGGTTACTTCTCTGGGGCGACGCTTCATGTCACTACTGTTGGAACGGGCCGAGCGGAAGTAAGGATCAACGATTTAATTTGTCTGTCCGGGGAAATTATTGTGCATCCAGGCAATTTATCCCGGATCGATATGGCGCTCTATCCAATGCAGATAGTTGGTCATCCCTTGATATCCGAAGCCCGACTGATATTGCTGGATGCTTATGATAATCTAAAAACAGATTATGACCTTGTTGCGAATCCCATCACGTTGTCTACTGACATCGGAAATCTTACACCAGCTATAATCAAAGATGCTGCTTTGCTGTTGAACGGTTCCATTAATCTTAACACGGTTGGTGTGGTATATGATGGACCTACTGCTGTTACTGCGATACAAGCTCAAACACTTGATGGGATTACGTCCCCATCGGTAACTATTTCTTTCAGCGGATATGACATTCTGGAAATCCTTGATGCTGACAGCCAGCCTCTTCAATCGGTTTTTCCCCAAGCAGGAGCGTTCATCAATGTCGTAGTTACAAATAACGGTTTCTTGACACCTACTATTGCGCCAGTTATCGATGTCGCTCTTGAGGGTGGTCCGGTGGTATCCACTTCGTTTAATCCCAGTGCTGGAGGTCGCGTTGATACTGTTGCTCTTGTGCTAACTGGTCCCGTTACGGCAACAGATCACGATTTACTTACCGTAACACTTGAAGCTAAATTCGAAATTGGTGGTGAAACATATACTACAATCAATCAGACTGAGCAGGTTGTTACTGTGTTGGAACCGGTTGAAGTATCGACAGTTGCAGGTAGTTTTCACCCAGACAGTCTGTATCCGGGAGCCCAAGTTGCGTTGGAAATGGAGATAGTAACTTCCGGACACCCCGAGTTTGTTCCCAATGCATGGATTCGAATCGCTATCACTGATGATGAAGGCGAAACGGAATCAGTTCTGCTCGATAGTTTCTTTGGCTTTCACAATATTTTTGGATCCATAATCAGCTATGAGAATCTTTTAACAGAAGTACCGTCTTCCGATCTCATTACTACCGGCTGGTATGACGTGGTGTTGGATTACGCTGTCCTTTCAGAGGAAGGCGCCTACATCATCAATCATAAAGTGATAGATTCAGTTTATGTTCTTCCTGTGGTCGAAGTTTCCTATGTCGAGGGTAGTTTCGGTCCCGGTTTTGTTTACGCAGGTCGTGAAGCTTCGTTTGGATTCACTATCAATCTTAATGGTGAATACAGTGTGCCGGTAAATCCTTCGGGTGCCGTTATTGAAATTCGTGGTAATGATTTCTTTGCTTCTACCTCGCTTCGTTTCATGGATTCACAACTTAATCCCGGATTGAATCTTGTTGAAACTGATTCGGTTTTCATCCCATCGGACCAGCAGGGAGTAGAACTGCATTTTGATATTGTGTTTGAGTTTATTATTCCAAGTGCCATAAGTGTATTCGATTTTTCTACTGATTTTAACACAGAAGCTGTAGAGGTTACGGCGGCGCCGGTAGTTAAAATTATCGATGTAGAAATGCTTGCTCCTAATGCTCCTTGGGTAAACACGGGTCAGGGTTTTCAGGTACGAGCTCTCGTAGCCAATCTTTCCGGGTCTGTAGTAGGTCCGTTTAATATGGCTCTCACTTCTGATGGTGAGTCGGTCTTTGATTCAATATTATATGTGGAGTCTATTAACCCTGATGACACCGCTGAACTTTTTTTTGATGTTGTTGCTTCCGATCAACCTACACCAGCAGAAGTTTTCACGGTTGATGTAGAGTCTGTCAATGTTGGGGCAGAGAATCCAATTGACGATAAAACCAAAGCTTTTATCGAAGCTCCTGCCCACCTTGCGCTTGACTATCACCTAACAGGTGTTGTAAACGGGGTGATCGATACCAATCAGTCGTTTTCTCTGACAGTCGAACTGATCAACCAGGGTCAGGCTAGTACCAGTGTTGGCGAATTCCTGTTAAGCTCTGGAGTCTTTGATTTCTTAGGTGACGGTGGTTTAACTGATACGATTACGGTAGGACAGGAAATCAAATTTAACTTTATATCACCTTCTTTTGATACCAGCAGCGAAATCACTTTTCAGTTGATTTCTATACCTACTGATCTAAATTCAGAGGAACCAGCCGAAATAAACAGCATTTCATTTTCTGTTGAGATTACAGTAGCGCAAATTGATGCTGAGTTACTTGCAGATGCCAGTATTACAGGATCCAATTTGGTTCTCCCCGGCAGAGAGAAGGAATTATTCTGTCTGACTTTATCCAACCAGGGGACATCGGAGTACGCGGCAGTGTCTTTAGATGAAATCTC
>Ga0164318_10003736_pt1 | contig 14500 bp, 10 predicted proteins | sample GuaBasSedimGuay9_FD_113734 | JGI IMG/M metagenome (GOLD analysis project Ga0164318, IMG submission 113734) | Subseafloor sediment microbial communities from Guaymas Basin, Gulf of California, Mexico - Guay9, Core 4571-4, 0-3 cm | ecosystem: Environmental > Aquatic > Marine > Hydrothermal vents...
AAACCTATCCTCATGCTGGAGAGAAAGGTATACCTCAAAGGAATCCTAGGAAACGTGGTTTGAGGAAACGTGGACGTGGTACATGGAAGAGTGATAAACCACCTGTGGTTACAATGGTAAAAAAAGGGGGAAAACAAGAACAAGGTGAGATTCAAGGTTATGAGGAATCTACGGAATATGAAGGTGAAACTCTCTAAGTTAATTTCAGGGAAAGTGATCTTGAATACAGATGAGTATACCATCTATGAAGGTATAGCTGATAATCTACCTGAGGTAGTTGAGCATAGGGTTGTTAACCATGGTAAAGGAGAATGGGTGAGAGGCGATGCTCATGTTAACACCTGTGAGAATAGGAATCAATTCCTGAAAGCTTATCTTAGGAGGTATAGATGAGTAGCAAAAAGATATCTACAAGATTATCTTGATTTCCTTGCCTTGGTATTAAATGAAGGGTAATCTATGGTTTAACATTATTATTACTATCCGATTGTTCATCGACATGAGCCAATAAATAATTAGAGGAACGATCTCTTTCATATTCTTTTTCCAGGTACTGCGAAGTTAATTGTTGATACTCCCTTAAACTATATCACTGTCAATGTGTATCACGTTTATGGAGAGATGCTGCGTTCATCCACAAATAATTTCCAAGTACCTTTTTCCATGTGATTTAAAACTTAGAAATTCAATAATCTGGGTTTTATTGTTTAATTTTTCTGTTTGAGCATCCCAAGTAATATAACCATTAGTTTTTACATGATATCTCCAATAATGTGCAATAAAAATCCTGCTATGATGGATGTCAATTGTTTCCATTCTTATATCTGCATCGATTGCCCCCTCTTTTATTTTGAAAATAAAATTTGTTGGTATCCATCTTCCATCTCTATAGATAAAATTTTCAGGAATAAAAGTTATGTTTTTTGGATTGATACTAATGTATTCATCTGGTTTTATGGTATTTTTTTTATCTCTGTTTATTATAGCAAGCAAATTATGTTTTTTATGCGTCTCCATGGTTTTTGCCCAAACTACGTTTAATGTTTCTCCAGTAATTCTCCCCCAGAACCAGCCAATGTTGTTCATTGCTGTGGTTATGGAATAATCCCAGTTGTGGTCATGATATCCTGTTCCTTTTACCTGCATTGTTTTTCCATTGACTGTTATTGTTCCTTCGACATTTGCTTTTGGCAGGGGAACAGCCCAGCATGTGTCTGATGTTTCGATTTTCCATCCTTTTGTTGTACCTGTAAAGTTTAGGTTGACTTCCTGGTCATCAATCGATAGTGAGACATCGTAGCTCCATTCGCCTTTTTTCCGGTATTTCTCCTGATTAAACTCGATTACTTTTTTATCATTTATCATTATCAGAGGAAAATCTTTGGATATGTATAGGTTTTGTATTAGATCTGTTTTTATTTTTTCTACCTCAATTTTTCCGTTTTTGTATATTTCAATTCGTGATTTTGCTATTCCATGTCTTTTTGTGTGGAATGTTCTTATTCCTACATGGATGCTGTAGTTGTTGGTGAAGATTGCATCGAAGTACCACCATTCTATGTCCAAATAGTTCATGGACCCATGAAATGAGTCATCCTTTGGTGTTATATCTACCGCTGTTAGGCTATGATGTTTTTCCTTGTTTTTCTTAGATCTCATCTTCCAAATAGTCATGTGTTGTTTCAAATTAGGATTAATACTGATGGTGTCTAATAAATTTTTTTTAGCCTTTTTTCTTACAGGTGAATAGAAAAACGGTTTTTTTGTAATTCTTGGGGATAAATGAGGGAGGTTGTTGATTGCGCTGGGAGGGTAAAATGATATTTGCTTTTTTTGTTCACTTCTCGCTTGCTAGTGCAGCTTTTTTTGTGGCGATAGTTTTTTATTTTTCCTGATTTTACGGCTATCCTGAAAAAGATGATAGTAGAGTATTTGAAGCTTGCAAGATCCTTCAATGCGGTTTTAACTGGCATTTCACCTGTTATGGGTGCTATTGCTATGCAGGAGTACAACATCGCGCATCTTTTTCTTTTGTTTTTAGTGGGTTTTTTGGGTCATACCTATGGTTTTGTTCTTAATGATATTATGGACTATCGTATAGATCGTTTTTCCCCTGATCTAGGTGATCGTCCGTTAGTCAGTGGCACAATCTCTGTTAGAAATGCATGGTTTTTTGCCTCGTCGTCTATTATAGCCGCTCTTACAATAGCTTTCTATATTTCATTTATATCCCAGAGGTTTTTTTCACTTTTTATACTGATAACCTCTGCTTTTTTTATAACATTGTATGACCTGGTGAGTAAAAGATTTCCATTAACAGATGTTTTTGTTGCAGCTGGCATATTTTTTCTTATATTGTATGGTGCTGCTACTGTTGTAGATGATGTTGGTCAGATAAATGTTCTGACATGGATAGTCTGTATTTTAGGCTCAACTCAGGTTCTTTTTATGCAGCTTATTGCAGGTGGTCTCAAAGATATCGAGAATGATTTTAGGAAGGGTGCAAAAACACTTGCAGTGAAGATGGGTGTGCGTGTTGTTGATGGTGCTCTGAGAGTTTCTCTAAGCTTTAAGATACTGGCATACATGATTCAGCTTGTGGATGTTGTGATTGTTTTTCTACCATTCTTTGTGGTGTGGGGGTTGAATGACTTTTCTTTCCTTCGATGTTTCCAATGGGTTGTTCTGCTACTGATAGGTCTGTTTATGTTTGTTCTATCTCATAAGCTGCTTTCTATGAGACATTTCGAGCGTGATAGAGCTAGGAGGCTTATTGGTAGTCATTATGTTATCAACTTTGCTCTTGTACCAGTTATGTTGATGTCGTTGAACCCATGGGCTGGTGTTCTTGTGTTTTTCCCAGCAGTTGGTTTTATCCTGTCGAACCTTATACTGCATGGTACATTTCTGCAGCCTAAAACAATGTAAAAAAAGAATTTGGAACTCCACTCTTTTTTTTAGGCTTTTAGAAACAAAAACTGATGACGTTCTTTTTTTGGTTTTTTAGTAGTAAAGCTCAAATACGCAAGCGTTTTTTCCTTTCTTTATATGACCTCTATACTCTCAGAATATGCAAGACTTATTAGATTACCTGGTCTTGGAGGATTATCGGTTTCACCAGTTTTTGGTGCTATTACCGTAGGTATGCTTTCCCTCTTTGATCTGTCTCTTCTCTTCCTGATAGGGGTTTTTTCTGCCGTATATGGTTTTGTTTTGAATGATCTTGTGGACATTGATGTTGATAGGCTATCAAAGGAACTTAGCGATCGGCCATTGGTCAGTGGAACAATTTCTAGAAAAGCTGCGTTGCTAACATGTTTTTTATGTGTTGTTGGAACATTTACAATAATTTTTATTTTTTTCTACAAACCTCATGTACATTTTTATCTAGCATTGTTATGTATTGTATTAGCCGCATTTTTTGGCACCCTCTACAATGTTTTTGGAAAAAAGTTTGTTGGTTCTGATGTCCTGGTTGCTCTTTCTGAAGCCTTACTTGTTTTATTTGGTACTTTTGTGGTGCTAAAAGACAATGGATCTCCCAATATGTTTACCTGGATTGTTTTTATCCTGACTTTCAATCAGTTGCTCTACATGAATGCTGTAGAAGGTGGTCTGAAGGATGCTGATCATGATTATCTAATGGGTGTAAAAAACATTGCATTGGCATCCGGGGTCAAGGTGTCTGCTGACAAAAAAATTACTGTGCCTCTTTCTTTTAAGGCATTTGGACTGTTGATACGTTTTTTCTCTGCATATCTAATCTTTATCCCAGTGCTGTTTTATGGAACAGAATACTATGAGATTTGGAATATCTTCTTACTGCTACTTCTTGTTATAGGTGTGTTGTATTTGAGCATAAAACTATTATGTATCAAAAAATTTGATAGAAAAAGGATAAGGAGGCTTATAAGCCTACAAACCTTTCTGAGATACTCTGCTGTGCCAACTATGCTCATACCAGTAATAGGCTTGTTATATGCATTCATACTCATAATTCTGCCATTTGCATGGTACATTATGCTGACACCGCTTATCGGCGGAAAAATATTTCAGCCAGGGATATAAAAACATGTATGTCAAAAAAGAAAATGCAGAAAACAGAATATGCATAATAGGAGCAGGCATAGCTGGTCTAACCGCCGGTGCGTTCCTAACAAAACTGGGATACAAAGTAAAAATATTTGAAAAAGAAAACATCCTAGGTGGAAGAGCATTATCACTAAATGGAAACACGCTCACTGCTGAAAACTATAAAAAGATATTATCAAGATTCCATGTCCACATACCTTTCTCAACTCCATCGTTAGAAACAATTTTTGAAAAAAAAATGCTTAGAGGCTACATCATAGACCTTGGTTTCCATGTGATAGGCGGTGGATCCATATCAAATGTGAGAGAAGTTCTCTCAAAGTTAAACCAAAGCATTGACATTATGGAATCAAAGATTGGTTTTATAGAAAACAATGGGTACAATTTTCCATTCCTCTCCACAATGGACAAAATAAGGATACTCCCGGAGATACTAAGACTTCTAACCTCTAGAGAGTCAACAATGAAGAAACTAGATCTTATACCCATGACAGAAACTATAAAAAAATATGGCAAAGGCAAGATGAGATTGATATTAGAAATATTTTCGCGTGCAATAACCACAGTAAACAATCTAAATCAAATCTCAACAGGAGAAACACTTCGTGCTCAAAAAAACCTGCTCAAAGGATCAAGCCCTGTAGGATATCCAAAAAATGGGTTACAAAACATATCCCAAACATTAGCTAGTTACATCAGACAAAATGGTGGAGAGATACATCCCAAAAAAACTGTGAAAAATATTATTATCGAAGAAAACGAAGCCATAGGAATAATTGTTGAAAACGAAGAACACTACTTCAAAAGCATAATATCAAACATACTAGTGCAAAACCTATTTGACATAGCAGATCAAAAACATTTTCCCACAGACTATGTAAAAAAACTAAGATCTTTAAAAGGAACAGGAAGCCTCTGTGCCTACTACTCACTAAAGAAGATTGATCCACAGCTAATCGGCAAATCCTTCCTGTTCATTGAAAGAAACACAGGGATAGATGGAGATGATGCTGTGGGAATGATAGATTTCATCACATCATCGCCAAAAACAGGAACCGCACCATCTAATCACTATCTGGTACAGGCATACATAATATGCACACCTGATGAAGCAAAAAACAAAAAGACATTAGAAACCCTCAAACAAATACTCGACAAAAAACTACAACAGCTAATACCAGACCTAGAACTGCAAACAAGATGGGCATTATATCCAGCAACATGGCATCTTGATGGAGTAGCTAAAACTATAGACAACATAAAACCAGAGATAAAAACACCAGTAGACAACCTGTACATCATAGGTGACTGTGTAAAATCACCAGGTATTGGAATAAACTGCGCTATAAACTCAGCAAAAATATTATGCAATCTACTCCAAAAAACAATGAAAAAACCCTATTTAATCTAAGAGGGAAACATTAGGCTAGAAATAATATATGTCTCTCAGAACAAAAACACATCTGCGAATAGAAAAGAAATAGCAGCTATTTATCTCCCAACCTCCATATCAATACTTCAAACCACTTTTTTTATACATTAGCATACACAACTCCAATTACCCAAAATACCCTCTGTTTTTTTGTTCTCATGACTACTGCTATAATCTGTGAACTCAATTGCTGATCCACCAAATATGTCCCATAGCAATACCTACATCTGCTTGCACTAAGTACTAATACATCAGCGCCACCAGGTAAGGTCATTTAGCAGCAGTCAAGATGCTTTGATTTTTTTTCATTTCCCCCCAGAGCCCTTCTCATCAGCAAAACATTAACAAACAAATAGCTCAAGAGGTTCCTCTATATGAGAAAAAAAGGGTTAATATAAATAGCATAAAAACAATAACCAGTTCAACCAAAAAAACAATCAACTCATCCTCTCCCTCGTAAGAAAAAAGGTTTTATTTGTTTGTCTGCGTGAGAAGAATGTCCGAAAAATTACCTTTAAAACTAACAATGAAAGAACCCTACAGCAGGGAAAGACTTATACCAGTACGCATCAGGGGATACATCGATCTACTGCGACCATTTACATTGATCCCCCCATTTTTTGTGTCTATGTTCATAATGTTCTCAAGTCTCATTTACAATGGGAAGATTGCTCTGCTATCCAACTGGTGGGGGCTCATTGTAACAATAGCACAGGCTAGTCTCACACTTGCGATATTAAATGCTGCATCAAATGCTCTCAATCAGGCCACTGATGTTGAATCGGACAGTATATCAAAACCATATCGTCCCATACCACGTGGTGTAGTAAAACCAGATGAGGCACAGAGCATCGCCTACATACTATACTTCTTCGCCCTGTTAAGATCTTTAACTATAAATATCTGGTTTGGTTTATTTGTTTTCATCATAATGCTTTTCACCGTGACATACTCTCTTCCACCTAGAATCAAACGTTTTCTATTCCTGAATCAGATATGGATTGCAATACCCCGAGGAGCGCTTGGTATACTTGCATCATGGAGTGTATTTGGAAGTCCATTCCAAAAAGAACCCTTGGTCATAGGGACAATAGCTACTCTATTTTTCATAGGTGGTATGACCACCAAAGACATAGTAGATAGCATGGCTGACAAAAGAACAGGCACTCATACCCTTGTAAACACCTTTGGTACAAAAAAGGCTGCTTTGATCTCGCTACCATTTTTGTTCTTCCCATTTGCCATGATACCATTCTTGATAAACAATGGTATACTAAACACCTATCTGCTTCCTCTAACCATATTTACAATACCGAGCTGTGTTGTTTTTTATCTGATGATTAAAGAAAGTGAAAGTAAAACACTTGAAAACATACATGCATGGTCTTTAATGTATGTTGAATACCTGTTTTTTGCAGTTGGTTTTTCCCTCCTTGTTGTATTTGGAGAAATGGGAGTTATAAAAATACTGTTTTGATCCAAGAAAATTGTTTGATAAAAACTCTTATTTATCAGATTAAAAGTTTCTCCTCTTCAGTTTTAGTACCAAATCTATAGTACTTGACATAAATATTCCAATTTGCTAAAACCTCCTATCTAAATCACCCAATCAATTAAAAAAATTATTATATTATTAAATATAATTTATAAATATTGGTAGTTTACTGTATAATATAGATTCTCATAAACAAAAAAACATTTATGAAGAAACACTACTAGTCAGACAGACAAATCAAAAAAATATGGAGTAGGAAAAATATAATGCATATAAATAGGGTCATAGTATGGTTTATCACCCTACTGTTCATATTTTCATTAATAGCAGCCATATCTATATCCTCAGAGAAGGACAACACACCCCCATTCTGGAACACCAAATGGTCCTATAGACAGAAAATAGATATCCCCATATACACCAATGATGATTATGCAAAATATCAGCCCATAGATATACACATAAAATTTGATCATAACTGCTGGGCTATAAATGAAAGAAAACATTCTATAAGAATATGCTGTTGGGATGGAGAAAAATGGCATGAAATTGAGTCGCAAATCTATGATCTAAATTTCATAGACACTACTCATATAGATGAATGTAGCCTGGTTTTCCTAATACCTGGATTTGCCAATGGAAACGAGAAATACTATGTTTACTATGATGACAGTGAAAAACCATCAGTGAAATATGAGGACCATGTTAGTGTAGAGGAATCATATTATTCCTACAAACTATTAGCCGACGTATCTGCTGAGGCAAAATACTATGCGATAAAAGAGGATGGAGATATCATCTACGGTGTTGGACAAGAAGGTAAAATACTAAATCGCCCTCTATCCCAGGTTATCGCCAAACAAAAAAAAGGAACAAAAAATTTTGATATTTTTAACTCCGATCAGATAGCATCATTTGCCTTCTCATACTATTCTGGTAGCAAAGAGGAGGATGAAAGCTCCTCTGATCAATCTCTTGTATCCAAAAAAATATTTGTTGATGGCAATCTAATGGTTGAATTCGGAATCGCCAGTGAGTCATATAAAAAGGATCTACGTACAACAGCCATCTACAAATACTATTACTCCCCTTATAATGACAAAAGAATAAGTATACATTTGAGACATGAGGTTCTATGTAACGTCACTGTCAAGGGAGAGGAAAACATAGATGGTAGATACGGCGCTTTGCTATCATTTAAATCAAAAAACCCAGCTATTGAAAAAATGAACACAGGCGATATTTTACCATTTCTACACTTTTACGACGAAAACAACGAAATCCGTGAATATCACATGAATCCTAATCCTGAGTCCAAAAAACGTGAATGGATAATATCATACGATGACGATGCTGATCTAGGTGAAAAAGCATGGATCTCATATGACGAAGGAGAAAACAATGGAAAGGCACATGCAGTTATATTCTCATCTAGCACAGGTATTGTTAAATCTGGAACCAAAGAAAGAGATGGTATACAACTTAAAGTAGCTGAAAAAGAATACTTCAGATTCCTCGGCACAGAGATCGACTACGCTTCAATCAACTTTGGTAGAAACTCCTACGAAAATGGCTATATCCATGATACAAATATCCCTGGAGACCTTGTTGTAGAATTTGATGCAGAGTTTTTCACAACAGAAAATGGAGGATATAGACTAGTAGAAAAAGAGGCCAGCATATATCAATCATTAGTTAAACACCGTCATAGTAGACACCAAGATTCTTTTTTTGAAAAAAAACAAGAAATGCATGATCTAACCATAATCACTCATCTAGGTGGGACAAGACTATCTTATCCCTACCTGGCAAACAAAACAGGCTATCCGCTCCCAGTCATATGGGTTGAGCTATACAAAGATGACAATCTATTTTTGTCAGGTGTAGCTCATCGATCCCCTCTATCCAGAGCATCAATAAAATTTTCAGATATCCCCAACGGTATATATCTAATAAAAGTGTACTGGAAGATAAACAACTCAACCAGGTTTTACAATGGATTCAAAGTAATCGATCTAAAAAGAGACACAAAAATCCACATAATATGTACATGGCAACGCCGTATAAAAATCAATATCCATGATCAAAACAACATAGGTATACAGGATGTAAATATTATTCTACTGAACAAAGATCATGTTGCTATAGAGAAAAACATTACAAATAACATGGGAGAAACCCTTCTAAAAGCACCATACAATTTCAGAGATCCATACATTCTGAGGGCATATTTCAAAGGATTTATTATATACGATCAAGAAATAAAAAAAACATGTAGAAAAATCAGTCTAAACCTCAATTTATATGATCTAACAGTTGAAGTAAAAGATGCCTTGGATTTACCACCTGGAGTCGATGTTAGACCCTCTCTTTCAAGTCAGAAGATGAACACATCCATTAGGATATATCCAAAAACAGTTGGATCTGGAAAATTCCTTTTTGAAAAACTGCCAGCAGCCACATATACAATACAGATTTCGTATGGAGGATTCATCTATGAAAAAACCCTACATATACCATGGAATGGAGATCATACAACTATTAAACTCAATACAAGGTTTAGATTAATACCAGAAATATTTGATTCACGAGGAAATATAATACAGAACCAGGACATAGACATCAGAATACTAAGGGAAGGAAGAGAGATACATCCAGCATATGACATCATGACGATACATGATTATAAAAAAGATGTTTTTTTGCTCCCACCAGGAAACTACACAATCAAAACCTACTACAAAAACAATCTAGTTGGATTACAGAATGTTGAACTAACAAGCGATAGAAACATCAAAATTGTTACAACACTGCAGCCTATGCTTCCAACATTGATAACAGAAGCTATATTGATATTCACAGGAATAGTTTTAGTACTAACCCTATTTAAAAAAATATCACTATGTAATCTGTTAAGACTGATAGCTATTGCATTTCTGATCATATCCCTACTTCAACCTTGGTGGCAGCTAACCAGCATAGATCAGAATCATAACACTGATGTTGAGAGAAACATTAAAGTGTTTATCTTACCGGCAGCAATGATTGAGACAACCATCTACAATCATATAGCCTATCTAAACATTGCATCCATGCCTCAGGTTTTTGTTGAGATGCTAAACACCATACCAATAACTACCCTAATAGCTTCCATACTTATATCCATTAGTTTAATACCCCACTTATCTGTTAGAGGAAGAGGATTATCTCATCTACTTCTTATCACCGCTATTGTTCTAATACTCTTTATGACCATACTATTCTATATAGGGATGTCAAAACTGTGTGAGGTCAGTGTAGGCGGACTCTATGGGAGCAATATGTTAGATGTGGTAGTAAATGATGAGACACTGTCTCTGCCGTCGAACTGGGGTTTGAGCAATGGTTTCTACATATACATTGTATCTTTACTACCTCTTATTCTCTCCATTGTTCTAAATCTTAGAAAAAATTTTTTCCTCAGATTATGGAGGGTGTTTCTTTAAAAAAACGTTTTTTAGACAGAGTATATTGTTATAAATGCAAATCCTAATGCGTAGATGAAATATGTTGTGTACATCAATGTCCATGCTGAGGTGTTTTCACCTCTGACAACATATTTTTTTTGGGATTTGTTGTTATGTGTCATCAACCAAAATATACAGATGGTTAGAATGGTTAGAGATACTAGGGGGTATAGGTAGATTTCGAGTACTCCTAGTATTATCAATGGGATTATTAAAATAAATGCTGCAGTCATGAATGAAAAAGATATCAAAGCGGTTTTTTTTACTCCAAATATGTTAACAAGTGTTTTTACATCAGATCTTTTATCGGCCTCTGCATCTAGAATATCCTTTGTGGATGTACCGCCAAATAGGAAAACTGCTGCTATACAACCAATTGCTAGTGGCATCTTTTGTAATGGATCGCCGAATACGCTCCAGGATGCCATAATACCAAGTAGGCCACGTGGTATTGCCACCCATAGCTGATTTAGAAACAATACTTTTTTTATCCTAGGTGGAAGAGAATAGGTTATTGTAAAGAATGCTATAAGTGTGATGAATAGGCTGAACATCATGTTGATTGTTATGGACAATAAAAAGGCGGAGAGATATAGTATGTAAGCAGTTTTTTTTGCCTCATCCGGCTGAATGATTCCTCTGGGTATAGGTCGGTAGGGTTTTGATATCTTGTCTTCGTTGAAATCTGTTGCTTGGTTGAGAGCATTTGATGCCCCATTTAATATTGCGAGGGAAACACTAGCGGGTATGATTGTTAGTAGCACATTGAGTGTTGGTATGTTGGTTTTTCCATTGTAGATAAGACTTGTGATCATTATACAGCTGGAGACAATGAGTGGTGCAAGTAGGGTGAATGGCCTGAGTAGATCAACATATCCTTTTATGCGTGTCATCATTTTTTGATATACTCCTCAACCCAAGTTTTTTAACAAAATTTTTTTGTCAAAAACATCTCTTCCTTCGCAGTATATAAATATGTCTATACATTTGTTGTCGAAAAAATAGAGTGAGTTTTTTATCTAATTGTTTTTTTTAATCTCTGTACTCCATTGCATTTCTTTATTATGTCAACTACTGGTCTGGGGACTAGATCCATCCAGGGTTTGTCTTTTATCATTCTTTTACGTATTTCTCTGCCTGAGTATTTTTTTCTGTCAAAAACCTTGGTTTCTCTTATGGTGAATCCCTTTTCTGCAAACAATTTTTTTGTTAGATCATTGTTTGATATTACGATATCGAAGTCTGATGTTATTGATAAGACATGTGACACCCATTTTGGGTAGTTGTGTATGTCTGGTATGTATATGATTTTGAAGTTTTTTATGCCAGCTTCTTGTAGGGATCTTTCGATCATTTTTTTCCGTTCCTCTGCTGTGAATGGGTTTTCAGGTGTGTGGCTATATTGTGAGGATCCTATACCTATTATTATTTCCTTATATTCCTTGGCGATGCTTTGTAGAGCCATTAGGTGTCCTTTGTGGAAGGGTTGGAATCTTCCGATGAAAAGCGCCTTCATAGTTTTTTGCTCCATGGTTGATGGAGTTTAGGATTTTGTTTTTTTTATTATAAAACAAGTTTGTCCTACATAAAAAATTGGGTGGAAAGGTGTAACTAAAATAGGGGTTTTGGTCTTGGTTGTGAATGTAGCATTTTTTTTTATGTTTTTTTCTTTCCTTCTGTGACTGTGGTGGTTTTTGTTTTCTTTTTTTCTGATTCTAGTTCCACCTTACCTGTTATTTTAGGTGGTCTCATGGCTTTTAGTTTTTTAAGTAGACGTTCTTTTCCTTCTCCTACAAGTGCATGTTCTAGAACATCTGTTAATGTTTCCACGGGTATTATCTCTATTTTTCCTTTGTACTTGTCTTCTATTAGTACGTCGTCGAGGTTAGCTTTGGGTATTAGTACTTTTTTTATTCCTGCTTCTGCCGCTGCTTCTATTTTTGCGGTGATGCCACCAACTGGTAATACGGTGCCTCGTATGCTTATGGATCCTGTCATGGCTACGTCCTGTCTCACATATACGTTTTCCATGGCGGATATTACGGATGTTATTAGGGATATGCTTGCTGAGTCTCCTTCTACTCCTTCATAGGTACCTATGAATTGTATGTGGATGTCATGTTTGGATATGTCTCGTCCCATGTATTTTTTTATTATGGCTGATATGTTTTGTACTGATTCTTTTGCTATTTCTCCTAGTTTTCCTGTGGCTATGACTTTTCCCTCGGATTGTGACCCTGCTGGTGTTACTTCAGCTACTATGGGTAGTACAAGTCCAGAGAATTCGCTCATAGAGGGATCAGCGGAGTATACTGCTAAACCGTTTACTGCTCCTATTTCTTTTCCAGTGGTTCTTATGGAACGGTACTCTTTTTGTGCTTCGATGGTTCTGTCTACTACTTGTTGTTCTAGTGATCTCGCTATTTTTTTGGCTTGTGTTACGTGTTGTTGTGTTACGATTTTGTCACCTTTTTCTGATGCTATGTCTCCTGCGACGCGTATTAGTCCGCCTAATTCTCTTAGTCGGAGTGATAGCTTTCCTTTTCTGCCTGCTCTTCTCTGTGCTTCATGTATGATCTCGGCAACTGCTTCTTTGTTGAAGTGAGGTATTTTACCATCTTTTTTGACTTCTTGTGCTACGAAGCGTATCAGTTTTTTTCTGTTTTCTTCTGTGTCATCCATGGTGCTGTTCATGTATACCTCGTAGCCATATCCTCTGATTCTTGATCGTAATGCCGGATGCATGCCTTTTAGTGCGTCTAGGTTTCCTGCAGATACGAGGATGAAATCACAGGGGACTGGCTCTGTTTTTACCATGGCTCCGAAGCTTCTTTCTGACTGACCTGTTATCTGGAATTTTTTTTCCTGTAAAGCAGTTAGGAGGTGTTGTTGTGACGGGAGGCTTAGTGTGTTGATCTCATCGATGTATAGAACTCCTTTGTGTGCTCTATGTATCGCTCCTGCTTCAACGAGTTGATGTGGTGGTGTTTCTAGTCCCGCTGATTGGAATGGATCATGTCTTACATCTCCAAGTAATGCACCGGAGTGTGCAGCTGTTGCATCTATAAATGGTGGCATATCGTTTTTATCATGAGCCACCAGGATTTTTGGTATATGCTGTAATTCCCTTCTCTGTAATAGTCCTCCTCTTGCTACGATGAGGTATATCATGATTCCAGCGATTATACCAAATATTGCCCATTCAGGGCGTTCATATACTATGCCGCTGAACAAGGATAGGCCTATTATCATTAGGACAATGGTTATGACCATGCTGTTTTGTTGTTCTCTTCTTTTTTTTGCCTCTTCTCTCTGCGTCTTTACTATCTCGTTTGCTTTTCCAGCAGGTACAACGCGTATGTGGGGTGTGTTTGGGTCATCGTTGTTTGGATAGACGATTATGTCCTCTAAATCCTCTTTTGGTAGAAACTCAGTCATTGCCCTAGCTACCATAGATTTTCCAGTGCCGGGGTCACCTATTAGCATGACGTGTCTTTTTTGCTCTGCAGCTTTTTTGACTATCTCAACTGTTTTGTCTTGACCTATTACCTGGTCCATTAGTCGCTCTGGTACTTCGATCTCCGCTGTGGTTTTAAATCTCTGTTTTTTTATCCATTCTTCTATCGGTGGAAGTTCTTCTTTTTTTTCCTTTTTTTCTGACAATTTTGTCACCATAATGTGTTCTAAAAACTTGTTTGGATTCCAAATTATGTTTTTGCTTTAAATATATTCAAATACTTTTTTAATACAATAATTTTTATGTTGGATTAAATACATTGCCTCATTAATATTTTTTTTCGAATAAGACACTTATATTTCATGTTTTTAAATTAATCGAAGATTCTTGTTTCTTTCTTGGGAAGATGAGGTATGATAAAGTATTATATCAATTTTTTTCTTTAAAATTAAAAAATGTGTATCACCAAAATTGTTTTTTATATAAAACGGAGGTGATTCAGCTTTGATGAGGAAACT
>Ga0164318_10003737_pt1 | contig 14496 bp, 15 predicted proteins | sample GuaBasSedimGuay9_FD_113734 | JGI IMG/M metagenome (GOLD analysis project Ga0164318, IMG submission 113734) | Subseafloor sediment microbial communities from Guaymas Basin, Gulf of California, Mexico - Guay9, Core 4571-4, 0-3 cm | ecosystem: Environmental > Aquatic > Marine > Hydrothermal vents...
AGGCAAGGTTGAGTCCGGAGGGGGAGAAAACAGGGAATGGCCATCTATTTGATTTTTCTTACCTCTACTCCAACCCCTACTCCAACTCACCCGAAGGGTGACAAAAGACAGGAAAAGGTCAACTCCCTGATTTTTCTTACCCCTACTCCTACTCCTACTCCTACCCCTACTTCTTTTGAAAGGCAAGTTTAAGCGAAGACAGGGAAATTGGCTGACCCCCATTCCTCTGAACCTTAGTTCTGTCTTCTCTGAACGTTGTGTCCTTGTGTTAAAGTTTTCTCCCTCTCCCTCATCCCCCTGCGTACTCTGCGGTGAGTCTCCTCCATGATTTTCTCCCGTGACGGCGGCGGGGAAATCCGGTACAATCGGAGACGATAGGAAATGAATCTGTTTGGGAAAGGAAGGATTTTGTTTTGAATTTTCAGGAATTGATTTTAGCATTGCAGAAGTTCTGGTCGGATCACGGCTGCCTGATCTCCCAGCCCTACGACATCGAAACCGGCGCCGGCACTATGAACCCCCACACTTTTCTCCGTGTTCTGGACGAGAAATCGTGGAATGTCGCATATGTGGAGCCATCCCGCCGACCCACTGACGGACGCTACGGGGAAAACCCATTTCGCGTGTACAAGCACTACCAGTTTCAGGTCATTATGAAACCCAGCCCCAACAATATACAGGATTTGTACATTGAGAGTCTGAAGGCCTTCGGCATCAAGCCGGAACAACATGACATCCGTTTTGAAGAAGATAACTGGGAATCCCCAACACTGGGTGCATGGGGTGTGGGCTGGCAGGTGTTGCTGGACGGAATGGAAATCACCCAGTTCACCTATTTCCAGCAGGCCGGAGGCATTGATTTGAAGCCGGTGTCGGTGGAAATTACCTATGGAATTGAAAGAATCTGCATGTTTATCAACGGGATTGACAATATGTACAATTTGGAATGGGCACACGGCGTCAGCTATGGTGAGATCCGGAAACGGGATGAATACGAGTTTTCAAAGTACAGCTTTGAACTGGCGGATATTGACCTTCATTTCAAGTTGTTTGACCTGTACGAGGCGGAATGCCGTCGAGTGCTGGATGAGAAACTCCCCATTGCCGCCTTTGACAACGCCTTGAAGTGCTCCCACGCCTTCAACGTGCTGGATGCCCGCAACGCCATCTCCGTTACGGAACGGGCACGGTTTATCAACCGGGTGAGGACACTGGCCTGTGCCTGTGCCGAGAGCTACCTGGAGGTGTCAAATGGCTGAGTTTTTTGTTGAAATCGGCTGCGAGGAAATCCCGGCAAAGATGATTCCGGGTTCACTGGAAGAGGGACGGAAGCTGTTTGAAAAACTTCTGGGGAACTACAACATCCACGCGGATGGAATTGAGGCCTATGCCTCCCCCACCCGATTGATTTACCATATCCCGGAAATTGACCTGAAGGAGGCGGACCAGACAGTTACAGTGCAGGGGCCGCCCAGACGCATTTGCCAGGACGAAAACGGCTCCCCGTCCAAAGCACTGCTTGGGTTCATGAAGAAAAACAACATTTCAGAAAGCGATGTCCGTTATATACAGGGAAAGACCGGGGAGATTGCCGCAGCGGACGTTTTTGTCCCCGGCCGGGATACCGCGGCGATTTTGAAAGAGGTTCTCCCGCTTTTACTGAAAAAGATTCCCTTCCGGAAAAACATGAAATGGGCTGACCTGGATGTCCGGTTTGTCCGCCCCATCCGTTGGCTCTGTGCAGTTCTCGACGGAAACACACTGACATTTGAATACGCCGGTATTACTGCCGGAAACACCACCTGGGGGCACCGCACTCTGGGAAAACGGAACATTCCCGTCAGCGATTTTGCTGATTTCCGGTCCAGGTTGAAGGAAAACCACGTGGAAATTGACCCTGGTGTCCGGAAAACCGCCATTCAGCAGGCCATCAAGGCATTTGAACATGCCCACAATGCCACCGTCATCCGGGACGAGGCACTGCTCAATGAAGTGAGTTACCTGGTGGAAACCCCTTTTGTGGTGGAGGGCGTGTTTGAGGACAAGTTCCTGGATATCCCCGAAGAAGTGTTGATTACATCCATGAAGGAACACCAGAAATATTTCGCCGCAAAGGGAAGTGATGGAAAGCTCCTGCCCCGTTTTCTTGCTGTGGCTTCTACCGTCCACGACCCGATGGGCTACATCCAGCTTGGCACCGGGCGGGTGCTGGCTGCACGGCTCTACGACGCACAGTTTTTCTGGGATGAAGACCGGAAAAAACCCCTCGAAAGCCGCATGGAGAAACTGGACCGCCAGATTTTCCAGGCTGATCTCGGCACCTACAGAGACAAGATTCAGCGAATGCAGAAGATTGCAAAAACCTTGAATCAATTTGTCACCTGTGACTCAGATGCACTAACTGAAACCATTCACCTCAGCAAATGCGACCTTGCCACTGACATGGTGTACGAATTCCCAGAACTCCAGGGAATTATGGGCGGACTCTACGCTAAAGAAGAAGGGAAACCGGAAGGAGTATGGAAAGGAATTTATGACCACTACCTGCCGGGCTCCATGGAAGATGCTCTCCCCCGGACACGGGAAGGGGAACTGGCCGCCATTTCCGACCGGCTGGATACTTTCCTCGGATGCCTCGCGGTGGGCATTGTTCCCACCGGCTCTAAGGACCCTTTCGGCCTCAGACGGGCAGCCCAGGGCATTATCCGCATTGTGCTGGAAAAGAATCTGGACTTCGACCTCTACCAGGCGGTCCGGGACACCATGCCCGTCTTTGATGCTGTTCTTAAAACCAGCCGGGAAAGCTGGGAAGAACAGGCCTTTTCCATCCTGGACGCTCGGCTCCGGTACTGGCTCAACACCCGGGGCTTTGCCTACGACGAGGTTGACGCAGTGCTTGCGATTCCACATGGAAACCTCCTGGACACTTTGAACCGGGTCAAGGCTCTGAAAGCGTCCAGGGAAGACACCGATTTCCTTCGCGTTGCCGGCAGCTTCAAGCGCATCCACAACATCCTTGATGCAGCCAGGGACACGATTTCGGGGGATGTTAATCCCGCGCTGTTCAGCCAACCGGAAGAGACCGCGCTCTTTGAAGCTATGAACGCACTGAAGCACGATGCTATGAACTTTACCAGAGAAAAGAATTACGGCGGCGCCCTGAAACGGGTCGGTAGAATTGCCGACACCGTGGACCGCTTCTTTGACGAGGTGCTGGTCATGGACAAGGACAGTGCGGTAAGAGAGAACCGCCTCTCGTTGCTGACCCGTCTCCGGGAAATATTCCTGACAATCGCAGATTTTTCCCGGCTGGTCATCACCGAAGCGAAAAGCTGAGAGCCGGAGGGGCATCCGGCTGCAAAGGAGGCCCCATGATGGCAAAGCCCAAAAACGGGAAAAGAGGGAAAACGGCTGGTTCAGCCCAAAAGTGGAGCATTGTCCTTATCCTGACTTTTCTTTTCGTCGCCAGTGCCTTTCTGCAGCCGGTACAGGCAAGAGTTTCGGCCACCATCTTGGGATTCCGGGCTTCTGAAAACCGCTATTTCACCATTTTCTACCGGGAAAGGAATCTCCGCCTTGCCGCCATCCTTTCCGCCGATTCAGACAGTTTCGCCCGGCGGTTCTGCAGTGAACTGGGATTGAAAAAACCCGCCACTCCCATCCCTGTGTATATTGATCCGAACAGCTCCGGAAAAACGGAGGTTTTCCCCTCACCACGGTGGGTGAACGGCTTTTATGACCCGGCAAAACGAATCATCGTTATCAAAACGGCCCGCCAGCTGGGGCGGGGAGCGGAAGCGGAAATCCTCGTGGTTTTCCGCCACGAAGCTGTCCATGCCATCCTTCACGAGAATATCGCCCACATTCCCCGATGGCTGGACGAGGGCCTCGCTCAATCCTTCAGCCGGGGCTTCACCATCCAAAACGGCCGGACGCTACTGGGCGTGCCGGTGAAAAACTTTAGAAATTACCTGCCGGAATCGGCTTTCCAGCACGAAAACACCGCAAAACTGGCCTACACCCTCTCCTCAGGACTGGTGAGCTACCTCCGGGAACTGGGGCGCACCCCCCTCACTGTCTTCTTGAAGCGCCTCAAAGAAACAGACCTGGAAACCGCCTTTAACTCAGCCTATGGCATTAACCTGTCATTTTTTTTCTACATGTTCCGGGAAAATTATCTCTCTCGCTACACCCTGTTCAGTCTAATCGTGTCCGATGAAGGCCTGTTCGGTGTCATGACCCTGCTGGCGGTGGTATTGCTCCTGATTCAGAAAATTCGAAACCGCAGGAAACTTGTCCGTCTCGGTGAAGAAGATGAGAAGGAAGAAAGGGAAAGAGACGCCAGGCTCACCGCAGAGGTCGCAAAGACCGCTGAAGGGGAAGAGCGGAAAGGAGGGAGGGAGAAGAATTTAACACAAGGGCACTAAGGCACAAAGGTAAGAAAAAATTAAGGGTTCGGATAAGATTTCGATAAGATTCGGAAGGAACAGGGAATGGTTAACTCCCTGGTTTTTCTTACTCCAACTCGAAGGGAAAAGGTTGAGGTTAAGCAGAAGGCAAGGTTGAGTCCGGAGGGGGAGAAAACAGGGAATGGCCATCTATTTGATTTTTCTTACCCCTACTCCAACTCACCCGAAGGGTGACAAAAGACAGGGAATGGCCAACTCCCTGATTTTTCTTACCCCTACCCCTGCGGCGCGTTGCGCCGGATGTTAGATGATAGATGTTGGATGTTAGATGACAATCAGGGTAAATCAAAAGACAGGGAATGGTCAACTTCCTGGTCTTTCTTACTCCAACTCCTACCCCCACTCCTACTCACCGCCTGCAACTCACTGCCTGCGGGTTGCATTGGGCGGGACAACAGGTATAATGGAATGCGATGTATAGTATAAGAGTTGAAACCCGTTTTTCATCGTCCCATCATCTCACCGATTACGAGGGTAACTGCGCCCGGCTCCACGGCCACAACTGGCGAGTTGTGGTGGAAGTAGGCGGGAAAGAACTCAATGAAACCGGAATGCTGGTAGATTTTACCCGCCTCAAAACAGAACTGGACACTGTTGCGGCCGAACTGGACCACATTGTGCTCAACGACCACCCTCACTTTCAATCAGCCGAATTGAACCCGACAGCGGAGAATCTCGCTGTTTTTTTCCACTCCCACCTTCGGGGGAAATTCGGGAATAACCGGATTCTGCGGATTGAAGTGTATGAAACCGACGACTATGTCGCCACGTTCATCCCGGACTGATGAAGGTTAATGAAATCTTTGCCACCATCGAAGGAGAAACCTCACTGACAGGGCTTCCCATGCTTTTTGTCCGCTTCACCGGCTGTCCCCTTCGCTGCACCTACTGCGACACCGCCTACGCCTACGATAAAGGGACCGGAATGTCGGTTGAAAAACTTATAGAAACCATTGATACATATGGATTATCAACCGTTCATTTAACCGGCGGAGAGCCCCTGGCACAAAGCAAACTTCCGGTACTGGTGGGTAAACTCCTTGAAAAAAATTATCGGCTTGTCATTGAAACCGGCGGTTCACTGGACATCAAGCCCGTCACGATGGAAGGTGTCCGCATCATGCTGGATATCAAGACACCGGGAAGCGGCATGGACAGCCACAACTGCCTGTCAAACCTGAAACAGATGCGAAGCCGAACGGATGAATTTAAGTTTACCCTGTGCCATCGGAAAGATTACGACTGGGCGGTAAACTTTTTAGAACGCCATCGCCTCAAAGAAACAGGATGCATAATTAACTTCTCACCGGTCTCACCCGGACTCGCCCCGGCTGAACTGGCGGACTGGATTTTGAAAGACCGGCTTCCCGTACGGCTGAACTGCCAGCTTCATCGATTTATCTGGCCGGATCAGAACAGGGGTGTGTAAACGGCGCGTTGCTCCGAATGTTAAACGATAAAGTAATCGGGGAATTTCCCAATCCAATCCTTGGTTCTACATTGTTTATAACGAAAGTGGGAAATGAGACCTGGAATCATGGCGCAAGAAAAATCCCCGTTATTTCCCCGATGTAGATGTCGTGGTAGTCTTTCTTCGGATAGTTCCTCTCAATGGTTGAGTCAAGGAAATATTCCGGGTTCAAGGCATCCTGGTACAGTTTTCTGCAGGTGATTGCAAGCCGCGCCTCACGAAAACTCATCCCGCCAGCAGGAAGCAGTTCTCCATGAAGGCCTGCCATTGCCACCTTGTTCTGGTCCCTGCCTGAAACCGTGCCACAGATTTCCAGTGATTTTCGATATTTTTCTCCAAAAAATGAAAGAGTGAAAATTTCATTTTCTTTGATAAATTCGTTTGTGTACCGGGTGGGACGGATGTAAATAGTGGCAACCGGTTTGTGCCAGAGCACGCCCATTCCACCCAAACTTGCGGTCATGGTGTTGAAGTTGTCCTCGTTTCCGGCTGTAATCAGCATCCAGTCTTCCCCGATCAGTTTGAACACATTGTCCGCCAATTCTTCAGGACGTATAAGCTTCCAGTCTTTCATTTTGTCCTCCCTGTCTTCTGTATACTATCAGACTTTGGCAGTTCATGACATGGTGAGGAGTAAACTGCTTCCGCCAAAATCCCGGTTTTGTGGTATCATATCGGCATGTTGCTGGACAGAAAAACACTGGGCAAATACAGAATCATCAAGCGGCTGGGTAGCGGGGGCTTCGGATCTGTGTACCTGGCATCCGATACCTGGATCAAACGCCAGGTTGCACTTAAAATCCCCCACAATCAAAGCCAGGAACTGGAAAAGATGCTCCATGAGCCCCGGCTTCAGGCATCTCTCTCCCACCCCAATATTGTTCAGATTTATTCTGTTGAAAAAAAAGAGGGTATTTTTTTTATCGTATCTGAATATATTTCCGGACCTTCGCTGGACCAGCTTATCAAGGACTCGGAAGGATTGGCGTGGGAAAAGGCTGTTTCTATCATTTTTCAGGTCTGTGACGCCGTAAAATTCGCACATGACCACCAGATTATCCACCGGGATATCCGCCCGGCAAATGTACTGCTGACCGAAGAAAACATGGTAAAGATGACGGATTTCGGAACCTCCCGTTATCTGAATCCGGAATCCATTGCAGTCACCCGGGTCGGCTGTCCACCCTACATGGCCCCAGAACACTTTGAGGGGAAAGCCGTTTTCCAGTCTGACATCTACTCTATCGGCATGATGTTCTATGAAATGATGATGGGAAAACTTCCCTTTGAGAGTTTCAACCCCCTGAAGATCGAAAAAGAAGTCAAAGAAAGGCTGTTCACTGCCCTCCATGAAAAAGTGGAAAACCTGACAGCAGGACAATCTGCAATTATCATGAAGGCCCTTGCAAAAGATTACACTGACCGGTATGCAGATGCCGCCGCATTTAAAAAAGCCATTATAAAACTACAGGAAGCCGATACAGCGCCGGAAATCCCAAAGGGGGAAATTCCCCAACCGTCCAACCGGCCGGTATCTGACAAGAGCCCATCCAAAAAAGTCTGTTTCAACTGCGGGAAACTCTTGTCTCCCCGCGCAAAAATCTGCCCCTACTGCTACCAGAAACAGGACTGAGGGGACAAGGTTAGTAGAAGGCGAGGTTGAGCCCGGATAAGATTGAATGAAGAAAAGAAATGAAGAGTGATGGGTAACAACAGGCAGGGGCAACCTAGCTTGTCTTATTCCCGCTTGCACTGCTGCCCTTGTGGCGGTAGAATGAGATCAATGAAAATTACAGGGCTTGTTCAAAGAATCAAATCGAAGGAGAAACGGCAGGGATTCACGCTTATTGAACTGGTAATGGTGATTGTAGTTATCGGTATCATTGCCGTTGTCGTCACACCAAAACTCCTGTCCGTACCAGATACACGAGTGAGAAAAGACTCAAAAATACTGCTCAATTACCTGACAATGGCGCAGGAACTGGCTATGTCAAGAAGTGAATCATACGGAGTCTGTTTCGATTCCGGCAATAGCCGATACACAGTAAACAAAACCGATTGTACAAACACCGCCAACATTATTGCCTCTCCTGAAGACAGGGTCAGCCCGTTGCGAGTAAATTATAACTCCACCTTGACCATTACGCCTTCCGGCACAAGCTCCATTTTTTTTGACTACCTTGGAAGGCCCACGCCCAATGGAATAACCCTGGAATTTTCCTCGGCAAGCCTGTCTGTGACCATAAAGGTTGAACCAAATACGGGGTATATCCATGAGTTGTGACAATTCAAACCCCAACAGAACCGCAAGCCCTCCCCCTGATCATGGATTTACTTTGATTGAAACCGTTATCGCCATCGTTATTATTGGAATTGCCTTGACCGGCATTATCGGAGTTATTTTCAACAATATCCAGGAAGGAGCCCGGCCTTTTCTGGAAACCAGGGGAATAGAGCTGGGACAAGCCATGATGGATGAAATCCTCCTGAAACGCTGGGATGAGGACACCCCCCTTGGAGGCGGGCGTATCCCTGTAGCCCAGGCAAATATCGGCACTGAATCAGGAGAATCCGGCCGAACTGATTTTGATGATGTGGATGACTACAATGGATATGCAGACGGAATCTCCGGTGAACCCCTGAAAGATGAACTGGGCAATGATCTTTCCGCTGATTTTCAGGGATTTTCCCGTTCCGTAACGATAGATTTTTTTAAACCGGCCGGAGCACCGGCAAGCCTGGATACAAAGAACTATAAACGGATTCGGATTCAGGTAACTGCGCCCATGGGAGAGAATTTTGCTTTTACAGCAATCAAGACCAACTTCTGAAAATGGATTCACACTGATTGAGCTGGTGATTTCCATCGTTCTGGTGGGAATTATCGCCGGTATTATCGGACCGATCATTTTTTACGGCACAGAGGGGTACCGCCAGCAGGTCACGCGAAAAGAGCTGGTGTCTCGGGCAAGGCTGGCGTTGGAGCGAATGTCCAGGGAAATGAGGGAATCTGTACCCAACACTGTCCGGGTCTCCACTACAAATCAGTCCAACGACACTGTTGAATTCGGCCATGCAGTATTTTTCTCCCATTACAACAGTATTACCGGCGGCTCTTCCCCCTACACATTGAACGATGATACCGGCCTGACACCGCCATCCACATCATTTATCGTTATTTACAACGTATCACCAGATGACTTTTATGCCTACCCTTCGTCTCCATCCACATTCCAGGTTGCCGGAGTCTCAGGAAGTCAGGTAAGCATAAATGCTTCGTCCAAGCCTCATTCCTCCACAAAGCGCTACCAGATGTGCACCGGCGGGATTACTTATTCCAGAAACAACTCCGGTGAACTGATCCGATACTCCGGATATGACCCCGGCCAGGCCCACGAAACCAGTGCAAGCGACCAGGACATTCTCATTGACCACGTGTCCTCTATTCAATTCCAGTACACAGCGGGAACACTCTCGAACACAGCCCTTCTCACCATTGTGCTCCAGGTAAGCGCCGGCGGAGAAACCATGAACTTTCATCAGGAGGTACACATTCGTAATGTGCCATAAAAAAGAACGGGGCGTATCCCTGATTGCCGCTATTTTTGTTGTCATTTTTCTCGCTTTCATGGGCATCATTCTGACCACCTATACCATCTCTGCAGCAGAAGAGGCTGGCAACGAATATCTCTCCACCCAGGCACTTTTCTACGCAGACACCGGCATCTACAATGCATTGACCGACATTACCGACGACGGAAATCTCGACGTCTCTTCCTACACCTTTTCAAATCCTACCGGAACCGCAACCATCACAGTTGCAAGTCATACCGGCTCAATCTGGGTTCTGGACTGCACCGCGACCTGCGGGGATACTGCAAGCGAAAAATATGGCCGCCGCACCATCCGCGTCACCTTCAAGAACTGAATCCGGGAAGAGAAGGTTGAGGTTAAGCAGAAGGCAAGGTTGAGTCCGGAGGGGAGAAAGCAGGGAATGGCATACTCTTTGATTTTTCTTACCCCAACTCCAACCCCTACTCCAACTCACCCGAAGGGTGACAAAAGGCAGGGAATGGTCAACTCCCTGATTTTTCTTACCCCTACTCCTGCCCCTACTTCTTTTCTCCCGCACTCGCACGCACCATTCTGGCACTTCCCCGTCCTTTGGGGTACAATGCTGAAAGGTTGAAATTTTGAATTAAGGAAGGGACTATGGCAGATCAGACAACTGAAACGGTATCCTTTGGGAAAGTAATCAAAGATGCTTTCAAAGAATTGGCGGAAACCGCCGTTGCTTTTGTAAAGGCACCGAAAGCATTGTGGGGTGTGAACATCCCCTATGTACTGGAAGGGTTGGTTTATTTTGGAATTCTGACTATTCTGGGGAAATACTGCTCTGAAAATGTCCAGCTGAGCGATCTCTACTCCGGCTGGGTCTATTCCGGTGTAACCGGTGGTATCACTCTGGCGATGCTCTTTCTCGGCGGTGTTTCCGATAGAATCGGAGTGCGGAAGGCATTGATTCTGTCCTTCATTCTGTTTGTCGCAGGCAGAGCCACAATTGCGATGTCCGGCACGTTGCCATTGGGGCACGGTATCAGCTCCCCGATGTTTTTCACACTTATTGCAGGGCTATTCCTTATGGTAATCGCATACGGGCTGTACCAACCCGCTGCTTACGCCGGTGTTAAACGATACACCAATCCCCAGACCGCAGCGATGGGCTACGCAGTTGTTTACGGACTGATGAACCTCGGTGCATTTTTTTCCGGTTTCATTTCCCCCCTGACCCGCCACCATTTCAAGAACGTGTTCCCCCCAAATGGCCTCACAGCTGTATTCTGGGTGTACGCGGGAATTTCATTATTCGGACTGATTTTCACTGTCGTTGTGCTGACAAAGAAAACGGATGAAAAGGCGGTCAGCCAGATTGCCGGCGAAACCGAAAACCAGGCCAAAGAAAGCACGACGGCAGAAAAAAGCGAGGCCGAAAAAGAAGTCACACCAAAGGTACGTATCAATAATTCTCTATTGGCACTTTTCTCAGCCATTGCCGCAATGTCGCTCGCCCTTGGGATTATCATCCACAACGGTGGAATCATGATTGCTTCCGCGACACGCTATGAAGGCTTGCCCCTTGTGGAATGGATCGCATATATCGCCGCTCTTTTGTTCACCATTCTCTCAATTATTGACTATCTACGCCACCGGCCGGATCATCCCTTCCGTGACCTTCGTTTTACGTTTTTCATTTTTATACTGATTCCGGTTCAGACGCTGTTCGCTCACAACTGGCTGACGTTGCCCTATTACCTGGATCGGGCGTTCAAAGGTAGCATGGTAAGCCATTATTTTGAGTTTTTCTCGAACCTGAATCCAATACTTATTTTCTTCCTGGCTCCGCTGGTTGCCGGGCTGACAGCAAAAGCAAATGTATACAAAATGATGATTTACGGGACTTTCGTCATGGCAATCCCCACTTTTCTCCTTGCCCTGGGCCCCAACGTGCCGCTCTTTCTGACTTACGTTCTATTCATGTCCATCGGTGAGGCCATGTGGCAGCCCCGGTTCCTCCAGTGGATTGCGGAAATTGCACCGGAGGGTAAAGTCGGCATCTACATGGGAATCGGCCAGTTTCCCTGGTTCCTGACCAAGATGATTACCGGGTTTTATTCCGGTTATTTTGTCGCAAAATACCTGCCGAAAACCGGCTTGCCCCATAGCGGGCAGATGTGGTTTATTTATGGTTGTATCGCAATCGTATCCCCCATTGCTCTGGTCCTCGCAAAAGGATGGATGCAAAAGGGAATGAAGAAAAAACAGGAAGCATGAATCCTGCAAAGAGGGAGCGATCCTGCTCCCTCTTTTTTTGCATTTTCACTGCGCATGGGTTATATTGGATGTAGAAAAAGGAGGCACACATGGCTGAGGAAAAACGTCGGCATCGACGGAAACTCATTTCAAGGCTGGTCGGTGTGGATAAAGGAGACGGAGACATTAACTTTGGCATGACCGGCAATATTTCCAAAGGCGGAATGCTGATGAAAAGCCCGTACCCTGTTGAAACACTGCACCAATTTACTTTTTTCCTTGGAATGGGGGAAAACGTCGTTTCTGTGGATGGAAAGGCCATCGGCTGCAAGCGGGTAAATGGCCTGTACAATGTCCATGTGGCATTCAATTCAGATTTTCCGGAAGAACTGTAAGCGGTCTGGTCAGAATCTTCCGAACTACAGAAACTGAACATACCGGTAAGAAATAATGGAACACTATTACTCAGGTTTATATACGGATTTTTACGAATTAACGATGGCTCAGGCGTTCTTTTTTTCCCCAAAGAAAGACACTTCCGCCATCTTCGACCTCTACTTCAGAAGTAACCCGTTTAGGGGCGGATATGCTGTGCTCGCTGGAATTGAAGACGCTGTAAATGGCATACTTCAATTTTACTTCGATGCAAATGACCTGGACTATCTCACTTCAATCGGCTTCAGAAAAGAGTTTCTGGACTATCTGGCCACCTTTCGGTTCTCTGGAAACATACACGGGTTTCGGGAAGGGGATATCGTTTTTGCCAACGATCCCCTGCTGAGGGTAGAGAGCACCATTCTGGAAGCCCAGTTGATTGAATCCATGCTGTTAAATATTGTCAACTACCAGACCCTCATCGCAACAAAGGCCATGCGGGCTGTCTACGCCGCAAAGGGCAGGGATGTCGTTGATTTCGGGCTTCGCAGGGCCCAGAGCATGGGTGCCATCGCTGGAGCAAGGTCGGCATATATAGGTGGAGCAACCGGCACGTCCAACACCTTTGCCGCCAAACGCTATGGGATTCCCGCAGTAGGAACCCATGCCCATAGCTGGATTCAAAGTTTCGATACCGAACTGGAAGCCTTCCGCAAATATGCCGAAATGTATCCGGATCACACAACTTTGCTGGTAGATACATACAGCACATTGAAATCCGGCATTCCCCATGCGATTCAAGTTGCAAGAGAAATGGCTGAAAAGGGACATCATCTCGAGGCAATCCGGCTTGATTCCGGCGATCTGGCCTATTTCAGTAAAAAAGCACGAAAACTACTGGATAATGCTCAATTGGAATCAGTCAAGATTGTGGCATCCAACCAGTTGGACGAGCGACTGATTGCCAGCCTCCTGGAACAGGGAGCACCCATTGACATTTTTGGAGTGGGAACCCGACTGGTTACAGGTGGAGAGCAGTCCGCACTGGATGGCATTTACAAAATGAGTTCCATCGGGGGTACACCAACAATAAAATTGTCAGAAAATGAAGAAAAAATCAATTTCCCCGGCAAAAAAAAGGTTGTCCGATACACAAATGGAGATGGTTACTTCGCTATTGACGGCGTTATGCTGGAAGATGAATCAGAAGATCGGATTCGAATACTCCGCCACCCTTCGACAGAATTCAAGAAAACACGAATCCTTCAGGAAGTATTGAGTGCTGAGCCTGTGTTTTTCCCTCTTGTGGAGGAGGGAAATCTCTGTGCCACCTTCCCCTCTCTTGACGAAATCAGACAGTTTGCAAAAATGCGTTTTGCCCTACTCTCGGATGGCCACAAACGTTTTGTAAACCCCCATCTGTATCGAGTCGGACTCAGCAATCGCCTTTACGAACTGAGGCGAAACCTTATAGAAAAAGGACACCGCCATGGATAAAACCTGCCTGTTGATCGTTGACGTACAGAATGACTTCTGCCCCGGCGGTGCTTTAGCAGTACCGGATGGGGATCGGGTTGTCCCCGCAATCAACCGGATATTGTCGAAATTCGATCTCGTAATCGCCACACGGGACATGCACCCTGTAAAAACCGTTCACTTTGAAAAATGGCCACCCCATTGTGTTGCCGGGACAAGTGGTGCGGCATTTCACCCAGACCTGGATGTGTCAAAAATTGACCTCACTGTCGAAAAAGGAACATCCAATGCCGACGATGGGTACAGCGGTTTTGAAGCCACAAATATTGACCTCGCCGCCGAACTCCGAAACCGGGGTGTGAAAAAACTGATAATCTGCGGTCTGGCGACCGACTACTGCGTGAAAGCCACCGCGTTGGACGCGGTAAAATACGGCTTTCACACCACCGTTCTGACCGATTGCATTCGTGCAGTCAACGTTCACCCGGACGACGGCGAAAAAGCCCTTGCAGAGATGGCCACATCCGGCGTCCATCTGACCACCAGTGACCCCCTCAGGGGAAAGTAGGGGTAAGAATAGTGAAAGTGCGAGTGCGAGTGCGAGTGCAAGAGTGGGCGTGAGCGGCAGAATAGGGAAATTAGGGAATTGGCCATTCTCTTCCCTGCTCATCGCGCACTCGCACTTTCACTCGCACTGCCACGAAGCGAGCTTCTTTTCCGGTCAGAACACATCTTTTTCACTCAACACCTATCACTCAACATTCGGCGCAACGCGCCGCGGGGGTAGGGGTAAGAAAAATCAGGGAGTTGGCCTTTCCCTGCCTTTTTGTCACTCATCACTCATCACCCATCACCCATCACTTCTTTTCCACCCATCACTTCTTTCATTTGCAG
>Ga0164318_10003738_pt1 | contig 14494 bp, 10 predicted proteins | sample GuaBasSedimGuay9_FD_113734 | JGI IMG/M metagenome (GOLD analysis project Ga0164318, IMG submission 113734) | Subseafloor sediment microbial communities from Guaymas Basin, Gulf of California, Mexico - Guay9, Core 4571-4, 0-3 cm | ecosystem: Environmental > Aquatic > Marine > Hydrothermal vents...
AGCAGGTTGTGGTTGTAGATAATCTTGAGCCAGTAGTTCTAAGAGGTGTGGAAAGCCAGGGGATGCTTTTAGCTGCTGCTGATGGCGAGCAATTGGCTGTTCTTTGCCCTGACAAAGTAATTGCTCCAGGTAGTGTTGTTAGGTAGATATGTTTTATAGTTTTTTGTTGTGTTAAATGTTATTTTATGTATAATAAAAAATAGAGCGTAAGTACCAGTTTAAACTTAAGTTGTTTTATATGAATGTGATTTAAAAATACAGGGGATGGGGTTGTCCATCCTAAACAGTTCTAAAAGGAGAGAATTGAAAATTAAGAAGAAATTTTTTGTTTTTATAGCACTTGTGAGCATTAGCTGGTTTTGTTTTTTATCTCACAGTAAGGGATTTTCAGCAGAATCATTGATCACCATTAATGCTGAGCGTGTTGACCTTGTGGAAGTTTTACAGTCTATTGCTAAACAATCAGAGATGAACCTTGTGATTAGTAAAAATGTCTCAGGTACTACAACTGTAAAATTTATTGATGTGCCTTTGTCTAAGGCCCTGTCTTGTGTTTTAGAGACGAATAATTATTTTTGGAAACAAAAAGATGAAGTTATTAATGTATATTCATATGAAGACACAAAGCAAAAAGATAGATTTTCCAGAGTTACTACCAGGGTTTACACTTTAAAACATGCTAATGTTGCTGATTTGCGGCGTATTTTAATGTCGATAAAATCTGTGCGCGGCAGGGTGGAATTAAATGAAAGAGCGAATCAGGTAGTTGTTACAGATACTCAGATGAAAATTGAGGAAATAGAGACTGCTCTTGCCAGGCTGGATCAAAAAGAAATATTAAAAAAATATCAGTTAATATTCGCAAAAGCAGAAAATGTTAAGGATAAGTTAAAACAAGTTATCCCTGATGAAAAAGGGGGAATTTTTGTAGATGAACGCACAAACAGTGTTGTGGTAAAAACAACAAAAATTGTTTTAAAAGATATTGATGAGCTTATAAAAGGCTGGGATGTGCCAAGCAGGCAAGTGTTTATTGAGGCTAAAATTTTACAAATTACTTTGGGAGATAGTTCAAAAACAGGCATAGATTGGCAATATCTTAAAGGCAAATATAACTTGCAAGGCCAGTTTGCTCAAGGTATTACCACTGGCGGTATTTTTCAGGCAGGTTCTCTTTCACGCCGTAGTTATGAAGCTGTGCTTGAGATGCTGGAATCATCTTCTAATACTGATGTGCTTTCTTCTCCGCGTATTGTGGTTATGGATAATAAAGAAGCCAGTATTTTAGTTGGTAGTAGTGAACCTTATTTAGTGCAGCAAAAAGATACAGATACAGGACTGGTTACAACAGAAACAAAGTTTATCGATGTTGGCATTAAATTGAGGGTTACCCCTGCAATAACAGACAATGACTTTGTAATTATGAAAATTCATCCTGAGGTTAGTTCTGCGAGGCGTGTTGCGGAAGTAGATAATGCTTTAGCTGTAGATACTACAGAGGCTGACACTACAATGATTGTTAAAAATGGCAATACAATTATTTTAGGCGGATTAATTAAAGATTCTAATGTAACGAGTGTAAATAAAATTCCCTTTTTAGGCAGTATTCCGATTGTTGGTTTATTTTTTCGCAGTAATACTCAGGAAAAAGTAAAACAGGAAATCGTAGTTTTTATTACCCCTCATATCTCTAACCATGATAATAACTATACAGGTATGCGCATAGAAGCAGAGAGAATTGAAGAGTTAACTAAAAGAAGCTTATTGTTGCGTAAGGGATTTAGCAATGATGAACAGTAGTATTTATACTCAAACCTATTACGTTTGAGTATACAACCCAGGATAATTTTCTGTGAAAGAACAATCAACTAATTCTTATGTAACCCTTAGAGATTATCTATCTATCCTTTTTCACCGTAAGCAATATTTTTTACTGCCAATGTGTATTGTATTTTTTACAGCATCTATTGGCAGTTTTTTTCTTCCGAAATATTATTCATCTTCAGCCATTGTTTTGGTACAGGAGGAGAAGATGATTAATCCTTTATCTGCGCCTAAGGCTGACTATTACAGGGATTCTTCTGTAACTTTAGCTGAACAATTAAGGACTTTTACCGAGAAAATTCTTAATTATCCTCAATTGTTGAGAGTGATTAAGCGTGTAGGTATGGATAAGAATGTTGCGAACCAGCTTGAGCTTGAAAAATTAATTTTATTAATCAGGAAAAGGACAGAAGTGCTTGTGCGTTCCCCAGAGGTATTTGAAGTTATTTATGTAGATAAAGATCCTGAGATGGCGCAGAATGTGGTTAATAATTTAATCCAGAGTTTCATTGAATATACTAAAGATAGAAAAAGTAATTTAGCGTTAATTGGTGTTAATTTTGCTGAGTCACAGGCAGAAATTTATAAAGAAAAATTAAACGAAACAGAAAAAGCACTCACTGAGTTTAAAAACAAGTTTTTTTTAAAGACTCCAGGAAAGAGTACTGAGATTAATGTGTCATTACTGATTAATACTCAGACCTCATTAAGTGAGACACAGCTTTTATTAGCGATGCAGGATGAGAAAATAAAAAAACTTGAAGATCAGCTTTCAGGTAGAGAGCCGGTAATGATCAGCGGAAAATTATTAGATGTAAGCCCAATTATCAGAACATTAAACGGCCAATTGAGAACTGCGCAAGTGGAATTATATAATTTGCTGCATAATGACCCTGCTTCTGAACGGGTGTTGGAGTATGAATTACGAGTTGACGATTTGCGGCGCAGGTTGGAAGAGGAAACAGAAAAAATAATCAGCCAGCAGTCTATGCAGACAGATCCTGTTTTATACACTGAGTTGAAACAGACATATAATGATTTAAAAGAAGAGAAAGCTATGTTAGTGAAAAAAGAATCTGGTTTACAAAAACTTGTAAATGAGTATGAAAATCGGATACAAAGTCTGCCTGAACAAGATATGATTTACTCGCAATTAGTCAGAGATAATCATGTAACAAATAATATCTATGAAATGCTTTTATTGAAGATTGAGGAAAATAGGCTGGATGCTGTTGAAGTGCAGCAAAAAGGCACTATTTATGAAATTATTGAACAAGGCAGACTCCCTTTAAAACCTTCTAAACCTAAAAAGCTTTTGATTTCAATTATTGCTATTGTTTTGGGTATTATTATTGGGGCTGGGTGTGTTTTTGTTGTGGAGATTACTGACCATTCATTTCGGAGTGTAGAGGATGCTAAAAGGTTTTTAGATGTTCCTGTTGTCGGCTCTACAATGAGAATTTTATCTTTAGAAGAACTCTCGCTTATAAGAAAGAAAAGGTTCCAAACAGGATTTTTAATTGCCATAGCCGTTTTGATTTTGTTCGCTATTGGCGTTAGCAGTTCGTATTTTTATGAAACAAAGATTGTTAAACAGATAATTAGGGACAGTCAATGAATATACTCAAACGTAATAGGTTTGCAAAATTTAGGCGTTTTCCTGTGCTGTAGATTGGAACGTTTTGATTGAGACAAACCGCAGGCGCAACTCGTTGCGTTGAGATTTGGCGAATGAAGAACGTTTCAAGATGCAGTGCAGGGGGACGTCATAAAATTGCAAACTTATTACGTTTGAGTATAAGTGTTGCATTTATATCCACAGATTTAGGTCAGATTTGTCTGATCTGATAGAATAATTTTCACGGCTGAGGTACGTTGAGGAAATCGTGATTGAAGATCAGGCAAAGATGGCCTGAATCTGTGAGGTAGAAATGTAATACTTATTCATTTACGGTCACTAAGACAGTAAATAGGAAAAGACTGATGAAAGAAAAATTTATGGTGCGCAGGATGATTGCTAAATTGAAAAATAAGACAGGCATTGATTCTAAAGTAGTGTCTTATTATAGCCCCGGCGCGGCCATTACAGAGCAATATCGTAATATTCGAACATATATAAGCTCTTTAAACGGCGGAAAATTATTCCGATCTTTATTAATTACCAGTGCTAATCGTATGGAAGGTAAAAGTATTACTTGTGTGAATTTAGCAGTAATTATGGCAGAGGAAAGGGAAAAGAGTACAGTTTTAGTCAGTGCTGATTTTAGAAACCCAAAGATTGAAAAATTGCTTAATGTTAGGGCTGATAAAGGTTTGAGTAATTATTTAACCGAAGAAATACAGTTAGATGAAATTTTAATAAAGACCAGCATTGAAAATTTGGTTATATTGCCTGCTGGCGATATCCTTTCAAATCCTGCGGAGTTTTTTACCAACCAGAAAATGAAAAGTTTGATTACGGAACTGGAGATGCATTTTAATTATATAATTTTTGACAGCCCGGCTATTATGCCTTATTCTGACGCGCGTATCCTTGCTCCTTATGTTGATGGAGTTTTGCTTGCAGTGCAAGCTGGAAGGACACGGCGGGAAGTAGTTTGGAGAGTAGAGGAGCAGATAAAAAGTGTGCGCGCAAAATTGCTTGGTGTGATCTTAACTAATGTTGAATATTATATCCCTGAATATATACATCGTTACTTGTAATAAAACCGTTTCTATCTGTATTATTAATCTAAATTTTCCCCATTTTTGAAATTATTTGAAAGAGAGCTATTATAAATAGTGGAAATAAAGGAAATATTTTGTCTAAATGGAGGTTAATTATATCTAAAGACAGTAACCCGTGTATGAATATGGCGGTTGACAGAGCTTTATTGCAGGCATATAAAGTACCTGTTTTAAGAATTTATAAATGGAAGCCTGCTGGAATTTCTTTAGGATATTCTCAGCGCGCGGAGCAAGTTTTAAATTTAAATGTATGCGCGCAAAATAAAATTGCCATTGCACGGCGAATCAGTGGGGGAGAAGCTGTTTATCACGAAAATGACCTTAGCTACAGTATTGTTTGCGCAAGGCAGGATTTAAAACTTCCTTTTTCAGTAAAGCAAAGCTTTAAAATAATGGCTTCTTTTTTAATTGATTTGTATTGCAGATTTGGGATTAGAGTGGAGTTTGCTGAGCAAAAACAGTATGCTGGAGTTAATAAAAAACAGGAAATAGATTTTTGTTTATCTGCTGTGAGAGGTTTTGACCTTGTATTTAAAGGTAAAAAAATAGGAGGTAATGCGCAAAAACGTACAGGAAAAAAAATTTTTCAACATGGATTTATTCCAATAACACTTAACTTTCCGATGATTAAATCTTTGTTTAGCATTTCATTGGATGGCATTGAAGAGAAAACAATTTCTTTAACTCAGGCGCTTAAAACAGAGTTAAAATTTGAATATTTAGCAGAAATGCTGCGAAATTCTTTTGCGCGTGTATTTAATGTAGAGTTTATTTTTGATGATTTGAATGACGTTGAATTGCATTTAGCAGAGCAGTTTAAAAATTTAGGTACGCAATAATGTGTAAAAAAAAACAAATTTATAGAAAACCGAAATGGCTGAATAAAAAAATTAATTTGCAAGATTGTGTTAAATTGAATTCTTTGTTTAAAGATTTACAGTTAAACACCATTTGCACGCAGGCAAAATGCCCGAATATTTCTGAGTGTTTTGCTTCTGGTGTGGCAACATTTCTTATTTTAGGAAAGATTTGCACTAGAAATTGTAAATTTTGCGCGGTTGCAAAAGGTAAACCTGAAAAACTTGATTTAACAGAGCCTGAAAGAATTGCACATGCGGTAAAGTTGTTGGGGCTTAAACATGTTGTAATTACCAGTGTTACCAGAGACGATTTAACTGATGGCGGGGCTGAAATATTCTCCCAAAATGTGCAGGCAATTCATCAGCTTAATGAGAGTATACGTGTAGAAATTCTTGTACCTGATTTTAACGGTAATATGCAGGCGCTTAAAAAAGTTATTTTTGCAGAGCCTGATATATTCGCGCATAATATTGAAACTGTACCCAGGCTTTATGGAAAACTAAGGAATGCTTTGTATTCGCGTTCATTGGGTATCTTAAATACAGCAAAAGAAATAAATAACAAATTGTATACAAAATCAGGATTAATGCTTGGCTTAGGCGAAAAACAAGAAGAAGTTATAGATGTTTTAAAAGATTTACGCAAAGTGCGATGTGATTTTTTAAGCCTTGGACAATATTTATCCCCTGGCTACAGCTATTTTCCCGTTCAGGAATATATCCGTCCTGAGCATTTTACTGAGTATAAAAAAATAGCAGAGTCATTAGGTTTTTTGCATATAAAAAGCGGACCTTATGTGCGCAGTTCTTATTTATCCGCAAGCTATATTCCTTAACCTGAATCTTTCAGAGGATTATTCTTCTGCTATTGCATTAACCGGACATACGGTTGCGCATGCGCCGCAATTAATACACTTTTCAGGATCAATGGTGTATGGAGTTCCGCTTTGAATAGCTTCTACAGGACATTCTGGTTCGCAAGTGCCGCATGATACACAAGATTCATTAATTTTATAAGCCATAATTCTTTTTTCCTTTCTTTATTTTATAATTTTTTTTGAGATAGATGACAAAAGTAAATATACCACATTTATTTCTATGAATCAATGGTTTTTTATGCTGTTGTTTGCGAAATAAAAGTGACACGATGCAGATAAGCTGTTATAATATTAAATATTATTATTAACATTCACGCCTATCTATATTCAAACCTATTACGTTTGAGTATAGGTTTGAGTATAATAAAGAAGGAGTTTTAATTTGCGCAAGTTTAATATATTGCATATAATTACAAATCTTGAATTAGGTGGAGCACAGAAGTATGCTCTAACAATGATTAATGGGGTAGACAAAGATAAATATACAAAGTATTTTATTAGCGCGCCGCGAGGATTGTTGTGTAAGCAGGCAAAGCAGATCGGTAATGTTAAGGTTTACTTTTTGTCTGCTTTGAAGCAGAGAATACATCCAATTTATGATTTAATGGCTTTAATTGAATTAGTTTGTTATATTAAAGAAAAAAAAATAGATTTAGTGCATACGCACAGTTCAAAGGCAGGCATAATTGGCCGCTGGGCAGCTAAGATAGCTGGGGTAAAAGTGATTTTACATACCATCCACGGGTGGAGTTTTAATCATTCAATGAATCCATTTGTTTATCTTGTGTACGTTTGGTTAGAGAAAATTACCGCTCTGATCACTACAAAATTTGTTGCTGTTTGCCAGAGTGACATTGATAAAGGCATTGGTTGCGGCATTGGGCTAAAAGATGATTACACTTTACTGCAGTATGGTTTGGATTTAGAAAAATACGCGAACGGTATTCTGAGCAAAGAGAAATTTGGTTTTAAGGAGCAGACTGCTGTCGTGGGCATAGTAGCTTGTTTTAAACCGCAAAAAAATCTTTTGGATTTTATTGAAGCAGCGGCAATAATTAGTAAAAGTAATCCAAATGTAAAATTTGTCTGTGTGGGAGATGGAGTGATGCGTACGAGAATTGAAAAATTGGTTAAAGACAGGCAATTGGATCAAAAGATTATTTTTTTAGGATGGCGTCAAGATGTGATAAAAATTATGAGTATATTTGATATTGTAGCTCTTACTTCATTATGGGAAGGCTTGCCAATAGCTCTTTTAGAAGCTGCTGCATTGGGTAAGTCGATAGTTGCTTATGATGTTGACGGAGTGAAAGAAATTGTTCAAAATGGACAGAATGGTTATTTAATTTCTGTTGGTGATATTTCTGCTTTTGCGGATAAAGTAAATATTCTGTTAAAGGATCCGCAATTGTGTAAAATAATGGGCGCTAATGGCAAAGATTTACTGCAGCATTCAGCTTTTCAGATAAAGCGAATGCTTTCTCGGACAGATGAACTGTATAGTCATTTATTAAAATAAATAATTTTGCAATCTGAAGTTTTGTGACAGCTTTTTTATTCGGAGGATAAATTATGGCTGAAGAATATAATGGCATAAACAGGTGAGAGGTAGAGAGACTAAATATTAATCTTATTGTTGCATATAAATTGGATGGAAGTTTGACCGTGCATATGCGTGTTGGCAGTAATTTGAACATCTCGGCTAAACTGCTTGATCTTGGACTGAAAGGCATGGCTGTTTTATCCGCTTATGATTTTACTTTAAATTCCATTGTAGTAATAAAATTTACTTTAGTTGATTTGTATACATCTTCTGAACAATCTAAGTCAATGGAAGTTAATGGCGTAGTATGTTATAATAATTGTTCTGGAGAGAAACAACATCGTACAGGAATTTCTTTTATTAAAATGAGTAAATTTAATCAACAATTAATATTTGATTTTGTAAATAAAGGGACTGTAAATGAATAAGTGTTGCATTTATATCCACAGATTCAGGCCAGATTTACCTTATCTGATTGAACGATTTTTACGGCGTACTTTTAGGTACGTTGAGAAAATCGCGATTGAAGATCAGGTAAAGATGGTCTGAATCTGTGGATATAAATGTAATACTTATTTATTTATAGTTCCTAAGGAAAAAAGTATAAAGCAGGAGATTAAAAAACAATGAAAGCACATTTTATAAATGATGGGATTAAAAATATTCGTGATAAAGGAAGCGCTGTTTATAAACAAGGAGTAGAAATGCTTCCCGCAGTTTCTCTGATGATTGCTGAAGGAACGCTTAAATCAGCTAAAGATGTTAGGAAGCCTTTTATTACTATAGTTAATTCTTATACAACTCAGATTCCCGGGCATGCCCACCTTGCAGAGCTTGGGGCGGTATTAAAACAGGAGTTGGAAAAAAAGGGAGTTAATGTTTGGTACACAAATATCGGCGGTGCTGTTTGTGATGGAATTGCTATGGGCCATTTTGGGATGAAATATTCTTTGCCGTCAAGAGAGTTAATTACTGACCAGATAGAAACTATTATCGGAGCGCATCCCTGTGATGCATGGATTGGGTTGGGTAACTGTGACAAAATTGTGCCTGCAATGTATAATGCGATGGTTAGAATAAATATTCCTGCTGTTTATGTAAGCGGGGGGCCTATGCTTGCAGGCTGTAATAATACTGACTTAATTTCTGTTTTTGAAGGTGTAGGCAAAAATAGTGTGGGTAAGATGGGTAAAAGAGAGTTAACAGAGTTAGCTGAAAAGGCTTGTCCTGGGTATGGCAGTTGTGCGGGTATGTTTACTGCTAATTCTATGAATTGTTTGGGGGAAGCATTGGGTTTTGCTTTACCTGGCAATGGCACAATCCCTGCGACACGCAGGATAGCTGGTATTAAAAGGCAAATGCAGGTTAATCCGCAGAGAATAATGCTGGTAAAAAAAGCTGCGGATAAGATTGTGCAATTAATGAAGGAGAATATTCGGCCGTTAGATATTTTAACCAGAGATTCGTTAGATAATGCTTTTATTCTGGATATGGCAATGGGCGGATCAACGAATACTGTGCTGCATTTATTAGCTTTAGCTTATGAGGCAGGCATTAGATATGACTTAAAGAGATTAAACAGGCTTGCTTCTACCACTGCTAATGTGATTAAAGTTGCGCCTTCCAGAATGGAAATTCATTTAGAAGATGTGCATAAAATTGGAGGTATAGGCGCAATTTTAAGGTCAGTTTATGATGGAGGCAAAACTTATTTGAACCTTAAGGCCAGGACAGTATATGGAACTTTGGGGGATTATGTTTTAACGTCTCCTAAACCTGATGGCAGGATACTTTTTTCTGTAGATAATGCTTTTTCTCCTCAGGGCGGATTGGCTGTATTATTCGGTAATATTGCCCAAAAAGGGGCAGTGCTTAAAACGAGTGGTGTTGATAAAGAGATGTTGACATTTAGAGGTCCTGCAAAAATTTATGAATCTCAGGAACATGCATTAGCTGGCATTTTGCACGGTAAGGTTAAAGATGGTGATGTTGTAGTTATTCGCTATGAAGGGCCTAAGGGCGGGCCAGGGATGCAGGAAATGCTTTCTCCGACAGCAGCAATAAAGGGAGCAGGGATAAAAGCCGCTTTAATTACTGACGGCAGGTTTTCCGGAGGAACGCGTGGGCTTTGCATTGGGCATATTGCTCCTGAAGCTGCGGCTGGCGGGGAAATTGGCATTTTGCAACAGGGAGATATGATTACAATTGATGTAGATAAAAAAACAATTAATATAGAACTTTCTGAAAAAGAGATAAAATTAAGATTATCTGAAAAACCTAAATTTAGAATAAAAGTAAAAGCAGGCTGGTTGGCAAGATATTCAGCTTTTGTTACCAGCGCTGATACTGGAGCAGTTTTATCTATACCCAAATGTTATCCTCAAACGTAATAGGTTTGCAAAATTTAGGCGTTTCCCTGTGCCCTCTATTGGAACGGTCTAACCTTAGGCGCAGCTGGCTGCGCCTAAGGTTTGGCGATAGAAGAACGCTCCAAGATGCAATGCAGGGAGACGTCATAAAATTGCAAACCTACTACGTTTGAGGATAATTTTTGCTGATGGATAAAATTTCGGACAGCTAAGCACTATTCCTATTATCCTCCCTCCTAATTCTCATCGATTACACAAAAATAAATAAAATCCTTTTCAATATTCTATGATTATATTATAATTAAAATTAGTGTTATTTAGTTTCTTTGAATTTTTCGTCCTGACGTTTATAATGAAAATTAACAAACAAAAAAAAGCTTTAATTGTTTTAGAAGATGGCACTGTTTTTTCAGGCTATTCTTTTGGCGCTTCCGGCATTAAATTTGGTGAAATAGTTTTTAATACCAGTATGAGCGGGTATCAAGAAATACTCACAGATCCTTCCTATAAAGGTCAGATTGTAACAATGACCTACCCTTTAATTGGTAATTATGGTGTAAACAATCAGGATGTAGAGTCAGAACGTCCTTTTGTCTCAGGGTTTGTGGTTAAAGAATGCGCTAAATTGATGAGTAATTGGCGCGCTCAAAAAAGTTTACCTCAATATTTACAGGAAAATGAAATTATTGGCATTCAGGGCATAGATACCCGCGGGCTTACTTTGCAGATCAGGCGCAAAGGAGCAATGAAAGCAGTTGTTTCTACTGAAGAGTTTAACATAGATAAATTAATTAGTCAGATTAATGATTCAACCGGGATTGTGGGCGTTGATTTAGTTAAGGAAGTTACCAGAACTGAAATTTTTTATCCAGGCAAGCAAGCTAAATATAGTGTTGTGGTTATTGACTGCGGTGTAAAATCAAATATTTTAAGGCAATTAGAAGCTTTAGAGTGCGCACTAACAGTTGTGCCGGCAAATATTAAATTTGAGACAATTCTTGAGCTTAAACCTGATGGCGTGATGTTTTCCAATGGCCCAGGGGATCCTGCGGCTTTGGATTATGTGGTAAATACTGCAAAACAGCTAATTGGCAAGATTCCTGTATTTGGTATTTGTTTAGGATTGCAAATATTAGGTATGGCTTTAGGCGGAAAAACTTATAAATTGAAGTTTGGCCATCATGGGGCAAATCACCCTGTAAAGGATTTTCGCACAGGCAGAGTGGCAATTACTGTGCAAAATCATGGCTTTTGTCTGGATATTAATTCATTGCCTGATAATGCAGTTATGGCAACGCATATTAATCTTAATGACCAGACGCTTGCTGGAATAAGACATAAAACATTGCCTTTATTCGCGGTGCAGTTTCATCCTGAAGCTTGCCCAGGACCGCATGATGCAATGGATTTATTTAAAGAATTTATTTTAATGATGGATAATACGCGGGATAATTATGCCAAAAAGAAATGATCTTAAGAAAATTTTAATTATCGGCTCAGGACCGATTGTTATTGGGCAGGCTTGTGAGTTTGATTATTCAGGAACACAGGCATGTAAAGCATTAAGAGAGGAAGGTTTTAAAGTTGTGCTGGTTAATTCTAATCCGGCTACAATTATGACTGACCCTGATACAGCAGATGCAACATATATAGAGCCGATAACGCCTGAGGTATTAGAAAAAGTTATTGTTTTAGAAAGGCCTGATGCCCTGCTTCCTACATTAGGTGGCCAGACAGGTTTAAATACAGCAATGAAAGCAGCTGAACAAGGAATTTTGAAGAAGTTTAATGTAGAGATGATTGGCGCTGATTATCAGGCCATAAAAATGTCTGAAGATAGGGCATGTTTTAAAAAGGCAATGCAGGAGATTGGCATGGATTTGCCAAAGAGTGTTTTAGCTTATAATTTGAAGCAGGCAAAACAGGTTTTAAAAAATATTAGTTTGCCGGTGATTATTCGTCCCAGTTTTACTCTTGGCGGCACTGGAGGGGGTATTGCTTTAACAGAGCAGGAATTTGAACAAATTGCCGCTTTAGGTTTAAACAATAGTATGATTAGCGAAATTTTAATTGAGGAATCAATTTTTGGCTGGAAAGAATATGAATTAGAAGTAATGCGTGACGTAAAAGATAATGTGGTGATTGTCTGCTCAATAGAAAATCTTGACCCTGTGGGCATACATACCGGAGACTCTATTACTGTAGCTCCAGCACAGACATTAACTGACCGTGAATATCAAAATATGCGTAACGCGGCAATCGCGATAATTCGCAAGATCGGAGTTGAAACAGGAGGTTCAAATATTCAATTCGCGCTTAATCCTGAAAATGGACGGATGGTGGTTATTGAAATGAATCCCAGGGTTTCCAGAAGTTCTGCGTTAGCAAGTAAAGCCACAGGGTTTCCTATTGCTAAGTTTGCGGCTAAGCTTGCTGTTGGTTATACGCTTGATGAGATAAACAATGATATTACTCAGAAAACTCCGGCTTGCTTTGAGCCTGCGATAGATTATTGCGTAGTAAAAATACCCAGGTTTACTTTTGAAAAATTTCCTGAAGCTAAGGATATTTTAGGTATTTCAATGAAATCAGTTGGCGAAACGATGGCTATTGGGCGTACATTTAAGGAAGCTTTGCAAAAAGGGTTGCGTGGTCTAGAAATAGGGCATACAGGGCTTGATTCTCAGAAAAATTATCAGGCTATTTCTATAGATAAGCTTAAGTTAAGATTAGAAAAGCCTAATGCTTCGCGTATATTTTATGTGAAGTATGGGTTGCAAAAAGGGATGAGTATTACAGAGGTTAGTAAGATTACTAAAATAGATCCATGGTTTGTGAGTAATATTAATGAAATTGTGTGTTTAGAAAAAAAGATTTTTAAGCAGAAAGATTTAGATCCCGGCTTGCTTTTGCAGGCTAAACAGTATGGTTTTAGCGACAGCCAAATTGCGGATTTAATTGGTTTAGATGAATTAAGCTTAAGACGTTTAAGGAAACAAAAACAGATTTGTCCTGTATATAAATTGGTTGATACCTGTGCAGCGGAATTTGAAGCATATACTCCGTATTATTATTCAACTTATGAAACTGAAAAAGAGGCTAAATCCGATACAGGAAAAAAAATAATGATTTTAGGCGGCGGGCCAAACAGAATTGGACAAGGTATTGAATTTGATTATTGTTGCTGCCATGCGTCTTTTGCTTTAAAAGAATTAGGTTATCAGAGTATAATGGTGAATTCTAATCCGGAAACTGTATCTACTGATTATGATACTTCAGATAAGCTTTATTTTGAGCCGTTGACTTTTGAAGATGTAATGAACATAGTTGATTTGGAAAAACCTGAGGGGGTAATTGTACAATTTGGCGGACAAACTCCTCTTAATTTGGCTAAAAAGCTTTTAGATGCTGGATGCCGGATTATTGGTACTTCAGTAGAGTCAATTGACTTAGCTGAGAACAGAGAAAAATTTTCCGCGTTAGTAAGGGATTTAAAAATAAATCAGCCTGCGAATGGATGCGCGGTTTCTGAACATGATCTTAAAAAGATTGCGGGGAAAATTGGTTATCCTGTGTTGGTAAGGCCTTCATATGTTTTAGGAGGCAGGTCAATGAAGATTGTTTATGACCAATTTGCTTTAGAAAAATTTGTCCAGAAAATAGAAAATGTGTCTGCCCAGAGTCCAGTATTGATTGATAAATTTTTAGAAGATGCGGTAGAAGTAGATGTTGATGCGGTTTCAGATGGAGCGATTACAGTAATTGGCGGGATTATGGAGCATATAGAAGAGGCAGGGGTGCATTCTGGGGATTCCGCGTGTGTGCTGCCTCCGCATACTCTAAGTGATGATATTATTGAACAGATTAGAAAATATACGTATGCTATTTCTAAGCAATTACAGGTTAAAGGCTTGCTCAATATTCAGTTCGCGGTTAAAAAGGACACTGTATATGTGTTAGAGGTTAATCCCCGCGCTTCCAGGACAGTGCCTTTTGTGAGTAAAAGTATAGGTGTGCCTCTGGCAAAAATCGCGGCAAAAGTAATGGCTGGAAAAACTCTTACAGAGCTTAATTTTACTCAGGAAAAAAGAATTAACCATGTTTGTGTTAAAGAATCAGTACTTCCGTTTTCTCGGTTTTCAGGAGTAGATATTATTTTAGGCCCTGAGATGAAATCTACAGGAGAGGTGATGGGAATTGATAGCGATTTTGGAAGAGCCTATGTTAAATCTCAGATAGCCGCCGGTCAGATTCTACCTACTGAAGGTTCTGTCTTTATAAGTGTAAAAGATA
>Ga0164318_10003740_pt1 | contig 14487 bp, 13 predicted proteins | sample GuaBasSedimGuay9_FD_113734 | JGI IMG/M metagenome (GOLD analysis project Ga0164318, IMG submission 113734) | Subseafloor sediment microbial communities from Guaymas Basin, Gulf of California, Mexico - Guay9, Core 4571-4, 0-3 cm | ecosystem: Environmental > Aquatic > Marine > Hydrothermal vents...
CGTGTGTTTCTATACCCTGGGAGGTGTACTGGATTGCATAGGCCATATCCGGCCCGGGTATGGCAACAACCGCGGTGTTTGTGGCACTGCAGAAGTCAAAAGTACATCCCGTGGCAGGAAGATCCGTGTACCCGGATCCCCTGTACAATCGGGACGGGGTTGTTGAACAGGCACTTGTGAGAGCAAGAAGATCACCATCAGAGGTGAATCCCGGTTGGAACACAGATCCCGGCATGCTTTCCATGTCCAGGTATGAACCGTCATCGGCATTGTAGAAACGAACCTGTTTGTCGGAGTAGATACCCACTCCAAATCTGTCTCCAGCCTGGTCGTAGGCTATCCTCAGTGGGCCATCTCCCGAAGCCCAGTTTCCCAGAACGGAAGAGGAAGCGCCATCTATATCAAGGAGGTAAACCTTGTCATCCATGTAAGGGGAAAGAGAAGCGATAAGCATGGCAGTTAAGAGCATGGTGTGCCTTTCTAATCAACAACGGTGAAACTGATCGTCTGATAAATATCTTTACTGCCGGAACTGATAACTGCATGGTAAACACCTGCAGGCAGAACGCCGGGGATAGTGGTTGTGGCACTTGCAGCCAGTCTGCCGTTCATATCATAGACGCTCAGAGTGATGTCACAACCTTCAGGAATATCGAAAACGATGGGAGACCCGGTTTGAACAGGGTTTTGTGAGATCGTGAAGTATCCTTCACTGCTGGAAGAACTCTGATCTTCTATTGATGTCTGCTCTGTGAATCTGATTGCATCGAACGATATGTACTGACCCTGCGTTCCGGTGTAGTCGCCCATTTTTACCATTGCAGAGGCAGGGGACAGATTGAAAGTGCCGAGAGAAACCCACTGGTTGCTGTAGTTTCCCTGATCTACAACTGCCGTCTGCCATCTGGAAGTGGTGTTTATGTGGTATATGCCTGTAGCTGTTGCGTGGGAATCGGGAATGTAAGTTTCTACCTCATAGTCTGCGTTGTATGAAAGCACAGGTATCCACTCTACCCTGCAGGTGTCAGGCAGTGCTCCTGTGGAGTAAGTCCACCAGGAATACCCGTTGTAGCCGGTTTCCTGTTCGTGCCAGTACTGACAAGGACCCAGTTTTCTGTAGCCCAGAGTTCTGTCGTCAATCAGGGTACCCGCCGGGGTGAGAACTTCCGACCTTGCGGAGAACAGCTGTGAGATCCCAAGCTGCGTGTTACCGTTGTTGTATCCGGGCCAGTCGTAAACAACATCTTTGCCGTTGGGAAGCGTTCCCCATCCAGGTTCATTCTGGTTGCCGTAGGAGTCGTTGCAGATAACTGAATGGTTGCTGTAGTATCCGTTGAAAACGAGAATGTGGCCGTCGGTGTACGGGCTTGTTGTTGAGGCAACCACGACCCAGGAGTTGTCAAGTTCGGATGTACACGCACTCCATGTTGTACCCAGTTGATATGAAGTAAGACCATGCTGAGTCATCCAGGAGGTCATTTCTGCCCAGATTGCACTTCCAATATTTCTGCAGATAAACCCATGAGACCCTGGTACCCAGACGCCACCCGGGGATTTACCGAGAATGTCATAGATGTGCCCCAGAAATGTGTATTCAGTGGGCAGGTAGTTACCCCACTGGCTCCAGTGGCCGGTGGGAGAACTGCACCAGATGGAGTCCGGCGTAAGGCGGTTGTAGTACTGCACCGCCATCATGCAGGAAGTTGGGCCACAACTCCAGTTTCCGTTGAACCAGTCGGGGGTGTCCCACTTCTGATGCATGTAGGGAACATCGAAGTGAGCTTCAGGGTTATCCACGGGTAAATCAACACAGGTAACCGGGGCAGAGTTTTCAGAAACCGTAACCGTTTCTCTGCCGGTTTTTACATCAATTGAAACGGTTTCCCACAAAAGGATCTCGCAGCCTTCCTGCAGACTGCTTCGCAGAAAAGTAATGGTGTTGCTGCTGCTGAAGTGGCCGTTGAAGCCGGTTGGAATGTTAAGAATCTGGTTTCCATTTAAATCTGTAACAGAATATCCTCCACCAGTTCTGCCCAGAAGAAGGTGGCCGTTCCGGTATTCGACAGTGGCTGGTATGAATGGAAGGGCAACGATCTCTGTTTCTTCTGTTACCACGGTAACTCTTTTAAGAACGGCATCTCTTGAGGAGACATACCAGATATATTTTCCGTTGCTGCAAAGGCTGCCTGGGTACTCGCCAGTGTAAAGGGAGCGCTGAACTGTTCCATTCAGGTCAAGTAGCAAAATTTCTTCAGGTACAGAAACGAGTATACCTGTTCCCCCTCTGTAAGGGCCACTGAAATACTCACGGGAGAAGATCTCTCCATTACGCAGAGAGACTATTTTCTGTGGTGAACCTGCAGAACACTCTTTCCAGAACAGGTCTTCCGTGGAACAAAGAACTGTTCCTCCGGAACCAGGTGCTGTGGAAACGGTGTCTTCGTCCAGAATAAGTACGGATTGTGACAGGTCAGTAAAAACCCTGTGATTGCACCACGAGCCCACAGGAACCTGCAGAACTGCCAGAACGGCAAACAACAGCATGATTCTCCCTCCGTTTTTACATCTCTACTATCTTAAGAAGTCGTCTTGAAGAAAAGACTGGAAAAATAGATGAATGCTGTTATCTTATTCATGATGTATGCAGTGTCTATCCAATTCAAAGGGGGTGCTTGTGCTCAACTGGCTTACTCCTGAACTGATCTGGTTCAGTTGCGGAGTCGTTCTGATTTTCCTTGAGTTTGTTGTTCCCGGGGTGATTCTTGTGTTTTTTGGAGCTGGGGCTGTTCTTACCTCTATCCTGGTGTGGATGGGAATACTTCCAGGTGCAACCGGGCAGCTGGTTGTGTTTGCCGTTTCTTCCCTTGCGCTGTTGTTTGGTCTGAGGAAGTATGCCAGCCGTTTTTTCAGGGGAGACAGTACAGAACAACAGGACGACGAATACACAGGTAAAATAGCCAGAGTTGTAAAAGACATCGTACCCGGCACCTCTGAGGGGAAGGTATTTTTTGAAGGGACATACTGGAGAGCAGACAGTTCTGTAAGAATACTTTCAGGGAGTTCAGTACTGATAAAGGGCAAAAGCAATATTACACTGTTTGTGGAACCTGTTAACTGAGGGAGGGGTTGGTATGGGATATTTTGTGCCTGTAGTCATTATAGTGATGATTATCATTATTTTGTTCAAAACCGCAAGAGTGGTTCCTCAAAAATCTGCATTTGTTGTGGAACGCCTTGGAAAGTATTCAAAAACCCTCGAAGCAGGGTTTCATATTCTGGTTCCTTTCATAGACAAAGTTCGGTACAAGCTGAGTTTAAAAGAGGTTGCGATAGATGTTCCTCCTCAGGTCTGTATAACAAAAGACAATGTATCTGTTGAGGTGGATGGAATTCTGTATCTGAAAGTAATGGATCCTGTAAAAGCAGCCTACGGTATTCACAATTTCAGATTCGCGACAACTCAACTTGCCATGACTACAATGAGAAGTGAGATAGGTAAACTGGAGTTAGACAAGACTTTTGTTGAAAGAGAATCAGTGAATGCCAATGTGGTTGACGCTGTGGACATGGCTTCAGATCCGTGGGGAATAAAAGTAACAAGGTACGAGATAAAAAACATCACTCCTCCGGAATCAGTTCAGCAGGCCATGGAGAAGCAGATGCGCGCTGAGCGTGAGAAGCGGGCGGAGATTGCTCTTTCGGAAGGCGAACGACAGGCAAAGATCAACCGTGCTGAAGGTAGTCGTCAGGAAATGATTTCCATGTCCGAGGGCGAAAAAATGAAGAGGATCAACGAGGCGGAAGGACATGCCCTTGAAATAGAAAGGGTTGCCCAGGCCACAGCCATGGGTATCCGTGAGATTGCTTCCGCAATAAACGAACCAGGCGGGGAGCAGGCCGTCTCTCTGAGAATAGCCGAGCAATGGATAGGCGAATTCGGCAATCTAGCCAAAGAAAACAACACAATGATTATTCCGGCAGATCTTGCTGATATCAGCGGAACGGTGGCAAGTCTTGCAAAAGTAATGAAAAACAGCTGATAAACAAACGGAGGAAACAATATGGCCGATGACAGAACTGCCCCTTTTTCAACCGGGGGATTCTTCCTGGTTCAGCTTGCTTTGATGATACCTTTTGTTAACCTGATTCTTCTTCTGGTATTTGCTTTCTCAGGTTCAATGAATGTTAACCTTCAGAACTACAGCAAAGCCGTTCTTATATGGATGCTGATAGGAGTTGGTATAGCTCTGATAGTCGGCGTTCTGGGTGCTTTAGCCGCTGGTGGAATAGGTGCATGGCTTGAGAATGTAAGCGACCAGTATCAGATTGTAAAATAAAAAGGAAAGGCCCCGGAGAAGCTGTTTTCTCCGGGGCCTCTGAATTCTGTGATTTTCAGTCTCCAGCCAGACCAAGCTGTGAGAGAATTTCGTTGAGCATGTCCATATCCACCATGTGCGGTCCGGATGTCTGGTGAAGTTCAATGTCCCATCCGTTTTCTGAAAGTACTGACAGTGCCCTCTCGGCGTTGTCAAAGGAAACGCCTGTGTCGTCAGGTGAGTGCATCAGTTCAATCTGCATTGAAGTCGTTCCGGAAAGACGGTTTGTACCAATGAGCTCCTCTTCAAGCCACCCGGAAGACGGAATAATGGCGTTGAACAGTTCCGGTTCCAGGAGTCCTGTGTACAAAGTCAGACACCCACCCTGCGAGAACCCGAAAAGATATACATCTGAAACAGGGTATTCAAGTTTGATCTGTTCCACGAGATCAAGCACATAGTTTCCATCGAGAACAAGACTGTGCCCCCAGTCTTCCGTTCCATGTTCCCCTCTGAACCAGGAATAGGAATCGTCGCCAATCGAATACGGAGCCTGTGGAACGACGAAGATAAATTCAGGGTTGTCAATAAGTTCCCAGATTCTCATGAAGTTGTCCGGTGAACTGCCAAGCCCGTGGAGGCCTACAACCAGGGGCACCTCTTCGGGAGGATTAAACCCTTCCGGAAAATTGATTCGGTAGAAGAAAGACTGCTCTGCATCAAACCAGTGTACCTCGCCAAGTCTCTCTCTGCGATCTGTGAAAGCTGTATTCAAACTGTCGATAACCGTCGAAAACAGAGGGGATTCCCGGACAGGATCAAAATCCGTATCGGCATTCGCGAGGGCCAGATTGTCAAATCCCGCGGCAAATGATCTTTTCAGATAGAGAGTTGCCAGTTCCTCTTCTCCCATGAGACCATAGCAGCATGCAAGGTTGTAAATCGCAGTAGGGTTCCCCGGGTCAATTTTAAGAGCATTCAGGTATTCGGATGCGGCAGCCAGCCAGTTTTGCTGTCCGTACTCTTCGTTCGCGGAGGCCAGGGCTTCGCGGGGGCTCAAATCAAGAAAATCCCCGGAATGAATATCCATAGGGTCAAGGGTTCCCAGTAACACGGCAGCTGCCAGAAAAATCATAGGTAATTCCTTTCAAAAAGAGAGAACTCCAGACAGTCGAATTCTGTGAAACAATCGGGCTCTGTGTCAAATGCTTTTTGATGTAAGACAGGACAATAGAAGTTTTCAACAAAGTAATCCACAGCATAAGTTCGTTCTTTTTACAACATTTACATAAAAAATTTAATTTGTATTCATATCTGCATAATATTGTGCAGTGCAATATGTTACGAAGTCGGCATGATTTTGACATGTAAATAGAGAAGGAGTATGGTTGTTTTATTGACCACTATAATAGTAAAGAATTGTGCTGCGTGTGTGCAAAACTATGGTAGTTTACTACTTCAACATTTCAGCCGCAGATTCTACTGCCGCGTATGCGTCTTTTGCGTAGAAAGCACCTATTTGAACTGCGAACTCTTTTGTGACAACGGCTCCACCAATCAGCACCGGAATCTGAAGGTTATTCTGCCCCAGCAGCCGGATAACTTCTTCCATTCCCGCGGCGGTTGTACTCATGAGCGCGGAAAGACCAACTGCATCAGCTCTGTGTGTTTCTACCGCTTCAACTATCTTTTCAGAAGATATATCTTTGCCGAGATCCACAACATTGAACCCGGCATTTGACAGGAACAGGGAAACAAGGTTTTTCCCAATGTCATGTATGTCTCCCCTGACTGTGGCAAGAACAATTGTACCTTTGTCAGCTTCGCTGTTCGATTTCAGATGAGGTTTCAGTATTGCCATAAGAGCTTTCGCCGCTTCTGCTCCTGCTATCAGATGGGGAAGAAACAGTTTCTTTCTGGAGTAGAGGTTTCCAAGTTTGTCCATTGCCGGAGCCAGGCACTCATCAACAATTGCCACGGCTCCCATTCCAGACTCAAGAAGCAGGCCCGCAGCCTGTTTTGCTCCTGCCGTGTCACCTTTGAGCAGTGCTTTCCGCAGCAGAGCATCGTTACCGGGAGCTTCAGTTTTCTCATCATCAGGAATTTCAATGTCTGCCGGGTCAAATCTGCCGCAAAGAGCTGCTGATCCCATGGTGATAACCGGAGTAACAGGATCGAGAACATTCACGATTCCCGCGTCAAGCCCGTCCATGGAGAGGGTCGCAAGAAAAGCGGCGTTGATTCCGCCCCGCTGGGGAAGTCCGTGTGATACATTGGAAACGCCGGCTATGGTCAGAATACCATTCTTTTTGAACAACCGAAGAGTTTCAAGAGTTACCCGGGGGTCTGCTCCCGTTGCAAGTGCCTTTACTATGGGGTCTGCGAATACTCTTGAAGCGGGGAACCCGAACCTTTCAAGTATGGTGATACCCTTTTGAACAACAGCCAGCCGTTCTTCCGGGGTTTCCGCAAGCCCGTTCTCATCTATTGGCAGCAGCACAGCATATCCTCCGTGGCGTAGAAGGATATCAATTCGTTCAGCTATGTGTTCTTCAGTGGCCATAAGAGAGTTAAGCAGCCCGATACCGCCGTTCTGGATAAAAGCGGCTTCAATGTTTTCAGGTGAAGACAGGTCTACGGAAACCGGTGCGCCTATGGAGAGGCTGGAGAATACCTGTTCGACAAATCCCTCTGGAATGAGTTTTTCAAGGCCCAGATTAACATCGATGAGATCCGCCTTCTCCTGAGCTCTTGCCATGGAGATGAGCGTATCTGGATCTCCACGCCTGATTGACTTTTTAAGCTCTTTCCTCCCTGTGGGGTTCACCGATTCACCAACCATCAGCATTGCCCCGCCAATGGGAACCACCGAGTCAACAGAGGTAAAAGCTGCCAGTGTTTCTTTGTTCACCTTTTCAACAGGTCTTATGCCAACTGCCCGTTTCAACGCTGTGATGTGTTCCGGTGTTGTTCCGCAGCAGCCACCGATAATAGAGGCTCCAGCCCATGCTATTTCCTCCGTTGCCGCAGCGAACAGATCCGGGGTCATACGGTAGTTGCCGGAACTGTCCGGCAGCCCTGCGTTTGGTTCAACGGTAACGAATCTGTGAGAGAATCTTGCCATTTCGCTTATAACCGGAAGAAGACCTTCAGGGCCTGTGGAGCAGTTTGCGCCTGCAGCATCAACAGCCAGCTGGTTACACAGCAGAGCCAGTGCTGTGGGAGAAGTTCCTGCTCCGCTTCTTCCATCCTCGGCGAATGTAAGATGAGCACTGATAAAACCGTCGGGGCTTGCATCTCTCGCTGCCAGAATGGCCGCCTTGAGCTCCCTGGGGTCGGTGAAGGTTTCAAGAAAGAAAATATCTATACCTGCTTCAACAAGAGCTTTTGTCTGCACAAGAAAACTGTTGTAAACATCCATCCATCCGGCATCTCCCACCGGGCGTATCATCTCGCCAGACGGTCCTATACTCGCTGCAGCAAAGGCTTTACCGTCAACTGCGGAAATTACAGTTTCCGCAAGAATACGGTTGATCTGTGCAGTATCGAAACCGAGCTTAATCTGTGAGCCTCCGAAAGTGCAGGCCAGAACAATATCACTTCCGGCGTTCATGTAGGATCTGTGTATTTCAGAGAGTTCTTTCAGGTGTTGCGATGCCCAGATCTCAGTTGATACCCCTGCAGGCATTCCGTACTTCATAAGCATCGTACCCATGGCACCGTCAAGGAAAACTATTCTTTCGGAAAGCAGGTTTTTCAGCTGTTTTGCGGAATCCATCCGGTTACTCCAGTCATACTTTTTACAGGTGTCAGCATAAAGCTTTCATTGCATTCTATCTTTAGATCAGGGAATAATTTAACGATATCTTTCTGAACATTCAGGGGAAAATCACCGTATCCAGGCGCCACCCTTCTGGTCGGAATCATGTTAAAGGATACAGACATAGCAGCCTGAAGAGCTTTCATTAAAGACTCTACGGCAACAGAGGCTGCTGAATCAAGCATGAACCGGTTCAGTTCCGCCGGGCCGTCCAGAAGTTCGTCTACAGTTCCGCCAAGAGAGGTGATGGAAACAGAAACAAGCTTGTCCGGCCACATGTTCTGAAGAAAATCCGGGTGTTCTCCTGCTGGAAACAGTACTGCTCCGTAAATTGCTTCGGAAGACAGTTCTTCCAGTACGGAAAGAGCCTTCATCGCCCGGTTTTCTATTTCAGGGCCGGCTTCATGGGGAGGGCATCCCGCACGCCAGAGCACCTGCTTCAGTGTCGGCTGAACATAATTGACCTGGAGGTCGACCCTCCTCACTTTGCTTCCCGCTGACCGGAGCGAAACACAATTTCACGGATTTGAGGAATTCTGTTCATAGTGTAAAGGTGTATACCGTCTGCTCCCTCTTTCACGAGATCGGATATCTGCGCGATTGCGTAATCGACCCCAGCTTTAGCAAGGTCATCAGGGTTGTGTGAGTATCTGTCAAACAGATTGAGAAGTTTTGCTGGAATGGATACACCGCACATCATCACAATTCTCTTAATCTGCTTGTAGTTGAGAATAGGCATAATACCAGGGACTACAGGGACATCGATTTTTCTGCCTCGCACCCTTTCCAGAAAATCATAGAAAACCCTGTTGTCAAAAAACAGCTGTGATATCAGAAACTCAGCCCCTGCATCCACTTTGCGTCTGAGATTGTCCAGGTCATGGCTGATTCTTTTCGCCTCCATGTGGCCTTCCGGGTAGGTGGCTGCTCCCACACAGAAGCTCTCTCTGGCTGAAATTTCATTGATAAGCTCGCTTGCGTAACGGTAGTCGCGGTTTTCGGCAGATGAATCGGGCGGGATATCTCCACGGAGGGCAAGAATATTTCTTACACCTCTGGTTTCGAGACTGTCAAGCACAGTTTTAACTTCGCTTCTTGTGTGACCGATACAGGTCATGTGGGCAAGAGATTCACACCCGTATTCATCGCGCACGCGGGAAGCTATTTCTACTGTTTTTTCAGTGGAATCTCCTCTGGAGGCATAGGTAACACTTACGAACGATGGATTTAGATCACGAAGACCGTCCAGCGTACGGAAAACCGTTTTAAGGCTGTACCCCGGTTTTGGCGGGAACACCTCCAGGGATAAAACGGGTTTTTCCATTCTGTATATGTCTGCTATCCGCACAGCGACCGGCCTTTCCGTTCCTCAGAACAACAATACAACGGTGGAAAATAACAGGAAAAGGTTTTTCGGCAAAGGTTGATTGACGATATATCCACCGTATATACTAAGCGGAGCATGAGGAGATACCCCTCCCGGAGGGGGCGCCAACCGAGAGATTTCCACGGTGGCAGGCGAAAGCCCATGTGCGGGGTGGCCCGAAAAACAGTTTTTCGTGCCGTTCTGTGTGATGCAGAGCGGTTTTTTGCAACAGGGGGAGCTTTTTGAAACACGGCAATCCAATATGCCCTGCAGACAACCTTACGGGGTTTCCCTTGTTCCGTTCATCTGAACACATGACCATGTCCAGGCCCTGCGGGGCCGGGAGAGTCACAGGTATCTGACACTCATCTCAGCTTCAGCAGGGCCTTTTTCAACAGCAGTCAGTTGTGTTGAATACCCTTACAAAACTGGAGCATCATGTATACGGAACGGTTCTATAGAAACTGGACAACATCCCATCTTAAAACTTTCAGATTGGTTCTTGGCGAAAGCGATCTGCAGATCTATGCAGAAACAAATCTCAGGAAACAGGCGTTTCTCGTTCTTGCTGAGGCAAGGAAAACCCTGAACGAACACATTGCACGCAATCCATTTTTCGAAAGGTCACTTACGCCGGTATTCACAGGAGCGGCGAGCCCGCTTGTAAAAAGGATGGAAGAAGCCGGCAGGGAGTGGAACACAGGGCCTATGGCCTCTGTGGCTGGAGCCATTGCTCAGGAGGTTGGCAAAAGTCTTCAGCAGTATTCCGGCACGGTCATTGTAGAGAACGGTGGAGACATCTGGGCATCAGCCCCGGGGCACCTTGAGTTTCTGGTTTATCCAGGTGAGCTGTCTCCATTTGCCGCGGGAATAAGATTTTCCCTGAACGCTTCAGAAGGAATTTCTGTGTGTACTTCAAGCGGCAGGGTGGGCCCATCGTTCTCTCTTGGCAGGGCCGACGCAGTAACCGCCATCCATTTATCAGCAGCCAGAGCAGATGCTGCAGCAACCTCTCTTGCAAACAGAATACACGGAGAATCTGATGTAACTGCCGTGGTGGAAGAGGTGGCAGCCGGAAGAAAACTGCAGGGAATCATTGCTGTCTGCGGAGAGTCCCTGGGTATCTGGGGAGATATACACCTGACAGAAGGTGAAGAGAAAAATGCGTAAATCAATTGAGACCATAAATGAAAAAATAAAGAACGGAACAGCAGTAGTCCTTACTGCAGGAGAAATGACCTCTTTTGTTAAGGAAAATGGAGCAGGAAACGCGGCAGAAAGGGTGGATGTTGTAACAACAGGCACTTTCGGGCCAATGTGCTCAAGCGGCCTTCTTGTAAACACAGGTCATTTTGCTCCGAGGATCAATTTCAAAGAAGCCACTCTCAACGGTGTTCCCGCCTACTGCGGAATAGCGGCGGTTGATCTGTTCCTTGGAGCAACTGCTCAGGGAGAAGCACCGGGGTACGGAGGCGGCCATGTGATAGAAGACCTGGTAAGCGGAAAAACAGTTTATCTGGAAGCGGAAGGACACGGCACCCATTGCTACCCCAGACGAGGTCTTAAAACAAAGATCAGTATTTCAACTGTGGCAAGTGCAGAACTCACAAATTTCAGGAACGCCTACCAGAACTACAATGTGGCTGTTAACGGTTCAGACAGGGAAATCAGAACCTACCTGGGAGTTCTGAAACCAAATTTCACCAACGCCGGGTACAGTGGCTCAGGGGAGTTCAGCCCCCTTATCAACGATCCCTACTTCCGCACCATTGGAACAGGTACAAGGATCTTTCTAGGCGGGGGAACCGGCTGGATAACAGGGCCGGGTACGCAGCACTGCAGCAATCCGGAAAGGGGCTCCAACGGTGTTCCAACAGAGGGAGCGGGAACAATTTCTGTAAGGGGAGACCTCCGGGGGATGCACCCCAGGTACCTCAGGGGAGTGTGGATCAAGGGTTACGGAGTTTCCCTGTCTGTAGGGGTTGGTATTCCTATCCCCATACTGGACAAAGACATGGCTTTTCGCACCGGGGTTTCCGACAGAGACATTCTTGCTCCGATTGTAGACTACTCCTGCGATTACCCTGAACTCAGCGGCAAAGTTCTGGGCCATGTATCGTACCGCGACCTGTACTCCGGGGAGATTACTCTTAATGGCAGAAAGCTGAATACGTTCAGTATTTCCAGTAGAAAAATGGGAGAGGAAATAGCACACAAGCTGAAAAACTGGATAGAGAAGAAAGAGTTCTTACTCTCTTCCCCTTCAGAAGTCTTTGAAGCTGTGTAAACACATTCCCGGCGGCAGTGTGATTCAACATCTGCCGCCGGGTATAAGAGGTTTATGCGAAAGTATGAAACTATCAGTTCGAATCCTCTTCGGGATGCCAGATAGGATTATCGAACTCCTTGATATTAATCAGCAATGGCTCCAATAGCATCCACAAGTGGTTCTGTTCATGTACTTCTAATCGTTGCTCTGGCTGATAGATGAAATATTCGTCTTGACAAGGTCTTAATAAAGATTGATATTAAGGTCAGAAAATAGATCATATTGTGGAGGTTGATATGGAGCATGTGTTATCAAGTTATTCAGCAAGCATCTCGGAATTGAAGAAGAATCCAACAGCACTTCTTAAAGAAGCTGAGGGTGAGGCTATCACCATTTTGAATCATAACACGCCAACAGCTTACCTTGTCCCAGCCGAAACCTACGAAATGCTTCTCAACAGGCTTGAGGATGCTGAACTCGCCAGAGTTGTTCGTGATAGGAAGAATGAGAGAAGCAACGCTGTCGAAGTAGATATCGACAGTGTTTAGGCTTAAATTCATACCAAGTGCTCTTCGGGAGTGGAAGAAACTTGGTGAACCAGTAAAGGAACAGTTACGTAAGAAGCTCAAGGAAAGGCTGGAGAATCCCAGAATTCCTGCCAGCAAATTGTACGGCTTTTCTGATGTATACAAAATCAAACTGAGATCCTCTGGATACCGCCTTGTCTACGAAGTGAACGACTCCGAAGTCACTGTAATGGTAATTGCAGTTGGGAAGCGTGAAAAGGGCAAAGTCTACTCTAAGTTCAAGAGCAGGCTTACAGATTCCTAATCCGTGATTCTTCAGTTCCGAAAGCATCCACTACGGGGTGCCAAATCGAATGTGTAGAACTTCTTCTACTAAGTACTGGCACATCCATCAGGAGGAACTTGAGAACCAAACAAGTAGAAAAATTTGCTAATCATGTATAGCAATGTTCGGCTCGGAACTAGATCCAGGTCTAAGTGCTCCTATCTGGAGTCAGTTATAACAATGTTCGTTCCGGAATGTGGTCCAGGCCTCAGTGCTCCTCCAGTGGAGTCAGCTTCAAGGAAAGTGCTGGGAATAAAATTGTATTCAAACACTTCACCAGCGATTACCTTAATTATAGGAGAAAAAGACGGAAGATAACCTACACAGCTTGCCCTGAGCGTGAAATTGCCAGGCTCAAAGAACCTGATACTATAAGCTCCTGTTGAATCTGTCATTGAACCTAATGAAGTACCAACAACACTAACAGTGAAACTTATTGCTGGTGAACCGTAGGTTGTCTCTACAATCCCACTGATGTATCCTGTGGTGTCTTGTAGGGCTCTTCCGGAAGCAGTATCGAAATTGCACTCAGATTCCCCTTCTGGAAATGCCCAGATAGAGTCATTAGTAACACTTAGCATTCCATAAAGACCAGCTTCAAGAGTATGGAACCCTGGCGGTAGGTCTGCGATGATGTATCTCCCACATGAATCAGTTCGTACTCTGGCTCCAGTAGTTTGAGCGAGCACAAATGCTTCTTCTAAAGGAGTTCCATTCTGGTCTGTAACCAATCCTGATATTGAGCCAGGTTCATTAGGAACTATTTCCTCACTGAAGTTAAGATCCAGATATGCATTATTCACTAGAACGACACAACCAGACCTGGACACAATAGAATCCAAAGTAATGTACATTGAGTGATAACCAGTAGGGAGATCAATACTGTATAATCCTTCAGAATCAGTGGTGGTCATTCGACGGCTCTGCCAATATGTTGTCCAACAACTCTCACCTTTTTCTGCTTCGAGGGCACATACCAAAACTCCTGCAAGAGGAAATCCATAGCTATTTGTAACCATACCTCTGACTCCTGATCCACCAATAGCAATGGATACTGAAATGAGAAGAGTGAAGATAAATTTGAGTTCAGTTTTTTGAAAAAGCATTAAGATTAATCCTTTCTACTGATTCGGAGTCCATATGTAGCATTATAATAAAATCAACATGACTAGAAAGTGACTGTAAGTGTCGATCGTTCAGAACTGCTGTATAGTTTTCACAATTGGTTGTGTACCTGACATTTTATATTTCTCTATTTTTTAGGAAGTCTCCATGGAAGTTCCGAAAGCATCCACTACGGGGTGGCAAAGCGAATGCATAGAGCTCCTTCTACAGAGGGTTCGATAAGCATCCACTACGGGTGCCAGACCTCTACTTGATTGATGTATTGGCTTCTGGATGAATGCTCCAAATACTATCAATGTTGGAGGTGTTCTTGTGTCTGTTAGAATCCTGCCTTTGCTGATCTCCGGTTTCGTCACGATATCATTCGCCGATTCGGCAGTACAGACTGACTGGTACGGGGGCCCAGGAGTAGTAGGTCCGGTTATAACCCTGGGTAGTGAGTTTCTCCTGGACACTGATGTTTATTGCGGTAATCCATTTGATCTCGTTCTGCAAATTGGTCTTGAACATACCGTTGACGATGATTTCAATTACGCTAAGTCAGTGTATTCCACAGATGTCAACGGAGACGGCTACATGGATGTCCTCGGAGCTGCCGACAATGTCAACGACATCACCTGGTGGGAGAACGTTGACGGCTTGGGTACCATCTGGACGGAACATACCGTTGACGGTGATTTCAATGGCGCCAGCTCAGTGTATTCCACAGATGTCAACGGAGACGGCTACATGGATGTCC
>Ga0164318_10003741_pt1 | contig 14481 bp, 9 predicted proteins | sample GuaBasSedimGuay9_FD_113734 | JGI IMG/M metagenome (GOLD analysis project Ga0164318, IMG submission 113734) | Subseafloor sediment microbial communities from Guaymas Basin, Gulf of California, Mexico - Guay9, Core 4571-4, 0-3 cm | ecosystem: Environmental > Aquatic > Marine > Hydrothermal vents >...
ACCAAATTCTTTGTAATCAATCAAGTCACCCCTAGATAGCTTAATTAAGACTTCCCGAATGGTTTCAATGGAGACTTGTTGGCCGTCTTGTTCAAAAAGTTGTTGCTGAATGCGCCCTAAATCGATTTTGTCCCCTTCTTCCAAAGCCGACAAATACAATACCCATTTTGTAATGCCATAGTCATTGATTCGTTCAATCCATTGATTGACTTGAGCGGACAACTCGTTCCAAATAAAGCCTGAACTTAAATCAACCGCTAACATCGCATTCAGAGTCGGTTCATCTTTCAAGGCTTGTTTCTGTTTCGCCGATTGCCTGATAAGCGCGGTAATATAAAACGGGTTACCTCCACAACGTTCTGCTACAACTGGGGCAATTTCTTCAGTCAAGGTGGTTTTATAATAGTTAGCGGCCTTGTGTGCGAGTTCGCTACCAAAGTAGCCTGTCAGTGGTTCACAAGGCTCACTGTCAAAACGCCCATATAATGAACCACGCCCTAAAATTTCTCTCGCCAGAATACTCATCGCCGAACCGGTCACAAAGTGAGGACAAGTCGGCGATTCGACGGCTTCTTGCATATAGCCTACCACTTCAAACTGATAGTGTGGTAGTCGGGTATTTTGAAATTCGTCCAAAAACACAACGATGGTGCTGTCATCGTAATCTGAAATTCGACGTGGCAGCCAAACCGCCCTTTTTTCTGGCAAAATCACATCCTTGTCGATAATCGCTTCTAGCAACTCTAGCGTTGCTTTGAATGTCTCACTAAAAAGACTCTTTGAATCAATCAAATTTATTAACTTATGACGTTGATAAATCTCAGCCGATAATAACCGGGGATCACGCAACTTCCACGCGGCATACCAACGCATGAAATTTTCCACGTATTCGGTGGCAAAATGCCACTCATCTTTGAAGGTATCTGGAAAACTATAATAAATCGGTATCACCGCCTTAGGATCCTGATGATCTTGTTCAAAAAACAGTCGATTAACTACTCGCTTAAAGATTTCCGTTTTACCCATACGCCGTTGCCCAAGCAAAACGGTGGACATTGTTCGACGAGTTCGTGCTTTTAGCGCGGCTTCATAGAAATAGTCTAAAAATTCTTGACGATCTGTATAAACTTCTTCTGGCACTAACGGTTTAATCACCCATTGTTGTGTCATGTGATTTGTTCTCCATTTTTTGAGGCCCTATGAGGCACCATTCGCGTTGAGGCACCATTTGTTTTAAGGCTCCATTCGTTTATCTCCGTCATTTATTGCACTCCCTTTTAAATAAGAAAAAAGCCTCATTATTTAATGGTGTTCCCAAAATCCGTCACAATCAGCATATCACTGATTATAAAGGATTTTGGATTTAAATCTAGTGTACCCAAAATCCGTCATAATCAGAAATTATTCTTGAGCTTCCAACTTGGCATATAAATAAATCTTGATCAGCCAATAATCACTCATTAAAGATTCCAAAATGGTTAGGGCTTTTTGTAAGTCGATTTCAAAATCAAAGTTTTGAATATCAACAATGAGTTTATAAATCAGATCGAATGATACTCTATTATCTTGATCCATTTCAATAAATTTACCATTTGGGGCATTATTGAGTTTTTCTATTTCGTCAAGCCCCACTTTGCCTGTAATTTTGGATTCTCTCACATCTCTAAATAGCCCAAACCGTATCTCTTTGTAATTATGAACTAATTGGTTAAAATTCTTGATCCGAGATGTAAAGCCTGAGCCGCCCTGATGCAAAAAACCAACAACAAAAGAGTGTTTTGGCGTTTTAATCAGCAGATGTTCAGGCAGCTTTCTTTTGCCAAATCTCAAGTAATCCGTTTCTATATTTTTAACGGTTTTAAAGACTTCTGAAATCGTGATGACTTTGCCAATATCGTCTGAATCGCTGATAATCACTTTTTTATGATAGGCATTTTCCAATAGCACTTTCTGTTCTTCGATATAGACTTTGAGGCGATTTTCATCGTCATCCAAATCCTCATGAGACGGCTGTTCTGTTTTCTCTAGCTCACAGCTTGGTGTTTCTACTATAGGCTCAATACCTCTGATTTCTTGTTTTAACGACGCGACTTCCTCTCTCAATGCTTGGAGTGCTAACCTGACTTCTTCTTCAAAACTGATCATGCTTTTGGGCAAAGGGATGCCCTCAATTTTGTGTTTATAATAATGGGAGGCCCAATTTAAAACACCTCTGATTGAGTTTTGATTTAAAATCACCTTTAACTCTGCTTGAGTAAAAAGGGTTTTGAGTTCAATATCAGACGCTTGCGCCTTTAAGGCTAAAATCAATCTCAATTGATCATCTGTCGGTTTATTTAAAACCACTTCATATTGAGACACTCTATCCACAATGGCATCATTAAAGATGTTTTTAAAATGTTGCCATCTATCTGGAAATAAATTGAGGATAATCAAACAATTAGGCGCGTGCGTAAAGAGTTCTTTTATGGCTTCGCCAAAATTGAAAAGTAATTGTTCGTGGTATTTCAGCCCCTCCAATTGATCAAAAATAATAATTAAGGGTTCATCGACAATTGAGAGTTTACTAAACACACTGATCGCTTCTAGCGAAAACGCTTCTTGAGAGATTTCATCTGCCCAATTTTCTAACTTGATTTGTTCTAATTCACTTTGTTCTAATTGATTGCCAGATAACCATTTTCTGACTAATTCCCGTTTATGTAAATCGGAATAACTACAAAACTTGATCAGCCCTTTAATGAGGGCAGTGGAATAGCCGCCAAATCCATAAGTTTGGCTCCACCATTCTAGGGTTGATTTTTCAATCCATTGCCAATTTCTGCGTTTTCTGTCCGAGTTTTGATTACCTAACAGGTTGTAAATATTCAGTGGTTCTTGCGAAAGCGTGTCTAACATTTTTTCTTCGTTTTGTGTGAGACGCTCTTTTTTATTCAAAAAATCAAGGGTGATTTGAGAAAAACTGTGTGCCAATAAATATTCCAATTGAGAATAATGGCTTGACGGGATCATTTCCACAAAGGATTCCAAAACCCTGCTATAAATATGATATAAAACCGCATTCGGATTATTTGGTTGTCTGATAAAGAGCAGACGATGACTATTGAGTAATTCTTTTGCCAGTCTCATCATTAAATGGGTTTTACCGCTACCCGCTTCACCGATGACGACAGCACCTTTACTTTGATGATTTGGATCCAGCTTGATTTCGACGAGAATAGATTTCAAGACTTTAAATTGATCTTGAGAAATCGTTTTTAAATCAACATGATCTTGAAAAGGGGTATCAACGCGACTGGTACCAAATGGATTAGGTTTATTAGGCAACATGGTTTGCTCATGCGCGTTCAATTTGAGATAAAGCTGATAAGTAAACAAAGCATCATATTGAGCACTATGAGCAAAATCTTGATTAAAAAGTTTACCGTCAACTTTTAAATTAAGAAATTGACTCAAATAGGCTAATGAATAACTTTTCATGCCTTTAAACTGGGTTTTTGAGTCTTCAAAAGTGCAACTGAATTTAAAATCATTGGGCCAGTCGATATTCACTTTTTGAAAACTCTTTTTTAAAACCCTGATGTCGTGTTCAGCATAATGGCAAATAATAACCTTATTGTTTACAAGGTTTAAAAAGGCCTCAATAATCTGTTTGAGACTTTTGGCGTTGACTTTAGGGCCTTCAACATTTAATGCGTCTTTAACAAAGGCTTCGTAGATGAGATTGCCTTGACTATCGATAAGCGCTATTTCAGTTAATTCATCTTTGCCTTCGGTGTCTATGATGATAAAGTTTGTCATGATAAATTAAAACCATAACTACAAGGATTGTATATAATAAAGGATTTCAAAACGTTATTTTGCTGCCCGATTTTCGTTAAATTATTGGAGTGCAAAATTTATTTTGCGGTTTTTTTCGTTCCAAATTTATTTTGCGGCCCGATTTTCAAACCAAATTTATTTTGCGGCCCGATTGGAGTGTGCAAGATTATAATATATTCTATATACAATTCTTGTAGTTCCTTAAACATTGAGGCTTAGTTTAGAAAAGAGATAAATCGTTATGCTCAAAGAATTTATAAGCAATGAGTGGGTGCAAACTTTAGCCCTTTTATTAACTATCGCCACTGGAATATGGTTTTTCGAAGAAAAAATACGCGCTGGCGCAAAATGGCTCATAAAACAATTCAAAAACACACTTGCCCGCTTTAAAAAAACGCCCCCAAATCCTTTTAATGATCAAGGGCGGATTACCGACTCCGACCGATTTTTTGAACAAAAACAATTACTGAACAAGGTATTTGATGAGTTAAAAAAAGGGACGAATGTGTCATTAATTGGCGCGGAGAAAACGGGTAAATCTTCGCTGTTATACCATATTTCCCAAAAAGCGCCTCATTTTATTTATTTGGATATGCAAATTGTCCATGATGAAGGTGATTTTTTTAAAGCCTTGTGTAGTGAGATAAGTATTGAAACCTGTCGTGGTTTTGAGTTGCACCGTGCTTTACGGGATAAGCGATATGTATTATGCCTTGATAATATTGGGCGCATGACGAATAAATTGTTTAGCGGCGATGAACGGATTGAATTACGAGGGCTGGCTGAAGGTGCCGATGCCGCTTTCACATTATTGATTGCCAGCCATTCTCCCCTAGCCGACTTATTTTCTGATTCACCTTTGGAAGCGTCGCCGTTAGACGGTATTTGTCAAATCATCGACATGCGGCCCTTTTCACAACAAGAAGTTCGCAGCTTTATCAAAACACGCCTTCGCCCAACCGGTAAACACTTTACTGATGAGGAGATTGAAAGCATTTGGCAAGACAGTCAAGGGCATCCTGCCTGTGTACAAGAAGTGGCAAAAGCGTTGTTTGAGCAACGCTGCTAAAGTTTTAAGAATTGTAGGGTGGGTAACGTGTTTTTGTTGCCCACCAAAAGACATTTGATAGTAAAAGTCAAGAGCCAACAAGCTAAAAGCTTAAATCACCTAAAGGTGACTAACCAAATATAGGGCGCATTTCTTTGGAGTGCAAAATTTATTTTGCGATGCCCCAATTTTCAAACCAAATTGATTTTGCAAAAGCCCGATTGAAGTAGCAACTGAAAAAATCTGATTATTTAGCGTAGCTTCCCGAAGCTTGTTGTACTCTCAGTATATCCACCAAAATCGTTGTACTTATTTGAGGAAACCACCATGCCCAACTTCCCCACCTACCGAGGCGAACTCCCCGCCTGTTTAAATCCGCGCAAAGCCCGCCATTATTTTTTATTAGCGTATTGGGTATTTTTTCGTCCCACGGCATTGAAATGTTATTTGTATCAAGTTTCTCCTGAGCTTTATAAAACGGGAAGAGGGAAAAAAGCTCTTTTTGACACTCTACATATTCTCGCCTATCGTAATTTGTATTTAATGGCTCCTATTATTGCTTTATTTCTTGCTTTATTGGTTTCAGTTCCCTTTCCTTTGATGGAGCATTTTATTTTTGGTATTCCAGTTGATATTTTTGCATGGCTATTTAAAGTAATAATAGGCGTGGCAGTCGGCGTGGCAGTCGGCGTGGCAGTCGGCGTGGGAGGCGGTGTAGCAGGCGGCGTGGCAGTCGGCGTGGCAGTCGGCGTGGGATTGGGAGTCGGCGTAGCATTCGGCCTGGCATTCGGCCTGGGAGTCGGTGTGGTATTTTGCATGGCACTCGGCGTGGGAGTCGGCGTAGCATTCGGCCTGGCATTCGGCGGCATGATAGGCAACCTGGGAGTCGGCGTGGGAGTCGGCGTGCTATTCGGCATGGGATTTGGCATTTTAAGTGGCATGACATTCGGCATGGCAATCAGTATAGCAGATTGCGTGGCACTCAGTATGTCAGTCGGCGTGGGCGCATCACGAGCCATCTTTTACCCTATACAATGGATTCTTAGCTTGCTAAGTCTTTCAAATCGAATAAAACACCCTTTTTTTTGGGATGAATTGATCGTTCTACCTCTACCATATATACGTCGCTCTTTAGATCACACTTTACAACAAAATGAACAAAAAGGACTTTTCCAACTCGCAGAAATAATGAGTAACCCTTTTCAAGGTTGGCTCATGCAGAAAATATTGCATGACTATTTACATCAAAAAGAAGCACCTTTGCATTTTATTTATAATAGGATACTGGACAATATTGCATTAAATACTTATATGTTTGCTCCGTTAGTTGCTTGGCAATGGAAATATGTGCCCAATTATCATTCATTACTTTTAGGTGAATTAGCTGGAAAACAAGTCAAAATTGATTTTTCTGATGATTGGCTTGCTAATACCAGCGAAAAATTGGTTTGGTGGCTAACCAACCCTTTCCGCGAAAAACGCAGCACCCCTTTAACCCAATTCGCGGCCCTACTCTACGCATTATACAAACTAGATCGAGCTTCCCCCGCTGACACATTAAACCAAACTTGGGCAAAAGAGGCTTACACTAATATAAAGCACTATCCTAACGGGGCAGAAATCAGTCAATCCTTTGCTGCCTTCACCCGCTTTTTAAACTATCAAAACCTCACTGACTTAATTCAGGCCCAAACTCTCATCGCCGATTTACCGGAACCTCACACCGCGATTCGTCCAAGCGTCATGATTGCCCTCACGCGCTTAGGGCAGATTGGGGCAGAAGTGGCTATTTATCAAGATTCCACCAGTCGCGTCAATAAATTATCCGCCCTTGCCCGTGCTGCTGATCATCTGGAAGAACTGAAAGCCTATATTCACACCCAAGTCAATGAACCAGAACGCTTTATTATTGAGGCGATTATTGAACAATGGCAACCGCTTCTCATCGAAGCCAGCGGCGAATTAGGGCAATTTGTCATTACCGAACCCGTCACGAATCCTTATGTTGCCGGCAACCCCGTCACTGGCGCATTATTTGTCGGGCGCGATGATGTCATGCTTCGCCTAGAAGAATTATGGACTGCTCCCGAAGCCCCGTCAGTCATTTTATATGGACATAGACGCATGGGCAAAACCTCTATATTAAAGAATTTAGGCGCACGCTTTAGTCATCACTCCCACATTATTGATTTTAATATGCAGCTACGCAAATCCATAAAAAGCACGGGTCAATTAATCTATAGTTTAGCCTTAGCCTGCTATGATCGCCTCACACCAGAGCAAAAAATCGCATTAGGCCAACCCACATCAAACGATTTTTCAGATGAAGATTTTAATATTACCTTTATACATTTCCTAGAACGATTAAACAAACAGCTGCAAAATCAACGCTTATTAATCACTGTCGATGAATTTGAAATCATAGAAGACGGCATTAAAAAAGGGTATTTTGATCCCAATTTATTAGATTTTTGGCGGGGTATTATTCAAACCTATCCTTGGTTTATCATGGCCTTTGCCGGTTTGCATAACTTAGAAGAAATGTGCCATGACTACTGGCACCCCTTATTTGGCAGCGTCACCGCCATTCCCATCAGCTTTTTAACGCACGGCGCAGCGCGACAATTGATTATCCAACCGAATCCCGATTTTCCCCTAAATTATGATGTCGATGCCATTGAACAGATTATCCAATTAACTGGAGGGCAACCCTATTTAGTCCAATTAATCTGTCACGCCCTCGTCAGCCGCTTTAATCGGCAAACATTTGAAGAAGGGGCTGAACGAGAACGGCGATTTAGCCTCGAAGATGTGCAAGCCGTGATTGAATCAAAAGCCTTATTCCGCGATGGTAATGCCTATTTTGCCGGCGTATGGGCACAGAGCACGGTTGATCAAGTGCAACCTGTCATCCTAAAAACCCTAGCACCGGCCCCCGACGGCTTAACCGTCGCACAATTAGCCGCGCAAACACACTTGTCTGATCAAGCATTAATGCACGCTTTAAAGGTGTTAAAAAACCATGATGTACTTAAAAAACAAGGAGATAGGTTAATTTATACCGTCATATTAATGCAGCGTTGGGTACGCGAGATTATCATGCAGCGCACGATGGTTTAAAGTATATTGTCCACCATTTAGCGTAGCCTCTCTTCGGTTCACTTAAGACGTTTTTGCGCGCAAAAACTGTATTTCACATTTGGTTAGTCACCATCACCTGACTTAAGCTGTAAGACAACTGCTGCAACAAAAAAGATTTTGCGCGCAAAATCTTTTTCACTTAAGAACTGATGTTACGCACTCAACTTCTGTGTCTATTCAAACACTTAAAAATCTGAATTTACGCGCTGTAGAGACGCGATGCCTCGCGTCTCTGGCCTCGCGTCTCTGGCCTCGCGTCTCTGGCCTCGCGTTTCTGGCCTCGCGTTTCTGGCCTCGCTGAGACGCGAGGCATCGCGTCTCTACTGGCACATCACGTTTCTGGCATTGAGACGCGAGGCATCGCGTCTCTACTGGCACATCACGTTTCTGGCATTGAGACGCGAGGCATCGCGTCTCTACTGGTACATCACGTTTCTGGCATTGATTTGCTATGCAGAGCCGACTGGCAGATTAACTTTTGAGCCCGTTTTTTATCAAAAAAAGAATCTGGGTGCGTAACATCAGTTAAGAAGTTTCGCTTCGCTGTACTTCTTAAGTGAAAGCGTGAAAAGCTGTTGGCTGTGTCTGTAATAATAGCTGAAGTCAGGTGGTGGTGACTAACCAGCAAATACGAAAATTATAACGGTAGACAGTATAACGCAGATCGACTCATCCGACATTTGCTAAAAATGAAATATTTGATTATGATTCAATTCGTTTATTTCCACCATCGTTGTACTGTTGTACTTCATCACTACTTGAGGAATCAAAAAAATGATAGAAATATCAAAAATTTACAGATTTATGGGGCGTTTTATCATGCTCCTCTTAATGGCTGCCTTGACATCGTCGTGCCACGACAGCAAATCGACACCCCTTAAAAACGTCATCATTATGATCGGTGATGGCATGGGGCCACAACAGGTTGGCTTGCTGAATACTTACGCGAAGTACGCGCCTAACTCCATTTACAAAGCCCAAGGGGGCATAACTGCCATCGAAAATGCGATGACAATGGGTACAATTGGATATGCCTATCACGAGGCTGCGAATGTCTTAGTAACGGATTCTGCGGCTTCGGCCACCCAATTCGCTGCGGGAGTGCGTGCTGGTTCAGAAATGATTGGCTGCGATCAATTTGGCAATGCCACAAAAACCATCCTCGAATTGGCTCAAAATTTGGGGAAATCGACAGGATTGGTTTCTGATACGCGAATGACCCATGCCACACCCGCTGCCTTCGCGGCCCATCAAAGCCACCGTTCTAAGGAAAATGCCATTGCCCTTGATATGTTAAACGCCGAAGTGGATGTCATGCTGTCAGGCGGATTGAGGCATTGGATACCCAAGGAGGCGAATGACAAAAACGCTGTTGTCCATCAATACTTAAAAACGCGCACTGGGGGCAACATCAAAATCAAATCCAAGCGCAAAGACAGTCGGGATTTGCTGGCAGAAGCTTCAAATAAGCAATATGCTGTCGCATTAACGCTATCCGAATTGGAGCATGCCAAGGGTGATAAAATTCTGGGCCTATTCAGCTATTCAGGCATGCCTGATGGTATTCAAGAAACATTGAGCAAAAACGATCCAAATCGTACTGTGCCAACGCTGAAAGAAATGACGATGAAGGCGCTGGATGTGCTTTCAAAAAACGACAAGGGGTTTTTCCTCATGATAGAAGGGGGGCAAATTGATTGGGCCGGACATGATAATGATGCGGGAACCCTGTTACACGAAATGCTGAAGTTCGATGACACGATAAAATATGTTCTTGAGTGGGTGAAAAATCGTCAGGATACCTTACTCATCATTTCGGCTGATCATGAAACGGGTGGGTTTGGCTTTAGCTATTCTCGCAGAAATCTCCCCCAAGAAAAGGATTTACCCGGTAAACTCTTTGAGGGGGAAAAATTCAGCCCTAATTTCAACTTTGGCAGCCATGATATTTTGGATAGACTCTACAACCAAAAGCTCAGTTATGCCAATATGCTGAAACAGTTCGATGCACTGCCAGTGCATCAGCAAACCCCTCAATCCCTACAGGAAATAGTGAATCAACACACACAATTTCCCATTACCCTAGCAGAAGCGGCGACTGTCTTGGAAACTGAAGAGAATGAATACTATGTGGCCGGACATCCATCTTTAGGCTCTAAAACGTTCCCGAAAATCCATGATTTTAAGGAATTTTACGTTTATAGCTCTGAATTGCGTCTGGACTTGTTGGGCAGAGTAGTGGCTAAATATCAAAATACGGTTTGGGCGACAGGCACCCATACCAATACGCCTGTTCCCCTGATAGCCATTGGGCCAGAAAATGTGACGGCTCAATTTGGTAGAATGATGCACACGACAGAGTGGGCTCAATATGCTATTGAGGCTTTGCAATAGAATTTAGGCCTATCCAACAAATTCTGATTTATAAGTCACAATTAAAGATATTGCCTGTAGAGACGCGATGCTTCGCGTCTCATCTTCGCGTCTCATACTTCGCGTCTCATCTTCGCGTCTCATCTTCGCGTCTCATCTTCGCGTCTCATCTTCGCGTCTCATCTTCGCGTCTCATCTTCGAGTCTCAACTTCGCGTGACGAAATGCCTGAGACGAAATGTCTGAGACGCGAGGCATCGCGTCTCTACAGGCAATATAATAACCGTATCAAGCTTCGAGTCTCAACTTCGCGTGACGAAATGCCTGAGACGAAATGTCTGAGACGCGAGGCATCGCGTCTCTACAGGCAATATCCTGAAACGAAATGTCTGAGACGCGAGGCATCGCGTCTCTACAAGCAATATCCTGAAACGAAATGTCTGAGACGCGAGGCATCGCGTCTCTACAAGCAATATCCTGAAACGAAATCTCTGAGACGCGAGGCATCGCGTCTCTACAGGCAATATAATAATCGCATCAAGCTTCGAGTCTCAACTTCGCGTGACGAAATGCCTGAGACGAAATGTCTGAGACGCGAGGCATCGCGTCTCTACAGGCAATATAATAACCGCATCAAGCTTCGAGTCTCAACTTCGCGTGACGAAATGCCTGAAACGAAATCTCTGAGACGCGAGGCATCGCGTCTCTACAAGCAATATAATAACCGCATCAAATTAATATTATTTTATTGGGCGAAGGTATTGTCAAACGGAGCTTATTGAAAATGAATCCTGAGAAAGTGGTATTTGGTTTTTTTATCATCTGGGCATTGAGCTTAAATTTTGGGTTTTATATAGGTGAGATAGATAATCCTGACCACCATCATGCCTACGAGTTGGCAGCTGCGATTTTTGTGAATTTGGTGGCGACTATCCTGAAATTTGGTGATCGTTCACATCTGGGGGCTTTGTTGTTGGCAAGCAGTTTAGTTGCTGATTTGCAGTTATTTGCTGCGGCCATTGTTTGGGGGGTTGCGATGAATGTTGAGCCAATCGGTATGACGGCATCGGTAATGGCCAGCATTGTCTCTCTGGCTGGTGGTGCGATGTTAGCTAATATTATATCTGTTTTGTTGTTGATAATAGAAACGGTAATTTTGCATCGGTAGAACAAACAATGGACAAAATGAACACCGTGATCTATCTCGTCATGCGCCGAATGCGTATACCATTATTAGTGTTACTGACGGTGTACACGGTGGCGATAGTCGGTATGACTTTGATGCCGGGGGTGGATGATCAAGGCAATCCTTGGCGGATGAATTTCTTTGAAGCCTATTATTTTGTCTCCTACATGGGCACCACCATTGGTTTCGGCGAACTGCCCTACCCATTTTCCAGTGTACAACGAATGTGGGTGACACTATCGTTGTACATGACGGTGATATCCTGGATTTATGCCATTGGCTCCTTGCTGGCTCTGGTACAAGATGAGGCGTTGCGAAATACGATTGTGGAAAGCCGCTTTGCTCGTGCTGTTGGCAATATCCATGAACCCTTTTATTTAATTTGTGGCTATGGTGATACGGGCAGTGCGTTGGTGAGTTGCTTGGAAAAACGCTTGATGCGTAGTGTGGTGATAGAAATTAAGCCGGAACGCATTAATATGTTAATACTGGAAAATTATCCGGTTTATGTTCCAAAGCTCTGTGCCGATGCCAGTAAACCTATCCACCTTGTCGAAGGCGGCTTAAAAAATCCTTATTGTGCCGGTGTCGTCGCGATCACAGATGATAATTTAGTGAATTTACATATCGCGATCACCACCAAACTTTTGAGACCAGAATTAACGGTGATTGGTCGCGTAGACTCCCACGATGTTGCCGCTAATATGGCCTCTTTTGGTAGCGATTTTATTATAAATCCCTTTAAGATATTTGCCAGTAAACTGCATATCGCCTTGCAATCCCCTAATCTGTTGTTATTGCGTGATTGTTTGAGCGGTTATAAAACATCGTGCCAGCTTTTAGAAGCGCCACAATCCGGTTTATGGGTATTGTGTGGTTATGGACGGTTTGGCAAAGCCGTCTACGAACGACTCAAGGGAAAAAAGGATTTACGTCTAGTCGTGATTGAAGCGATGCCGGAAAAAACAGGTTTGCCAGCAGTGGAGTGTATTAAGGGACGGGGCACGGAAGCCGATACTTTGCAGCAAGCCCACATTGAGGAAGCTGTTGGCCTGATTGCGGGCACGGATGATGATGTGAATAACTTGTCGATTGTGATGACGGCTCGTGAATTGAATCCCAATCTATTTGTGGTGATCCGACAAAATAGGGCAGATAATCAGATTATTTTTGAAGCGGCAAAGGCGGATATTACTATGCAGCCGAGCCAGATTATTGCCAACCATATTCGCGTCTTATTAACGACACCCAAATTAGTCGATTTTTTGCGCTTAACCAAGCAACGTGGTAGTCAGTGGACACGTCAACTTGTCACACGTCTCAAGAAGGAATTACATTCAATGCCCCCAGAGATTTGGCAAATGACGATAAATCAGGATTCGACACCCGCATTATGGGAGTTTCTAAAAGAAAACCTGATAAATTTGAGATGCTTGCAAATGGATCCGAGAGATCGTGATAACAAGTTAGCCTGTCTACCCCTGTTGTTAATACGCGGTGAGGAGAAAATTCAGTTACCTGATGATACTGAATGTTTAAGACAGGGGGATCAAGTGTTATGGTGTGGAAAGCCGGGGGCAGCTTCATGGATGGAGTGGACGTTGCATGATCCTTTAGTCTTGACGTATTTAGCAACGGGACAGATTGTGTCACGAAGCTATGTTTGGCGGTGGTTGCAGAACAAGTAGAACTGGGTAACGAATTTAACTCGTTATTCCTTTTCCGTTATTCTTTAATAAGGTTCAAAAAATTAATATCCCCTCATTGAGAAAGGGGGCAACCACAAGGGATTGCCCCTACAACTGAAAGGAAAAATTTTGAGAATTTTGAAGTCAAGTACATCTATTTAAGGAATGCTGATTTCTTTGATGAGCTGTTCAACGAGTGCTTGGGTGTTGTGTTGTTCTGTCATGGCGATTAGTCTATGCCCGATGACGCTTGGGAGTACGCTTTGTACGTCTTCGGGTATGACGTGATCGCGCCCTGCCATTAATGCCCAGGCTTGGGCGCATTGGCGTATTGCTAAGCCGGCGCGGGGGGATAAGCCGGTGCGATAGCGGGGAGATTGGCGACTTAATTCTAAAATGGCTTGTAAGTAGTCTATTAGGGCTTCGGCAACATGAACTTGGGGTACGGCGTTTTGTATTTCTAGGATGTCTTCTACTGTGATGCTGGATTCTAAATCGGATATCATGTCGCGCCGGTTTTTACCTTTGAGTAAGGCTCGTTCTGTTTCATGATCGGGATAGCCGAGTGCTAGGCGCATCATGAATCGATCCAGTTGGGATTCGGGTAGGGGAAAGGTGCCGATTTGGTGTAGCGGATTTTGGGTGGCTAATACAAAAAAGGGAGCGGGAAGTGGGCGGGTTTGGCCTTCTACTGTGACTTGGTGTTCTTCCATTGCTTCGAGTAAGGCGCTTTGCGTTTTCGGGGTGGCGCGGTTGATTTCATCGGCTAATACCATTTGGGCGAAAATGGGGCCGACGTGGAATTTAAATTGCCCGACTTCTTTGTCATAAATGGAGACACCGATAATGTCGGCGGGGAGTAAATCGCTGGTGAATTGTATCCGTTGAAAACTTAATCCGAGTATTCGTGCTAAAACGTGGGCGAGAGTGGTTTTACCTACGCCGGGTATGTCTTCAATCAAAACATGGCCGCGGGCCATGAGGCCTGTGAGTACTAAGCGAATTTGTCGTTCTTTGCCAAGGATGATTTGGCTGGTTTGGGCGACAATGTTGTCGATGGTTTCTTTGATAAGAAGCATTGGTTTAAGTTCCGATTTTGAGTTTATAAGTACTGAAGCACAAATAAACAGGTATTTTGGGCAACCACAAGGGATTGCCCCTACGGGTACGGTTGTAGGGGCAATCCCTTGTGGTTGCCCCGATTGCTTCTATTAAAATACCTGA
>Ga0164318_10003742_pt1 | contig 14480 bp, 15 predicted proteins | sample GuaBasSedimGuay9_FD_113734 | JGI IMG/M metagenome (GOLD analysis project Ga0164318, IMG submission 113734) | Subseafloor sediment microbial communities from Guaymas Basin, Gulf of California, Mexico - Guay9, Core 4571-4, 0-3 cm | ecosystem: Environmental > Aquatic > Marine > Hydrothermal vents...
ATTTTTCTTTCTTCTTTACCAATTTCTTGAGGCCAGACCGCAAATAAAATGCGCTTTAAATCTTTTCGCATCACTAAAAATCGCAATAAGAACTCTGCTATTACGAAATTAGTTCTTTTTAAAAACCGGGCAGATTGGCTTGAAATCGCAATGAGAACATAATCTTGAAGGGTTGGGAATAAACTTTTTTGTGCTTTCAATTATCTCAATCCTTTCAAGAATCTGCTTCTTGGCTTTTTTCTTTTCCGAATCAGTTATTCGAAAATCAATTATCTTGCCTTCGTTCAAATAATAAAAACTGGCCATACTTACTTCTAAATCAAAATTCAGCTCTGCCAAAACAGCATAAAAGTCCAATTGAGAACGGTCTTGGCTATTTTTGCCGGTTTTAAAATCGACAATCCTCAGAGTGTTGTTTTCCAGTTTATCAATTCGGTCGAATTTGCCGGAAATAAAAACCCCATCGGTAAGGGGCTGAATAGAATCTTGGTAATCGCCGAAAGAATGTTTAATATCTTTGGTTGGCAAGTAAAAAAGTTGGGGATTGGTGTCCTCTAAGTTGAAAAAATTTTTAAGCATCCTCAAGGCTTCCCAATAAGTTTTTCTTTCATGAAAGATATTGTTAAAACCGCCGATTTCACCCAAAGGCGGTTCTTTGGCCGGATCAACCTCAGAAAACCAGGCCTGATACAAACACTCCCTTAAGTTCGAAAGATTTCTTTCCTCGGGCTTAAGGTGATAAAACAAAGTAATGGCATTGTGAACAGCTGAACCTTTTGTTTTGTAATCCTTGGGCTTTTGGAAACCCTTCCATTCCGGGTCTAAATAATAAAAATAATAGTCCAGAGGACATTTTTTAAATTTTTCCAGCTTGCTATAAGAATATACTTTTGAAAAATCAATGTTAGCCATATTTAGAAAAAGTTTTAACTTTGTCTATCCTACCAAATTTTAGAAATAAGTTAAAGCGTGATAAAAAAACCCGATGCCTCGGTCTAACGTCGGGTTTTAAACCATTAGACCGGCTGGTTTAAGCCGGCCATTAGCCAGCGATATTTACCGAATTGGTCTTTGTAAAATTTAAACTTAAAGTTTTCCTTTTCTAAAAGTTTTTTGATTTTTTCTTTTTGAAGCGGGTCAAATTCAAGAAAAAAAATGCCATCAGGTTTTAAATAATTTTTAACTTCCTTGATGAATTTTTTGATATATTTCATTCCGTCTTTGCCAGCAAAAAGAGCTGATTTAGGCTCTGTTTCTAAAACTTTTTTTTGAACCTCAGCTATTCGGGTGGTAGCCACATAAGGCGGATTGGCAAAGATGACATCGTACCCCGCACCAGAAACTCCGTTTCGATGCAGGGCAAGCCTTCTATTCTTTATTCTCTTTTTTAATTTCTCAAACATACTTGACTGATAAATTTTATATTTCGTCTTAGAAATCCGATTTAATTTTAAATTTATCTTTATCTGGTCAATCGCCCCGGGATCAATATCCACAAAATCCACCCGGCTTTTCTCAATGTTTTTTAAAACAGCAAGGCCGATACAACCAGTACCGGCAAAAATATCCAGAATTTCCAGACAAGAACGGTTTTGATATAGTTTTTTTATCTTTTTGATTGCTTTGCCAACCCAAAACTCGGTTTCAATCCGAGGCCTAAAAACCTTTTTTGATAAATCAATTCTGCAAACTAAACTTTCCTTATTTGCCTCGCAACAACTTTTCCGCTCTAACTGCCACAACTTTGAAATTTGGGGTGAAACTTTCTTCATCAAATTGCAAAGGAAAAAGCTTGTTCACCAAGAGTTTTCGGTGATGAAAATTAGCGCCGATAAATCCGGGTAAAATTCTTGGCGAGATTTTGACCGGGCCGGAAATTTTCCCCACCTTGCTTAAAACCTTAATTTTTTCCCTTTTCTTCAAACCCAAATTCTCAGCGTCTTTTTGATTAAGAAAAAAGACAGCCCCCTCTCCCATTTTTTTCAAAGTTGACGAGTTTTCTATGGCTTCATTGGTCAAAAAGTCATAAGGCGATCTGAAGGTAAAGAGAATAAAGGGATAATCTTTGCTTCTTATTTCTTCTATCCCCTCGAACTCTTCCGGGACAAATCTTTTCCATTTGATTTCTTTTGAGGCAAAGAAATCATTTCCTTGCCATATTTTTTCCACTTTTATATTTTGATAATCTTTAATTACTTTTGCAATTTCTTGAAAAATTTCTTTTGAATTTTGATAAGTGAAACCTTTGACTTTTAAACGTTTTGCCAAACGAGAGTATATTTCCCATTCTGGAAGAGCCTCGCCTATGGGTTTCCTTACCGGCGAAACTTTTCTTACTCTCCTTTCGCCATTGGTTATTGTTCCTTCTCTTTCAATCAAAATCGGCACTGGCAAAATCAAGTCGGCAAAACGAGAAGTAAGATTGAAATAAGAATCCATCTGGACCAAAAAAATCTTTTTTAGATTTTTATGAATTCTCTTCAAATCAGGCATTGATTGGGCCGGATTGAAATTGGTAATTAAAAGCATCTTTGCCTGGCCCAAGGCAATCGCTTCTATTAGATTCATTCCCCGAGAATGGGGTAAATCTTTCTTCCAAATCTTTTTGAGATTTTCTAAATCAATTTGTTTTGAAAACTCCAGCAGAGAAGGACTGGTTGACATATCGCCGCATCCTTGGACATTAATCTCGCCTCGGCCGCTAACCACTTTCCCTTTCTTTAGAAGAGCGAGATTAACCAGCAAATGAACATTTTCAATGCCATTCACATGTTGGGTTAAACCCATACCGTGCATCACCCCAAAATTAGAGGCTTCGCCTATTATTTGGGCCGCTTTTTCTATTTTCTCAGCATCTGTTTTAGATATTTTGGCTACAACTTCAGGAGGATATTTCTGGGCCGCTTCTTTTAGTTTCTGAAAGTTCTCAAATTTCTCTGCCTCTTTTGAATATTTTTTCTTTTTAATCAAAAGAAAAATCAAACTTAACAGGAAAGCGCTCTCTGAACCGGGAGCAATAGATAAATGTAAATCAGCCACTTCGGCGGTTTCGGAAACTATTGGAGAGACAACAATTATTTTGCCTCCCTTTTCCTTCATTTTTAGAATCCGCTGAAAACTGACCGGGTGATTGGAAGCCGGATTAGAGCCAATAATTAAGAGACAATCCAAATTCAAAATGTCATCAAAATATCCCGGAGAAGCGCCGATGCCCAGAGTGTTTTTAAAACCCATTACCGTAGCCGCATGACACAATCTGGCGCAACAACCGTCAACATTATTGGAAGCAAGGGCTAAACGGGCAAATTTCTGAATAACAAAATTGTCTTCGTTGGTAATTTTGCCCGAAGCGCCGAAAAAAATCTCACTGGCCGAAAATTCTTTTAATTTTTTTGCCAGAATATTTAAAGCCTTTGACCAGCTTATTCTTTCCAATCCGCCGGACCTTCTTATCATCGGATAAAGAATCCTCTTTTTGTCCACTACTTCGGCAATTGTCAGCCCCTTAATACAAGGTCTCCCTTGGGAAACAGGATCATCTTTAAAAGGCAAAACTTTTTTAATCTTGCCGTTGTCAACTAAATATCTTAATTGACAGGCCTGGGCGCAGTAAAAACAAGTAGAAATTATTTCCTTCATTTGATTTTTTTAATTTATTTTTTATTTTTTATGCTTTTGCCTCTCGTCAAGAATGCAATTGAGGTGGCAAAGAAGGCGGTGGTCCCCAATTTTCCCCCAAACCCCGGGAAAAAATGACAAAAAGTAAAAAATACAACCACCACCAAAATTCCTGTTTTCAACGAATACTTTAGTTTGCTTTCTATTAATTTTAACGAAGTCATTGCCGCGAAGGAAGAAGCAAAAGCTATCTGAGAAAGAAGATTTACAGAAAAGAAAAGAGAAAGCAGTCCAAATATTATTCCGATTATTGAAGAAGCAAAAACAGCGTCGCTCTTTAATTCTTTAAAAATTTCCCTCAGAGACAAAGTTAAAAAAATTGAGACAATGGAAACAAACAAGCCAATCACTAAATGGATGATTTTTAGATTTAGAGGCCGGTAGATTGCGATTTCAAGGATTCTTGGAATGTTTGCCAGTCCAACTCCAAGAAAAGCCGCCAAACCCGCTTTTCCTCCCAACTCGGGAAGTCTTTGTTTAATAAACCAAAACAAAGTGGCAAAACAAGAAGCGGTGATTATCAAAGATAAAGAAGGCAAGATGGCGGCTGAAGACATTCCGATAAAAGCGCCGATATAAGGAAATATTGCGTAGTTTGGCAAAATCAAACTGCTCAGCAAACCAACCAAGCCGGCCCCAAAAACAGAATTAGTTGTTTTTGAAATTTCAAAAGTAACTACCGCCCCTAGCACCACTACGAAAACCGAGAAAAAATTTTTATAGATTGGAAATTTTAGCGACATGCTCGCTTTAAGCCAATCTCCCCCCCAAAACAGCCTTTTCTTTGTTTTCGGGAACTACCAAAATCCAATTGCCCTTGCCGTCAGGCACGCCCAAAGTTAAAACTTCAGAAAAAAAACCGGCTATCTTTTTGGGCGGGAAATTGACCACTCCTAAAACCAGCTTGCCTATCAATTCTTCTTTTGGGTAAACCGTAATTCCGGCAGCCGAATTCTTAATTCCAATTTCAGGCCCGAAATCTATCTTCAACTTGTACAGCGATTTGTTGGCTTCGGGAAAATCGTTCACTTCAACAATCCTTCCTACCCTGATATCTAATTTTTGAAAATCTTCGTAAGTAGCCATTAAAATCTGCCCAGCCCGCCGAAATTTTCGGAATTTAGCGGGCTGGAGCAATTAAAGGTTTTTCAGGAATCGCTCTTTGAGGCAATTCGACCTCTTAAACGATCGACTTTACTCTGAACTCGCCGGCAAAACAATTTTAACCGGTGGGTTTTAAAAACAAGATAAGCGCCAAAAATAATCAGAACCGATGGCCAGATAATTCCCCATATACTGCCGGTAATAATGCCTAAATTCTTAAGAAGAAAAACAAAACCAATAAGAATGACAAAAAGACCAAAAAGCATTTTTCTAATTTATTTTAATTTCTATAAACTTAACGACCTTTAATAAAGCAAATTTTTAATTGATTTTTGTCAATTTTGTTTTAATTTCTGCTCTGAAAAACTTCTTGGCCATTTTTTCAAATTCAGGATTCCAAGCGGAAAGTAAATAATCTCGTTTTCCCCCTTTGGAAATCTTTTCTTCAATTTCTGGGTGCCTGACGAGATAATCTTTTAGTTTGCCAGGAACAACTTCATCAGCTGAGAAAATCTTGATTTTCTTTTCGACAATTCTCTCATCAATAATTTTTTCAATTTGCTTCTTAACCAAAGGGAAATGAGTACAACCAAGGGCCAAAATTGAAATCCTTTTCTCGAGCAGGGTCCCTAAATAATTCTCTAAACAAAAATTTAGTTTTTTCTGGTTTAATTTGCCCTGTTCAATTATCGGCACCAATGGAGAGGCGGCCTGACAAAAAACTTTAATTCTGGGATTTATCTTCCTTAATTCTCTTTCAAAATTTTTGGCGGCGCAAGTGGCTTCGGTCGCCAACACTCCTACCTTTGTGTTTCTCGATGAATTCTCGGAAATTGCCTCGCAAAGAGGAATGGTTACGCCCAGAACTCTCCTGGCTGGATATTTTTGAAGGAGATATTCTCTCTGAATTCTTCTCAGGGCCCGAGCCGAAGCGGTATGGCAAGCTAGAATCACTAAATAGCATTTTCGCTTGAATAAAAAATCAACTGCTTTTAGAGTAAGTTCGTAAATCTTCTCAGCCGACTTCGTCCCATAGGGTAGATTGGCCGTATCTCCTAAAAAAAGATAATCATACTCCGGGAGAACTTTAATTAAACTTCTCAAAACAGTGAGGCCGCCCAATCCGGAATCAAATACACCTATCTTATATTCTCTCATACAAAAATTACCACCTTAAAACAAATTCATGATAGTCGTCGCCTCGAAAAGGGCATTTTGTTTCCTCGCAAACAACCGGTTTTTTGACCACCATCTTAACAATATTGGCGAAATAACCTTTATGGGCCAAACAGTGCAGTGGATGAAGCTTAAAATTTTTGATTTTCAAAATCACATATCGTTCCTTTTTGTTAACTTCTGTCACCTCAAGATTGCCCGAACTGTAATAGTTTTTCCACATTGTTGGCGCCTGTTTCGCCAGCATTTTTAATGAACCAAAATATTTCAAAAAAAGTCGAATAATTAAAGAGGTTTGAGAATTAAACTTTCCCATCTCTTCAAATTTTTTTTCATCAAAACCGAAAAGTTTTTTGATCAAAATTAGAGTTAAAGCCTCGATGCCAAGAGGATAAAATTTCATCGGTTTCAATTCCTTGTATTTTATCGGATAACCAAGCTCTGCCATCTTTGCTTCCAATTTTTTCAACCCTTCCTCGCCCTTTTCTTTCAAAACAAACTCAGCATCGCCGCTAATCGAAAAACCTCTTGTTTCGCCTTCAAGGGCCATATATTTTTCTGCTTCTTCTTTGGTAATTTCTCGTTCTTCCATTTTTCTGAGAATTATTGTTTCCTAATTATTGTTTCCTATTATAGCATTGAATTTTAGCCCTGTCTTCTCAATAAAATCTCCGCCTCTCTAATTAACGATTTAAGCTGTCTTGAAGGAATTTTTGTTTCCCGTTTAAATCGAGAAAGATCAATTTCAAGAAGGTCTTCAGCCAACATCATTTTTTTTGAAGCAAAAATCTCGCCAAGATATCTTTTAAAAGAAGGAAGAATGGTAATCGGATATAATTTCTGTTCATCAATCAAAGATTCTAATCCTTTTTCCGGCGGATAATTCCATCCCAAAAGCTCAACGCCGACACATTTGGAATACTTAATTGCCTCAGTTGTAAATTTAGTATTAGTGACCAAAATTGCTTTTAATTCGAGGTTCTTAAATGAATTCTTCTGCAAGTAATTGCCGTTTTTAATATCCAGAAAACGAGCATAATTTTCCAAGGCCACGCCCAAATCAATCCTTCTGCCCGCTAAATTATGATATTTACACTCGCCTATCATTAACAAATTATCTTTCTGGGCCAAAAAATCAATTTCGTAGCGGCAACAGAAACCGGAAATCTCTTGATTTAGTTTAACCTCAAAGCCGTTTTTAGAGAAAATTTCGCCAATATATTTCTCAAAAGGAAAACCGGTTGGGCCCAACTTCCTCATTGCCTCTTTTAAGCTAAATTTCAGAGCTGCTTCAGGCGTTTCGTAATCAAGCAATTCTTTGACCCTTTCAAAAATGTCAACAGTTCTCGCGCCCGGTAAAATTTCTTCTTCAATGGTTTTAGCGATTTTTCGGGCTAAGTTTTTTGAAACGCCAACCTTCCTTGCGCTTTTATAAACCTTTCTCCTGGAAAAGCGCTCTTTTTCTCCTTGAGAATTAATAACGTAATTCTCTTTCATTTTTTGATTTTATCAAAAATTATTATGTTTACAAATACATCTTACAAATTTTGAATTTATTTTCCGGCGGCATTCTGGCCGGCCACAAAGCCGGTAGTCCAGCAAAGTTGAAGATTATAACCGCCGCTCGGTCCGTCTAAGTCAATGATTTCTCCGGCAAAATATAAATTGTCAATAATTTTTGATTTCATTGTTTTGGAATCTATTTCTTTTAAAGAAATACCTCCGTTAGTAATGATTGCCTTGTCAAAGCCCAAAAGACCAACAACAGTCATTTCTAAATTTTTCAATAACTTAACCAATTTCTGTCTTTCTTCTTTGGTTATTTTATTGACCTTTTTGCCGGGATTAATTCCCGACAACCTGACAATCACCGGAATGAGCTTTTGAGGCAGCAAATCAGCTAAACTGTTTTTAAACATCTTATTTCGATATTTTTCAAAATCCCGCTGGACTCTCTTATCTAATTTCTGAAAATCCAAGCCTGGCTTTAAATCAAGAAAAAGTTTGAGAGAATAAGACGGTTTCTCGTCTAAAAGCTGACCGATTTTTTTGCTCATTTCTAAAATTATTGGCCCGCTTAGACCAAAATGGGTAAACAAGGCCTCGCCAAATTTGCTTGCCCGCTTTTTCTTGTTCTCAAAAAAGGTAATCTTGACATTTTTCAAGGCCAAACCCTGGACCTGTTTCACCCATCTTTCTTTAATTTTTAAAGGAACTAAAGCCGGTCTTAATTTCGTTACCGAATGACCTAATTTTTCTGCCCAGCGGAACCCATCGCCGGTAGAACCGGTCTTAGGGTATGATTTTCCGCCGGAGCAAAGAATGTATTTCTTGGCTTTAATTTGCCTGCCTCCTTTTATGAAAGCTCTGATTATTTTCTGGTTCGCTACCTCAAAATTGGTTACCCTTGAATCAAGAAGGACTGCTACTTTTCCTTCTCGTAAATAATTAACAAGAACATTCAAAACATCTCGGGCTTTATCGCTTTTGGGAAAAACCCTTTTTCCTCGTTCTATTTTGGTTTTTAGACCTCTTTTTTCAAAAAACTCAATCGTTTCTTTGATGCCAAAAACTGAAAGGGCTGATAAAAGAAATTGGCCTTGTTTGCCAAAACCCTTAACGAATTCTTTATGATTAAATTCGGCCTTAGCAAGATTGCATCGGCCCTTGCCGGTCAATAAAAGTTTTCTGCCCAAATTTTTATTCTTTTCAATCAGAACAACCTTGGCGCCCAATTCTCCGGCTCGACCGGCCGCCATCATCCCGGCTGGCCCCCCGCCAATCACAGCCACATCAAAACTCATTATTCCCCTTTTATTTTTTTTGTCATTTCTCATTTTATTTTTGACTGTATTCGCAAATATGACGAAAATCACAGAATTGACATTGCCAGCCAGGCGTAGGCGCAAATTGACTCTTTTTTATCTGTTCAATCTCGGAAATAATTTTTGCCTTTTCTGCCTCTTTTTCTTCCGGAGTGCCCAAAAAAGAAATTTCCCTACCCTCATCTACATAATAGTAGGTCAATTTCTGCGGTTTTAAATTATAAACTTCTTCAGCCGCAATTTGATAAATCAGAAGTTGTTTTTTGTCTTTCAGCTTTGTTTTTTCTTTAAACTCCCCGGTTTTGTAATCAATCAGTTCTACTCCGTTCTCTATTTTGTCAATTCTGTCTATTTTTCCAATTAAGGTGTAACCGCCTATCTTTAGATTAAAACTCTGTTCTAAAGCCGGTTTGCCATCAATTAAAAGAATCGAGGGTTTTCTTTTTAGAAAGTCATTATAAAACCTTTTGAGGGTTGCTTGACCGATCTCAAAATACTTTTCTTTTTGAGCTTGATTGTCATACCAATCATCAATCCATTCCTTTTGATAAATTTTGAGCAATTCCGCCAAGCTAATTTTTTTCTCAATCATCTTTTTAACAAATTCAAATAAAGTGTTGTGAATCGTTTTACCGTAACTGAAAGTTGCCTTGCCCCTAACCGGGATCTTGAAAACGTGGGCAAATTTATACTGTAAGGGGCAATTTTCAAAAGCTTTAAGTTGGGTGAAAGAGAAATAGGAAGGCAGTTCTATTGTTTCTTTTTGACTGCCAGGCCTCTTTTCCAATCTTGGCAAAGAAACAATCCTTTCCCTCTCTCCTTTTTCTAATTTGGCTTCATAACCCAATTCTTTTAAAAATCTTGATATTTTTTTCTTCCTCACACCGCCATAATCCTCAGCCGAAGTAAAAAACAATCCTTTTTTCGCTCTGGTCATGGCCACATAAAACAATCTTCTTTCTTCTTCCAAATGAATATCGCCCTCGGGAATAATTTCTTTAATTAATTCTCTGGGCACTTCAATTGGTTCCTTCTTCTCAATAACAGGAAATCTTTTGTCTACCAAATTGACTAAAAAGACATATTTAAACTCAAGTCCTTTGGCGGCATGAATAGTCATTATTTTAATCATTTCCGGCCCCTGTTCAATATCAAAGTTTAATTTTCCTTGTTCGCCGGATTCCAGTTCTAAGTTTAGTTCCTCCATAAAGCTTCTTAAACGAGGATCTAAATTTGATTCCTCAAACGTTTTTACCCGGCTGAAAAACTGATTAATATAATTAAAGCTTTCCCGGTCGTCTCTGGCGGTCAAATATTCCAAATAACCGGAATCTTGGAGAAAGGCAATTAAAAGCTCAGAGACATTTCTCCCGAGAGCCAAATCGGTATGTTTTTTAATTAAACTTAAAAGATGGTTAATTTTATTAATTGTCTCCTTGGAAAGGCCAGAGATTAATGATAATTCCTGAAGAGACTGATAAATGGATTGGGATTTTCTTAAACTGTATTGAGTAATTTTAGCTATATCTTCGGCTGGAATCTTGAGAAACGGTAAATTAAGAATTCTAAAGACGGCCGCGCTTTCATGGTAATTATCTAAAAGCTTGAAGTAGGAAATAATATCTAAGATAACCGGTTTACCATATAATCCTTTAAGAGCCAAAAACTGATACGGCAAGCCGGCTCGTTCCAAGGCCCGGGAAAAAGCATTAGCTGCTTCATTAGCCCTAACTAAAATAGCAAAATCACTTAAAGTGGCTTTTTTGTCTTTCTTTAAAATCTCTACAATTTTATTAATCACGCCTCGAATTTCCTCGTCCAGGCTTTTGAAATGGAGATGTTCGATTACGCCTTTATCTTTTTTTTCGGCCAATAAATTCTTGTTAATTTTGTCCAAATATTCCAAGCGGTTCGGATTGTTTAAGCGAATAAATTGATAAGCCAAATCTAAAATATTCTGGCAAGAACGGTAATTTTTAATAAGAACAATTTGTTTGGCGTTCGGGAAATCATTACGGAATTGAATAATATTGCCAAAGGAAGCGCCCCTCCATCGGTAAATGGCTTGGTCGTCGTCACCGCAAACAGTCAGATTGTTCTCAGGCGCAGCCAAAAGTTTGACTAACTCGTACTGAACCCAGTTAGTGTCTTGAAACTCATCAACTAAAATGTATTTAAATTTTTTCCGATATTGTTTCAAAATCAACGGCCTCTCCTTAAAAAGCTTTAAGCAGTAGTTAATCAAATCGCCAAAATCCAAGAAATTGTTTTCCAAAAGCAAATTTTGATAAACTTGATAAGCGGCTGCCACCTCCCGGGCTCGTTGAGCATCTTCGCCCCTCGCCTTTCGGCTGTATCTCAAATAATCTTCAGGATAAATTGCCTGATCTTTGCAGCGAGAAAAATGAGAAACCAGAGCGTGAATAAATTTGGTCGGATTGCCCAAGGGTTTGTAATAATTCAGTTTAAACCGGTCTATGTTTTGTCTAATCAAAAGCCAGCTGGCTGTTCCGTCCAATAATTTAAAATCAGTGGAAAGACCAATATCAAAACCATGCTCTTCTAAAATTCTCTTACAAAAAGAATGAAAAGTAGTTATCCAAAGGTCAATGTAGCCATAAGGCAGCAATTTATCCACCCGCTCTTCCATTTCTTCAGCCGCCTTATCTGTAAAAGTAAGCGCCAAAATTTCTTCCGGCTTGGCTTTTCCTTGTTCGATTAAATAAGCAACCCGATTGGTAATCACCATTGTTTTGCCGGTTCCGGCCCCGGCCACAAATAAAAGCGGACCCTCACCGAAAGTAACCGCCCTTTTTTGTTCTCTGTTAAGATTGTTTAAATTCAATTTCATTTGTCTTATTTTAACATAAAAAATCGGGATAACTCCCGATTAACACCATAAAGAAACAATTTTTTCCCTCATTACCCCAGACCTTTAGCCTTCAGCCACTGATTTAGACAAAAACCGGAAATAATGCCAATCACAAAAAAATAACCCATTATTAAATACCAACTGTCAATATAAAATGAAAAAAAACGAAAAAATAACTCCGGCACCCAGGAGGCGCTTCCCCAGCTATGAGCGATAAAAAGGGCAACAACCAAAATAATATTAAAAGGTTTCCTCAGGTTCACTGCTAAAAATAAAACAAACAACAGGTAAATCAAGAAAGCGATAATAAAATAGCCGGGATGCCGAGAAAGAAGCAATGGACCCAGAGGACTGCCTTCGTTAAAAAAACGATAATCCTGCCAATAATATTTTGGCTGGCCTGCTATTGTAAAAACCAAATCCAAAACCATCACCAAAATTAAGGGAAACAAAACCAAAGCCCTTGATTGAAAAAATGGATTTTTCATTTTTTTATCCTTCCTGCCATTCTAATAAAAATTCACGACAGACAATTTTAGAATCGGCACATTCTCTCTCGCGACAAACAACCGGTTTTTTAACTATCATCTGAAGCACTCCGGCGAAATAACCCATTAATGGCTGATAATAAAAAGAAGGGAGATCAAAATCTTCAATCCTTAGAACCACATATCTTTTTTCTTTATTCAATTCGGCAATTTTAAGATTTCCTCGGCTATAATATTTTTTCCAAATGCCCGGCCCCTTTTGGGCTATAGTTTCCACTGAAGCAAAATATTTCAAGAAAAGTCGGAGAACAAAAGAGGACTGGGCTTCAAATTTCCCCATTTCCTGAATTTCTTTATCGCTAAAGCCAAAAAGTCGTTTGATAAGCAAGACGCTCAAAACATCTGCTTTTAAAGGATAGAAACCCATTTCCTTTAACTTCTTGTATTTTATCGGAAAACCGAATTTTGCCATCGCTTCCTCCAATTTTTTTAAACCCTCGTTTCCTTTTTCTTTAAGAATAAACCGGGCGTCATCCTTTAAGGCCGCTCCCCTCACTTCTCCCCCAATTTTTTTTAACTCTTCAAGTTCTTGTTTTGAAATTATTTCTTCCATTTTTATTTTTGATTATTTCCTTTCCTTTCTCTTTTTCTGTCCTTCTTTTTCTCCTAATTTATTCAGATATTCTTCTGCTTTTTTTCTGGAACGAGATCGGTAAACCATTGGAATTAAACGAGCCGCCACTGCTTTTATGCCCTTGTTGAATCTATAAATAACAAACAAGCCGTCTTCCAACCAATGAACCAATCTATATTCTGATTTGCCCACCGTTTTTTTGGCAATCACTTTTCTGAGTTCCGGTCCTTTTTTCTTCGTTATTTTCAATTGTAGTTTGAATTTATTTCTCATATTTATTTATTTTTCATATTTAACATTAAGATTTTTCCGAAAAGCAATCGATTTATCCCCAAAATTTTTCCTGTTGCTTCCTGAAAAAATCCGCCGCTGAAGTTTTACATGGCTCAACTGGTTGTTTTAAATCCGGAAGATTTCTTTCAATCCTTCCCCAAATTTCTTTGATTTCGTTTAGTTTAAGATATCTGTTGAGTTTAAATGATATTGAATCCGGTTCAATTTTTAAACTAACTCCTTTTCTTTCTAACTGCCGAATTAATTCTTTGGGGAGTTGAAAATTTTTGAGATGATTCTTTTCAAAACTAATTCTCTGCTCTCTTCCCAGGTCGCTAAAACCGGACTGATAAGTAGTGTATCCTTTCCGTCTTAAATTGAAAACCGTTTCCCGAACCTGGAGTTCAATCCATTCTTTGTAAGTGCCCAGGCTTAGTTCTTCCTTGGTAGTAAGAGGGTTTTCTTCTATTCTTTTTTTGGCCTCTTTTTCCATCCGCCTATGAGTCCTTCCTCGTAGTTTTGCCAATTTTCTCCATAATTCAATCTGTTCGGGTGTTAATTTGTAAAAAAGCCGCAAGGATTCTAATTCTTCTGGGGTGCCGTTTTCCAAAATTGAAGCCACTATTTCTTCATTTCTTAAATCCTCCTCCACTGAATGAAATTTTGATTGCAATGCTGGCTTCCTCATATTTCTAAAGTCCCATAAAGTCCTAATATCGGCTTTTACTCGGTCTAACGTGGTCTAACGTCGGGTTTTAGACCGTTAATGATGGATGATGATGATTTCTCCTAAATTTTTTCTTGGGGTTCTTTTTGGCTTTTCTGCCGGATATCCTATGGGAATAATGGCGATTGGTCTTAGTTCTGTCGGCAATCCCAAAATTCTTCTCACTGCCTTTTCATCAAAAGCCCCAACCCAGCAGGAAGTTAGATCAAAAAAAGTGGCAGCAAGCTGCAGGTAGGAGGCAAAAATAGTGGCGTCCTGAATCGAATAAAGCTCTTTCCCCCTTCTACCATATTTTTGGGCTGATGCTTCCAGATCAGCGCAAACCACAAAAACCACCGGCGCTTCGGAAATAAAATCTTGACCTAAAGCAGCCCGAACAATTTCCTCTTTGGTTTTCCCATCTTTTACTAAAACAATCTTTCTTGCCTGTAAGTTTCCGGCCGAAGGAGACAGATTCGAAAGCTCCAAAATTTTTCTGATAATCTCTTCAGCGACCTCTCGTTTCTCAAATCTCCTCACCGACTGTCTTTTTTTTAAAACCTCATCAAATTTCATAAACTAAACTCAGTTTTCTAAAATGAATTTTTTATTTTTTCGGAAGATTTAATCAATTTTGTGTATTCGCATTATTCTCAATCAGGACTTGAATTAGGGATGTTTTCGCTGTAAAGACACGCCTTTACTTTTTTAATGGTTGGTTCTA
>Ga0164318_10003743_pt1 | contig 14478 bp, 16 predicted proteins | sample GuaBasSedimGuay9_FD_113734 | JGI IMG/M metagenome (GOLD analysis project Ga0164318, IMG submission 113734) | Subseafloor sediment microbial communities from Guaymas Basin, Gulf of California, Mexico - Guay9, Core 4571-4, 0-3 cm | ecosystem: Environmental > Aquatic > Marine > Hydrothermal vents...
TAGAAAAATTTTCCATAATAAAGGCATTAAATAGCCTGATCCGCTCCCATATCGCTATAGTAATGATGGATGCCAGAGAGGGCATTACTGAGCAGGACGCCCATATATGTGGCTATGCCTTTGAGCAGGGAAAAGGGATTGTAATCGCAATCAATAAATGGGATCTGATAAAAGATGATCACGATAAAATAATGGCCATGATGGATTCCCTTGAAAGAAGGTTAAAATTTGTAAGCTTTGCCCCACGAATAAACACATCTGCCCTTACAGGCGAAAATATAATGATGGTATTTAAGCTGGTGGATGAGGTCTATAATCAGATGAACAAGAGGATCAAGACACCATTGGTAAATAAAGGGCTCAAGGAGATAATAGACATACACCCGCCCCCCATTGCTGGAAGGAAGAGATTAAGGTTTTATTATGCAACTCAGGTGGACATAATGCCCCCTACATTTGTTCTTTTTGTAAACAATCCAAAATGGATCCACTTTTCATACAAGAGATTTTTAATGAATCAATTCAGAGAGAAATTTGGCCTTGAGAACTCGCCCATTAAATTGATATTTAAGGAGAAACAAAAGGGGAGCAAAAAATGAAAAAGAAATAATATTGGAGAAGGCAGAGCCATGAAAAAGACAAGGGTAAACAAAAGGGATGTTGTTTATGAGGGCAGGATCTTTAAGTTGGTAAAGGAGAATATAACCTTAGAGAACGGGATAAGCACAGACCTGGATATAATAAGGCATCCGGGCGCAGCCGCCATAGTTCCAGCATATGGGTATGACAAGATTGTCCTTGTCAAGCAATATAGACATGCAATAGGAGAATATATATGGGAGATCCCTGCTGGCACGTTTGATGGAAACGAAGACCCATTAGAATGTGCCAAAAGAGAACTTGCTGAAGAGACAGGATATAGTGCGGATTTCTGGGAAAAGCTTGGGGAGATTACCCCTGTTCCTGCCTATTCAGATGAAAAGATACATGTATATTTTGCTGCCAATCTCGTAAAAGAGAAGCAAAATCTGGATGAGGATGAAATACTTCATGTCCATACCCTTAGGGTGCCTGATGTGCTGGAAATGATCCAGAGGGGAGAAATCAGGGATAGCAAGACCATAGCCTCCCTATTCATGGCTACCTTGTGGATGAAAAACAAGCTAAAGAGAACAATGGATGAGCTCAATAAGAAAAACTCTTGAAGAGGATGAGATCAGGGTCTCTGCCCCTTGCAGGATAGATGCAGGAGGCACATGGGATATAAAGGCTATGGCCCTCCCATTTGAAGATATATCTCCCACCACTGTCAACATGGCCATAAATCTCAGGACAGAGGTCTGGTTAAGGCCTTTTGATGACAGAGCTATTAAGATACACTCAAAGGGATTTGAGCCCAAGGTATTTACCATGGACAACCTTTCTTTTGAGCCTCCTTATGGCCTATTTATTGCGGCAGTACGCCTTTTTGGATGCCATGGAATGGAGATAAAGATCCTTTCAGGAGCACCTGTCCAATCTGCGCTTGGTGGATCGAGCACAGCACTTGTAGCTCTGATAAAAGCCCTTTCAGAGGCAAAAAAGAGGTTGAGCGGAAAAGGGATGAAAGCCGAGGAAATACTCCACTTATCCTACCATATAGAGGATGCTATAAGTGGTGGGAACTGCGGCGCACAGGATCAAGGGGCAGGCATTTATGGGGGAGTAAACCAATGGATATGGAACTATAGCAGGCCTGTCTTTTTCAAGAGGATCCCCCTCCTAAATATCCATGCACAAAAAGAGCTTTCTGAAAGGCTCCTGGTGGTATATAGCGGTAAAAGGCATGTCTCGTCCATTACCAATCAAAGATGGATAAAGGACTTTCTTTCAGGAAAGACCCAGAAGGGATGGATAAGGGCAAATGAAGCAGCTCATAGGTTTGCAATAGCACTAAAGGAAAGGGATTGGCAGGGTGCTATAAGGCACATTAATGAAGAGACTGAGATAAGGATGGATATAACGCCTGATGCATTTATACCTGTAACAGAGAAGCTGATAAATCAAGCCAGAGAGTGCAGGTGTGGGGCAAGGTTTGCTGGCGCTGGTGCAGGAGGGAGCGTATGGGCTATTGGAGAAAGGGAAGACATAAAAGCTCTCAAATCCGTATGGCAAGATACCATATCGGATATAAAGGACGCCAGGATATTAGATTGTAAAATAGACCCCGAGGGGCTGAAGATCTAATTCATGGTCTTATTATATACCAATCCAAGGCTTGCTTCTTCGAATATATCCTTCAACTCATTTAACAGAGAATTTGTGGCCTGCTCTATCCGCTGAACATCTTCTTCTTGCACCAAGCTCATATCCAGATGTTCCACCAGATCCCTTAGCTCTTCAAATTGTGGTATAAGGCCTTTATATTCAGGGCTTTCACTGATAATCTTATGAACATCTATAATGGTGCCTATGCAATTTTCCACCCTCATCTTATATATATTTTTTTCCCTCATAATCTTCCTGTCTCCTTCATGATGTCAATAAAAGGCTTATAAAATATCTCCTGTTTTTTTATGGCATTATCCAGTATCTCAGATAACTTAGCAATATCATTTACATTTATTATGAGATTCACGCTCAATGCAAAGGCCATCATCTGGTCTACGCTCCTATATGTCTTGCTTAAAAGGAGAACAAAGCTCTTCCTTCTTATGGCCATAGGAAGGTGGTTTATATATTTCATAACAATACTCTCCTTAATGTCTCCGCCGAACCCTTCCTGCAAGATAATCAGATCAAACTGATGCAATCTCATCTTTCCTACAGCGGCTCTCAGATCAGAGCTGGGCACCACCTTATAGCCCATATCTTCCAGAGGCCGGGATATCTGGGACAATAGCTCATTATCATCTCCCACAAATAAAGCCAATCTTGCCCCTTCATATGTTTCTGGCAGCTCATCCTCAGAATAGCCATAATCCTCCACTTCAGGAGGTTTCTCAGGAGAAGGTGCTGACACTGAAGCGCTATTCTGCTGATCCTCCTCAGAGGTCTTGGGCTCCAGTACTATCTTTTCTCCACATTTCGGGCACTTTATCCTTACAACCCTATCCTTGGGGATCTTTTCATCAGGGACAACAAATCTGCTATTACATCCACTACATACTATCTCCAATTTAATACCTCCTAATTCCTTTTTCCGTAATCGGTATCTATGGTAAGCCCTTCAATAGTAGAAACCTTTTCTCCCCTTTCTGCCTTAACCGTATCCACTTCTCTTCTTACAAAAGACTTTCTTGTGGCATATGTAAGGGCTGTTTGTTCGCTTATAAGGCCTTTTTTGAAAAGCTCTGCAATGCATTGATCAAAGGTCATCATGCCAACTGCTCTATTTTTGGACATTATATCATAAAAGGTCTTATCCTCTGTCTCTCCATGGATGATCAGGTCCTGGATGGTCAAATTATTCCTCAATATGTCAAATGCGGCAACCCTTCCCCCGCCTTCCTTGGGCAAAAGCCTCTGGCATACTATCCACCTGACGGTATCAGCAAGCCTTAGCCTCACCTGCCTCTCTTCTTCATGTTCAAACATACTGACAATCCTGTTTATAGCCTGACCAGCATCAATGGTATGCAATGTGCTTAACACCAAATGCCCTGTCTCAGCAGCACTCAAGGCAATCTCCACTGTCTCCCTATCCCTCATCTCACCAACCAGGATTATCTTGGGAGCCTGTCTCAAGGCAGCTCTCAGGCCTGATGCAAAGGAATCAAAGTCTGCGCCAAGCTCTCTCTGATTAAAAGTGGCTTTTTTCTGAGGATGCACAAACTCTATGGGGTCCTCAAGGGTAACCACATGAATAGCATGTTTTTCATTTATCTCGTTCAGCAAGGCGGCAAGAGACGTAGATTTTCCAGACCCTGTGGCTCCAGTAACCAGGACAAATCCATTCTTTTCCTTTGCCATCTCATTAAAAGCAGGGGGTAGATTAAGCTCCTCTATAGTAGGAATCTTTGTGGGCAATTGCCTCATCACAGTGGAATAGGAGCCCCGCTGGGAAAATATATTCACCCTGAACCTTGCCTTTCCTTCTACCTCATATGATATGTCACACGAGCCATGCACAAGCAGATCCTTTATGGCCCGCCTATCGCCACTTATAAGATTCAATGCAAATATCTCTGCTTGATAAGGGGTAATCTCCTCAATAGGAGGGTCAAGAGGGACAGGCTTCAACACTCCAGATGACTCCACCTGAAAGGGCTTACCCACCGTAATATTTAGATCAGATGCCCCATCATAGGCATTGAGCATTGAGGTCAATATATAGTCCACATGTTGTCTCTGCATAACATCTTCTCCCTTTTTTATAATGCTTCAGTAAAATCTTCTGGCGCTTTCTTGAGAAATGGCAAAAATCTCGCCTTATCACCACACTTATTAAATGCCTCCTCAGCGCTTATTATTCCTTTGTTGAGCAGTTCCATAATAGCATCATCCAAACTCTGCATGCCGTATTTCTTTCCTGTCTGAAGCATGGAAGGTATCTGGAATGTCTTACGCTCCCTTATAAGGTTTCTTACAGCAGGTGTTGCTATCATGATCTCTAAGGCAGCAACCCTTCCCTTTTTGTCGATCCTCTTGAATAGGGTTTGGGAAACAACAGCCCTCAAGCTGTCGGCCAGCGTGCTTCTTATCTGCTCCTGCTCATCCACGGGAAATACCTCTATTATCCTATCTACTGTCTTGGAGGCATTTATCGTGTGCAATGTTCCAAATACCAGGTGTCCTGTAGCAGAAGCCTCTATTGCAAGGGATATGGTCTCAAGGTCTCTCATTTCGCCCACAAGAATTATATCTGGGTCTTCTCTTAAAGCACCCCTAAGAGCAGCACCAAAGGACTTGGTATGGGTTCCCACCTCCCTCTGATTAACCACGGCCTTTTTGCTCTTATGCACAAACTCGATCGGGTCCTCTATAGTAATAATATGGTCCTTCCTGGTATTATTAGCCTCATCTATCACGGCTGCAAGGGTAGTAGATTTACCGCTACCTGTGGGTCCTGTTACCAGGACAAGCCCTTTTGGAAGCTGGGCAAGCCTCTTTACCACAGTCGGAAGGCCTAACTGATCACAAGTCAATATTTCCGAAGGAATCTCTCTGAAAACAGCTCCTATGCCGTGCAATTGCATAAACAGATTGACCCTGTAACGTGCCATACCGGGCACTTCATATGCAAAATCCACGTCCCCTGTTTCTTCAAAAATCTTCATCTTATGTTCAGGGGTAATCTCATATAGCATGGATTTAAGGGTATCATTATCCAGCTCTCTGAACTTTACCCTCTCCAGGTCACCATGTATCCTCATAACTGGCTGATGACCTGCCACCAGATGCAAATCAGAAGCACCCTGCTCATGCATGAGCTTAAAAAAAGCATCTATCTGGGCCATATCCTTCTCCTTGATGGTAGTGTTTTATATATACTAAATAAGATATTTGGTTTCAAGAAATCAATTACTCATCGGATGCGACTGCTGGTAAAGTTATTGACATAATACCAAATACATGCTTAATATCTATAAAAAATAAATTTTCTAAAAGGAGGGATGTTGTATGAAAAAGAGAATGGGAATTATGGGTATTCAATTGGTTATTCTTTTTCTGTTTTTGGCAGGAGGGATATTATGGGTAAATGCAAATGATAGCTCTCCCCCGACAGAAGTAGTAATAAATAATGCTGGCTACAAAAAAGACAAAAAAGGCCCTGTTAAGTTTTCCCACGAAAGACATGTAAAAGAACATAAAATAGCTTGTGTCGAGTGTCATCATCTGTATAAGGACGGAAAGAATGTCTGGAAAGAAGGGGATCCGGTGAAAAAATGTGTTGAATGTCACAACCCCAAGAGGAAAAAAGGCCAAAAACCAATGGACCTTATGCATGCATACCATAAAAACTGCATGGGTTGCCACAAGAATATGGCAAAAGCAGGAAAAATCAGCCGTCAAGAGTTCAAGAAATTAAGAAAATGTAAAACCTGCCATGCCAAAAAGGGTCTGTAAACCTTTGTAGTTTGAAAGGCATAAAAAATAAGGCCCGCCTTCTTAAGGAAGGCGGGCTTTTATAATTTTGATTTGGGCTTGTTCTTAGACCCTTCTTACACCTCGGTTACTGTAATTGCCTCATACTCACATACTTCCACACAACTTTCGCATCCTAGACATTCCTCAGCATTTACGGGAACAGATTTGTCATCCTGAAGCTCATATACATCTACCGGGCATACCTCTACACACTCCCCACATCCTTGACACTTATCATGATCTACTGTTACCTCATAAGCCATAACCTTTTCCTCCTTTTTGTATTTGATGTAATAAAGGCTTTGCCTTTAAGCTCCTACCTCTTCTTTTACAGATACCGCCATCTTGTATAGTAAGGTTAATACCAGAAATCCTGTTGCATAAACCCCTATGCTTATCATTACCTCAGGCTTTGTAGGCCAGTAATCTGTAATACCACCAAAAGGATTTGGGGTAAAACCTCCAATCACAAGGCCAAGCCCTTTGTCTATCCACGTGGCAATGATAACCGAGATACATGCAACAAGAAGGGTATCCTCATTTCTTCTGGTCTGAGGAACTACTAAGAGCACCAGCGAAATAAAGGCAAATATCGTGGCGGTCCACATCCATGGAGCCAACCTGCCATGCCCCTCTAAGCCTTTAAACAAGAAAATCAACGGTCTCATATGCTCAGGAATATGACTGTAAAAGGCAGTAAAAAGTTCTAATAGGAAAAAGAAGACATTTAATAGCATGGCATATGCCACAATACTTCCCAATGTCCTTATCTGCTCCTTTCCGGGATCAAAATTGGTTACCTTCCTGATTATCAGACATAAAAGGATTAGGAGTGCAGGCCCAGAACAAAAAGCAGAGGAAAGAAATCTTGCAGCCATAATGGCGGTTAGCCAGTAAGGCCTTCCAGGCAATCCAGCATATATAAAAGCTGTTACTGTATGGATACTAAATGCCCATGGTATAGATATGTATATTAACACCTTTACCCAGTTAGGATAGTGAACCCCTTTTCTTTCAGCACTAAGCACATTCCATCCTATAAAAATATTAAGTAGCATGTACACATTCAATACCACCATATCCCAGAAGAGGATAGAATGAGGGGTAGGATAAAAAAGAACATTTAGCATCCTGACTGGCTTTCCAATATCCACAAAGATAAACAACAGGCACATCATAACAGCAGCAATGGCCAAAAATTCCCCAAATACAGTAATCCTCGCAAAGGCCTTGTAATTATGAAGATAGCATGGAAGAACAACCATAACCCCAGATGCCGCAATACCCACAAGATAGGTGAACTGTGCAATATAAAAGCCCCATGAGACATCCCTATTCATTCCTGTAATAAGAAGTCCCTCTTTAAACTGATATAGGTAACACCCAAAAGCCACAGCTATTATTGCTAATAGAAATAAAATCCAGTATCCATATCTTCTTGATCCCTTAAATACTGTCTGTATCATGGCCCCCTCTCACTTATATTAAATAATATATATTTGTCCCTGTTCCCAATTCAGGTTTTCTCCTTAATGCAAACCTCTCTTTTAATACCGTCCTTATATCTGACTCCGGATCCAGGATGTTTCCAAATATAAAGGCTTGTTCCTTTATCTTATTAGCGACCTCCACACAGATAGGACGTTTCCCCTTATCTATCCTGTCATAACAGAAGGTGCATTTCTCCACCACACCCTTGGTCCTGGTGGGAAACTCCATATTTGTGGGAAAATCAGGATTAAGTTTCTTCAGCTCCTCATCTGTCATAACCCGTCTGGGATCACCCCAATTAAAGCTTCTGGACCCATAAGGACAAGCTGCCATACAGAACCTGCAACCAATACAACGGTGCCAGTCCATCATCACAATTCCGTCTTCCCTTTTAAAAGTCGCTTTTGTAGGACAAACCCTACAACATGGAGGATTATCACAATGATTACATAATAAGGGGAAGTGCATCTTTTCTATCTCTTCGTTAACATAGCTATTTTCTTGCTCAGGAAAGGAATGCTCAAAGTCTTCCTTCCAGATCCACTTTAGACCCTTGTGCCCCGGTATCTTTGGCACATTATGATACCTGTGGCATGCCTCCACAGCCTTGTCAAGCATCCTGTCATCCACCTTTTTCATATCCACTGCTATTGCCCACTGGATCTTTCTGTCCTTCTTTAACGGAGAAAGAGATGCCTCAAGCTCACCGGGTGCCAAAAGCTGGAACACTGAATTTACACCCACACCAAACAGCGTTGATAAACCTGCTATCTTGAGAAATTCTCTCCTATTAACATCCATTATTTCTTCTCCTCCGGAGCAATATGGCAATTCCAACAATAGGGGTGGACCCCTAAATAATTATGACACTCGTCACAAAATTTGCTTTTATTGGAATGACAATCAAGGCACGTATTCTGTAAGCTCTTGTAATAAACCTTATCTGTCTTTGGTATATAATGTCTTGTTCCATCACTTACCAGGTGTCTCCACTGATCCAGAAGCCTTTTATCAAGCGTAGACTTCCTTGCCAGCTCCCTTGGCCTGTAATAACGCTCACCCTTCCTTACCACCTCATTTCTCCACTCGTCCAATAGCTGCATATGCCATTCTCTCATAAATGCCTTAGATGCCACACATTCTCCAGCCTTTTTTGCCTTCTCCGTAAGCTGAGGCTCCGGTTTCTTATAGGGCTTGCCTGCATCATAAACAAATGGAGACACAAAGAATGCAAGACCTATGATCAAACCCACTAAAATCTTTGCTCCATCATACAGCATCCTCTTGTTCCTCCTCTACACCCGGCAGGGGGTTACCCCGCAGGTCTGTTGTCCTCTTCTTTTCCCCTTTTAATACCAATGCATTCGCCACAAGCTCATGCACACCAGTAACATCCACCTCTGGAACCCAATATTGCATAAGGGGTGGCAACGCGGCTCTATCAATTGCACATATACATGCCAACATATTTACCCCATGCTTCTCGTGCACATATCTTACGGCATTTGCCCTCGGGAGCCCTCCTCTCATTCTGAGTTCCATATTATCACCCGCATTTAAACCTGCACCACTTCCGCAGCAGAATGTCTGCTCCCTAATAGTATTTGTGGGCATTTCATAGAAGTTTTTGCATACACTCTTTATCACATACCTTGGCTCTTCAAAGAAACCCATTCCTCTTGCTGGATTGCATGAATCATGAAAGGTCAGAACAAGGTGGTCATTTCTACTTGGATCAAGCTTTAGCTTGTTATTCCTGATAAGATCAGCAGTAAATTCGACTATATGAACTATCTTTGTGCTCTTGGCATTCTCGAATCTTGTTCCTGTTATGGGGGATACAGGCTCTTCTAAGAAGTCTGGAGGACCATTAAAGGTGTCTATATATTGGTTAAGAAGACGCCACATATGACCACATTCGCCTCCCAGGATCCACTTCACACCAAGTCTCTTTGCCTCCATATATATCTTTGAATGTAGCCTCTTTGCCATCTCATGGGATGTAAAATACCCAAAATTCCCCCCCTCTGAGGCATAGGTGCTCCATGTTATATCAAGCCCTAATTCTTCTAAGTAGTGAAAAAGCATTAGATATCCCATGCAGGTATATGTGCCTGGATCAGCAAACACATCACCCGATGGGGTTACAAAGAGTATCTCCGCTCCCTTTCTGTTAAAAGAGGGATTAGGCCTTATCCCAGTAATGTCTTCTATCTCATCACAGAAAAAGTCCAGCATGTCCTTATAGGCGTGCGGCTGTATCCCAAGATGGTTCCCTGTCCTGTAGCAATTGGCAACTGGCGCTGAAATCCAATCGGTATTTAGACCCAAGAGATTGGTCAGTTCTCTTCCCATAATGGTAATCTCTGCCGTATCTATCCCATAGGGGCAAAACACAGAACAGCGTCTGCATTCAGAACACTGGTAAAGGTAGTACCATATCTCTTTTAGCACATCATAATCCAGATCCCTTGCTCCAGCTATCTTTCCTAAGAGCTTTCCGCCCGTAGTAAAATATCTTCTATAAACAGAACGGATAAGCTCTGCCCTTAATACAGGCATATTCTTGGGATCTCCAGAACCTATAAAATAGTGACACTTATCCGCACATGCCCCGCATCTTACACATATATCCATAAAAAGCTTAAATGAACGGTACTTCCCAAGCCTTTCCTTCATTCCGTCTATAACAATATCTTTCCAGTTTTCAGGAAGCTTCCAATCCTCGTCCGTAGGATTCCAATCCCTTGCATTGGGCATACTTACTACAGCAAGATTTTTACCCTTGGCTCCATAGCAATAAAAGCCTGGCTTCAATACTGGCTTTTTATCCATCCAGCCTTCAAATAAAGGGGGCTTATGCTCTATCTCTGATAATTCCTCTGGTGCTGGCACATCCTTGGGTCGAGCCATTTTTTAATCTCCTATCCTTCAGATTTTTCTTCTTCCTTTTTTTCGGGCATCTTCTCCACGGGTAGCCCTGCCTCTACCATAAGTTCTCTAAACTCATCTTCATACTCCTCATAGGTGTGCACCATTCCAGGATATTCCCATGCAGGCTTGTTATCCCATGGATTCACATGCCTTACAAATCTGCTGTTGTTGGAAAGATTTCTGGTAGGGCTCAAGAAAATCCCTGCCATATGACATATCTTGCTAAATGGAATATATGCAATAAGCACACAAACAAAGAAAAGATGTATAAAGAATATCACCCCTATTCCATCCGGGACATGAGGCTGAAACTTGAATAGGCCTAGAGCCAATTCCTTTACCTTTGTTATATCAACCCTAACAATATATCTCATTAATATACCGGTTGTGCCTATACCAAGAATAAGAAAAAGCGGGAAGTAGTCAGATGGAAGAGACACATATCTCACCTGAGATATATACAGCCGCCTTATCAACAGATAAGTCACCGCTGCAAGGAGGAGCATATCTGTCACATAGATCCCTGGAATAGTTAATCCCGCTACAGGCAAAACACCAGCCTGGAAAAAACCATCTAATTTTTCAATCATCTTTATGATGGAAGGCACCGGGTCAGTAAAAAATCTGAAGTGTCTAATAAATATTACAAGAAAGGAGTAATGGAATGCAATAGCTGCCATCCATAGCCACTTTTCCCACTCAAATACCACCTTTGGCAGGTTTTCTACCCTCCTGTATTCTAACCTCACATTCCTGAAAAGCGACCTAAAGCAAAGAACCTCCAGCGCCATTCTTATAATAACACCCCAAGTGCTTTTGGGGTTTTCGATGCGGCTATGTTTTATCCATGGAAATGACCACTGCTGCCCCGTAGTGGTGGGGATACGGAAGGGCACAGGTGACCTTCCCCAATCAATGACCCTAACTATTATACCCCCCAGAAATATAAGAATAGCAAGATAGGGTATCACAATACCAAACAATGAATAAAGATGTAGGGCACCCACCCCTATCCATGGAATAAACAGAACCAGTATTGCCCCTGCCAGTGAGATAGAAATGCCTATCAGAAAGTTCATAAGAATAACACCTCTTTTTTATTTTGATGTCATATCAGGGATTTCATACACCAAATTTGCCATTTTTAAAAGTCCCCCTACCTGTTCCCTTACCTCATTTACCCTGAGTTCATACAGTTTATAACGACATTGCTCATATATATCAAATGCCTTCAGAAGTAAAGCACTTATCCTTCTGTCCAATTCCTCCTTTTCATCCTTAGAATAGGAATCCCACTCGGTTTCATCCTTAATAATATCTTTCAATTCCAAGACAAAATATAAGGCCGAAGAGGGTGTAAAGTCGTGAATCGCTCTTATCCTTATTATATGGTTTAAGGAATTGACCACCTGCTCTTCATCCTTGTTTACAAAGGCATAAAACAAGCTTTCTATCTCATTGGTTATCGTATGCCCTACTGGATTGGCAAATCGATCTTTCTCCTTTTTTAAGAAACGTCGCGTATCTTCAGGATAGCTTTCTATTATCTTATCCCGCCACCTTTTGATTATCTTTGAACTCTTTTCTTTTAGGGTCTCTTCTAATCTCATTATTGCTATAATATTTTTTATTATTGTGAATGCTCTATAAACAATGTGAAAACTCGTGTCAAGCAAAAATTTGGACATTAAACTCTTATGCACCTAACCCAATGGGCACGATCAACCTTTTTTAAAGGTACCTTCCCTATACAACATTCCTCGTTAACAAAGCTACATCTGTTTTGAAACCTACATCCAGCCGGCTGTTCTATGATACTGTCTACCTCACCTATTGTCATGAAAGAAAACCCTTTCTTTGGATCGGGTTCTGGAATAGCAGAAATAAGCATCTTGGTATATGGATGCCTTGCCTCCTGAAACAAGCCTTCTGGAGTGGTGATCTCCATAACTTGCCCTAGATACATTACAGCTACCATATCACTCATATAAGCAACAAGATTAATATCATGAGATATAAATAGGTATGCTATTCCGAGCCTATCCTGTAGTTCCTTTAACAGATTTATTATCTGGGCCTGTATAGACACATCCAATGCAGATACAGGCTCATCGCATACAACCAGAGATGGATTGACACTAAGGGCCCTTGCAATCCCGATCCTCTGTCTTTGACCACCACTAAATTCATGGGGATACATATCTATTGTCCTGCTTGATATACCTACCATCTCTAATAATTCCATAACCCTCTGTCTCCTCTCAGATAACGAAAGCCCAGATCCCTTTAATCCTTCCCCAATAGACTCTCCTATGCTCATCTTTGGATTTAGTGAGCCAAATGGATCCTGAAATATGATCTGTAGCTTCCTCCTTATGGGCCTCATCTCCTTTTCAGACAGGCTCTGGATCTCATCTCCATCAAAGACGATCCTTCCATCATCAGGATCAAGCAGCCTCAAAACCAGACGTGCCAGGGTTGACTTTCCACACCCGCTCTCTCCCACAAGACCCAATGTCTTCCCCCTTTCGATGTCCAGATCCACCCCATCCACTGCTTTTACCCAACCAACTGTCTTTCTTAATATTCCCCTTTTTATAGGAAAATATTTTTTTAGTCCCCTTATCCTTAACAATATCTCCTTTGAACTATTCCATAATATGGCATCTGACCCTGTGTCCATCACCATAATCCTTTATCTCCGGAGCGGTCTCTCTGCATATCTTTTGAGCAAGCTGACATCTTGGATGAAAAGGGCATCCTGATGGCCTATTGGCAAGATCAGGGACCATTCCTGGTATGCTCTTTAATCTTTTTTCCCTTTTTCCCCTTCTGGGCAGAGAATCTAAGAGCCCCTTTGTGTATGGGTGCCTTGGCTCATAAAATATCTGGTATACATTCCCTTCTTCTACAATATTTCCAGCATACATCACATAAACCCGATCAGCAATGTGTGCCACAACACTCAGGTCATGGGTAATATAAAGCAAAGATATATGATAGCGCCTTTGAAGCTCTTTAAAAAGCCCAAGTATCTGGGCCTGCACGGTTACATCCAATGCAGTGGTAGGCTCATCAGCTATCACCAGCTTTGGATTGCAAGCCAAGGCAATGGCAATCATTACCCTCTGCCTTTGTCCCCCACTAAGCTGATGGGGATAATCATGAAGCCTCTTTTCAGGAAAGGGCATTCCCACAAGCCTTAACAATCCTACGCATCTCTTCTCTACCTCCTCTGTTGGCAGGTCTTCGTGTGTATGTATGACCTCTGCTATCTGGTCTCCTATGGTGAAGACGGGATTAAGGGAGGTAAGAGGTTCCTGGAATATCATGGAAATCTCTTTTCCTCTTATCTCCTGCATCTGGGTCTCAGAAAGGTTTAGTATATCAATATCTTGAAATATTATCCTTCCACTAATAATCCTGCCATTTGGAGGGATAAGCCTCATGATAGAAAGGGAGGTTACCGTCTTTCCGCATCCACTTTCTCCAACAATACATACCGTCTCTGCTCGATTTACAAAAAAGCTTATGCCATCCACAGCAACAGCAAGCTCATCATCCAAATAAAATCCTATTCTTAGACCCTGAACATTTAGAACAGGTTTCATGCTTATCCCTGCCTTAGTCGAGGATTCAGGGCATCCCTCAGCCCCTCACCAAACAGATTAAAGGATAAGACCACAATTAATATAGCAATTCCAGGGGCAAAGGTAAGCCACGGTGCATCAAATATAAAGCGCTTTCCATCAGATAGGATATTCCCCCAGGTGGCATGGGGAGGGGGAACTCCAAACCCCAGAAAGCTTAGACCTGCCTCTGTAAGTATGGCAGAGGCGATCCCAAGCGTAGCAGATACAAGGACAGGGGCAATGGCATTGGGCATCATGTGCCGGAATATTATTCTGAATTCACTTACCCCTAATGCCTTTGCAGCAAGCACAAAATCTTGCTCCCTTAATGAGAGAAACTCTGCCCTTACAA
>Ga0164318_10003744_pt1 | contig 14473 bp, 10 predicted proteins | sample GuaBasSedimGuay9_FD_113734 | JGI IMG/M metagenome (GOLD analysis project Ga0164318, IMG submission 113734) | Subseafloor sediment microbial communities from Guaymas Basin, Gulf of California, Mexico - Guay9, Core 4571-4, 0-3 cm | ecosystem: Environmental > Aquatic > Marine > Hydrothermal vents...
AAATCAGTTCATTCAAGGGTGTATAGCCCGTTTTTAATCTAGCAGATTGACTCAACGACACCAAAATTCGTTTATCCGCGCAATTGGTTGTACTCAGTTCAAAAGTGGCTCTGCATATATATATAAAGCGGTTAAGTCAGTCATCAGTCAACACAAGCGAGCAAAAAAATCCTGTGGCTTGGCAAAAAATGAGAGTGGCACGGCATATATAGATAAAGCGGTTAAGTCAGTCATCACTCAACACAAAAATTCGTTTATCCGCGCAATTCGTTGTACTCAGTTCAAAAGTGGCGCGGCATATATAGATAAAGCGGTTAAGTCAGTCATCACTCAACACAAGCAATTCATCACTCAACACAAAAATTGGAGGAAATAACGAAAATGAATCTCAACAACACACACAACCAGAATGGCACCTCACTACAGGTGCCACCTAAATCAAAGAACAACACATGCAAACCAATCAAATTGAGGACTCGTGTTGTCACTGATCGCCGATACAGCGCAAGTGCGGTAGTCGCCCCTGGAGGCTGGTGTTGTCACTGTCACTGTACTATATAATCAATGACTTACCTCTTAAAACGCCTAGATAGATAATTCATTGATTTTATTGGGCTGCCTTGTTGCCCAGCAACACTCATTCATCGAACTTTTTGGTAGCCCTCCATAAGTTGCTTCAACTGATACTATTCCTTAAAGGAGTAGTATCAGTTGAATCACTACATGTATAGGACTATTGGTTTTATGAAATACTAGGATAAATTGCAATGAAGAAATTCCATTTGTATATTTTTATGACTTTACTATTTTCATGCGCCGTTAATGCCGCTGATTTCAGTCAACTGGAGGCTGCAAAGGCCCAACTACAAGAAGGTGTTGACACACAAAAAGAGAGAGTATTGCTCTCCAGTTTGAGAGCGTTTAAACGGTTGCGTCGGGAGTATCCTTCTCACCTAAAGTGGCTACTCAACCATTATATTGGACTCAATTACTATCGGCTTGGTACCTACTACCACCATGTAGCCAATAATGAAGAATGGGCCGAAGAGTCTTACCAAAAAGGCCTTAAGGCTTTGAAAAGGAGTGCTAATCAGCATCCGTTTGCCGAAACTGATGCGTTGATTTCGGCCATCAACGGCAACTTGATTCCGCTATCCTGGTGGTGGAGCAAAATCTCTCTCGGCATGAAGAGTGGCGACTACATTGAGAAAGCACGTAAAGCTGGCCCTCAGAACCCAAGAGTCTGGCTGCTGAGTGGAATAGGCCGCATTTTCACGCCTAAAACTTATGGAGGCGGGGCCGAACCCGCTCTCAGGGACTTGAATAAAAGCATCAGGTTGTTTGAGAATCAAGGTGCTAACCTTGGAGAAATACCGCTGCCTTCGTGGGGGATAGACGAAGCCTATTACTGGCAGGGAATCGTCTTCCAAAAATTAGGGCGTGATAGAGAGGCCCTAGCAGCCTTTAGAAAGGCCCGCAGAATCAATCCCAGAAATGCGCGCGCTGCTTCTAAGCTAAAGTAGCCGGGCACTTTGGTAAAACCCTCCAAGGTTGCTTTGCTCGTTACTTCGTTTGCCAAACCTTGGAGGTTTTTGCCCGTAGAAACGACTCAACATCAATAACTCGATCACAAGTCGATCACTCTTATCTTAATTCTCTTAATTCGTTTATCCGCGTAATTGGCGGGCCAAAACTGCGTTTCGTTGTACTCGATATAAAGCGAAAACCTCAATAGCGGAGGAATTTATAATATGATGCCAACAGTATCGGTTAACAACCTCTCTAAAACTTATGACGGCAAAAAAGAGGCTGTTAAGAGCGTCTCGTTCGACATCGAAGCCGGACAGAAATTTGGGTTGCTAGGGCCTAATGGTTCTGGCAAAACTACCGTACTTCACTGTCTAAGTGGCTTAGTTAAGCCTGACAAGGGCAGCAGCGTGAAGGTTTTAAATCAAGATCCTTGGCAGAACCCTTCTCTTTTAAATGACATCGGGATCCATCTCCAGACGGCCCAATTACCCTCCAGAATAAAAGTCAAAGAGGCACTGGATTTGTTTCTATCTCTATATCCAAAAACAAACCCGATAAGCCCACTTGTCGAGGCGCTTGGCTTAGACAAGCATTTCAACACCTACTTTGGCCGGCTTTCTGGTGGTTATCAGCAAAAGCTACTGTTTGTGTTGGCCCTGACGGGACAACATAAGGTATTGTTTTTAGATGAATTTACGAACGCCTTAGACCCATTAGCGCGACGCACGGCACTTGAAGTGCTTGAAAAGTATGAAGGCACCATTATTCTGACGACTCATCTGGTAGAGGAAATACAAAGCCTCTGTGATACGGTTGTATTCCTCGATGAAGGCCAACTGATAACACTCGGTTCTCCTACCCAGCTTATAGCGACTCATGCGCCGACTCAAACCATACAGGTTCGCTATATTCAATCTAATAAAACAAGGGATATTTTCCAGACCACCCTAACGGAGATACCTGGCGTTGAGAAGTGCTTGTTAGAAGAAGAAAACATCACGATTTACGCTCATGCACAGGCCTTAGGTGCCATTATCAATGTGATTCAACAAAACGATAGCCACCATGAAATCGTGATACGCCAGCCCAGTCTCGCTGATGTTTGGTTTGCGGTAACTGGGAAACAGTTCGCGGGAAAAGCAAAACCAATTGATTAAGGAGATACACTAGATGAACTTCAAAGCCCTCAGAAAATTGCTTGAATTGAAAATGCGGTTTTTTTTCAGAGACCCCGCGGCCACATTCTTTACGCTGGCACTGCCACTCTTGCTACTGGTTGTCTTTGGAGCCATTATGGGAAATAAACCAGGCCCCAATGGCTTCGGCTATCTTGATCATGAGCTTCCCAGCCTAGTAGCGATTGTTATTGCGACGATCGCTTGGATGGGCATCCCAATCGAAATTAGCCAAGAAATCGAAAAAAACATTCTGCGGCTCTTTAAAACCACCCCTTTAGGGCCATACTATTTTCTCACCGACATCGTGGCCAATAGCCTGATTGCGGTAGGTGGCTTTGTCATATTGCTTCTGATTGGCGGACTGTTTTATGGCTTAAAAATGGGTAATCTGTTGGCAATGGCTTTCACTTTTATGTTGGTTGTGGTGGCATTATTTAGCACGGGCTATCTGATTGCTGTCGCTCCCACTTCACGCGCAGCCCAAGCAATTGGACAGACGACCTTTTTCGTCAATCTCTTTTTATCAGGGGCCACCTTTCCGAGAGAAATCATGCCCAATGGCCTACAATTATTCTCGGATTTACTGCCGCTGACTCACGCAGTCAATCTATTAAAAGGCGCTTGGTTGAAGGAAGGACTGGCCTTTCCAAGTTTAATCTATTTAATATGCCTCACCGCGTTGGTTGTTGGTTTTGGATTACGAGGGAGAAAAATAAATGCACTTACACACCCTGCATATTAATCATCATAGCCTATTATTTCCGTACCTGACTGAACGGCAAGAATCCCAGAGCATTGAGGAGATTTTCTCACTGTATCAGCCGTATGCTGGCGTGATTACCAAACAGATCACCTATTTTCCACCGGGAGGCACGCTTCCCGCTTACGTGGGCCATGCCGAATACGCTGACATTGATGTTTTGGTCAGTGCTATGAATGATGGCGCTATTGTCCAAACACCGTTTCAAAAGAATATGTTTGCTGGCGGTAAAGGGTTAACGCTTAGTGACATGACGATATCCTCTCTAGCTGAAGGTGTCGAACGAATAGCTGGTGCCTTGAATGCTTGTGCGTGGCAGCCGATGAGAGGGAGCTACGAGCAATTAACAAACGAGGGTTATCCCTGCTTGTCTCCTGATAAAATCCCACTGTTAGCGACTGAACAGTATGCAACTGAGAATCAACCCTATCTGCCATTCACCAAACAATCCTCCTTAGGCTGGGTTAAGGGAATTCGCTTGTTTAGTGGACAAGAGATTTGGGTGCCTGCTCAGCTAGTGCTTCCATTTTACCTACCCGATGAGGATGAAGATCGAATTGGCTACGCCACCACCGGGGGATTGGCTTGTCATATCAACAAGGAGCAGGCACTTCGCCATGGCATTCTGGAACTGATAGAACGAGATGCGGTGAATCTCCACTGGGTGTGCCGAAAAGCGCCTCGCCGAATCCTGATTGATCGCATTCCTCGGCACCCACGCTTGGCACGCATGATCGAAATCATCAAAAAACTGCCACTGGAACTCCACTTTCTGCTTCATGAAACAAAATTTAACGTACCAGTGGTAACAGTGATTCATCTGAACCCGGCCTTTCGCAAAAATGGCTATGCGCCGGGCGGCGGCGTTGGCGAAACACTGGAAGAGGCCATCTTATATGCCTTAGGCGAGTATGCCCAAGCTGAAGGTACGATGCGCTTAGCTCAGTTAGCACCTGAATGGCAGTTGTCTAAGGCAACTCATCGGTTATTTGAGTTGCCAGAGGATGCCAAGCCCAAAGACATCACCACCTTTTTCAAGGCGATTCCGTACTATGGTTATCCATCGAATGCTCGCAAATTAGAGTGGTATCTACAAGGTGAAGAGATATCTTTGTCTGACTATGAAGATCACTTCCAAGCGCCTGAGAGTAATTCCTTTGCTCAAGTATTAGAAACACTCAAGGCACACGATCTTGATCCGATCACCTTCGATCTCACACCGCCTCAATTCAAACAAGGCCGTTTAATAAAAAGCTGGATTCCAGAACTGACATCGCCTTATGTGGCAGCGAGGCCACTCTGGGGCAACCCACGCTATTATGAAACCCCCTCCCAATTAGGATGGACAGAACAAAAACTCAGCTTTGCCGAACTGAATAAAGACCCTCAACCTTATCCATAAGGAGAACACGATGACGACTTCTACGCGAGTGACACTGAATCCCCATCTTCGAGTGATACACACCGGAGAAAACGAAATCCTAGTCAAAGAAAGTCCCAGATCGCTGTCAAGCAAAGTTATCAGCGACGAAACCCGAAGCGGCTTGCTGGGTAAATTATTGCGTCACTTAGTTTCTTCGGCGGCCTCGTTAGAAGAACTCAAGCAGCGTGGGGTGCTGACTGACAAAGAAATGGAAGATGCCATAGAATTAACGGATTATCTCCAGCGCGAAGGGGTGATTATCGACGCGGAAGCGGATCCAGTTCTGATCTACTTGGACACCCTACTTAAAGGCAATTCAAACAAATTGGCGGCCTCCACAATTGGCATTCTTGGTGCTGGTTCCTTAGGCAGTCGGATTGCAATAGAAGTGGCCTCGCTGAGGCCAAACCAGATTATCATTCAGGACGATAACAAATTGAAGGAACCGTCTATTGATAAACGCTACTTTCCTTTATCGCCAACCGTGATCGCAGCCGAAAAACCTTGTGTGAACGCCGTGAAGGAACACCTAGAGCAAGCGGATTATCAAGCGGTTGTTCCAATCAACGCCTCTGTCTGGGACAAAGCCAAAGTACAAACACTCTTTGAACAGGCCGATTTTGTCATCGTCGCCCTAGACCATTTTTCGTCCAAGACATTACATACGGCCAACCAAGCGGCCCTTGTCAGCCAAAAACCGTGGCTTTCTCTCTGGAACGATGGCGCTGAAGGTCATATTGGCCCTATCTATGTGCCCGGCCAAACGGGCTGTTATGCAGATATGGAGGCCCAACAGGAAGCAGCAGCCCGCTCAATTCGCAACGAATACCTGATCTATAAGGAAGCACTCGATGATGAGCAATTTCAGCAGTGGCATATCACTTTACCGCCCTACGCACAAATAGCGGCAGGATTTGCCATCATGGCTTTTGTTCATTTTATGGCCACTGGGCGGTCTTTTTTAGTCGAACATTGTTTAAGAATGGATTTCGCCAATCCGGGGTGGGATTTTCAAAAAGCCCTCAAACTGCCTAGATGCCCAGCCTGTGATGCTGATCGCCCATTCCGCCATTTGTTTTTGTGAAGGAGAACATAATGAGCCTTTCTACTATCGAACAACTTCAGCTTGAAGAAACCATTCTGCCCTCGCCACACAGTGGCGAATTGAGCGAATTGGCCGAGAGCGCCTTCAGTTATCGTTTTGGGGCGAAAAATGAACCGCACATTGCTGAGCTTTACCACTCGAATTCTAAACTCAATCCTCACTCTACCCTGAACCCAGCGGGTAAACTATCCGAAGTACGGCAGTGGTTTTTTGAAAAGGCTTGGCGTTTACAACCTGATGATCTCACAGCAGAAGCTGAAGGTACTATTCTGATAAAATGGGAAAACTTGCCCGAAGGACTACGCACATTGCTTGATCCGTTTACCCAAGAAGACTCACCGCCCAGTCAATTACTGTATGCGGTTGACTTGATGGTATTGAGTGAACACTATCTCCTACGCGCTATACCGTGGCGGGGGTTTTTATGGATTGAACGGAAATTTGAGGACGAAGACTGGGACAAGCTGCGTGAGGCGGTACTGGATATTTCATTACCACACTCCCCGGTACTCTTTCTGGTAGCCTGCCCTTGGAGACATATGTTGCTCGTCGGCCCAAGAGGTTATCGGGACACACTCATAGACGCGGGTAAATTGATGAACGGGCTAGAAAATATCGCCTATGAACAGGGTATGAAATTGGAAATGACCACCCTGTTTTACGACGAAAGCGTTGACAAATTGCTACTGCTAGATGGGATTGAACGCGCCACGGTGGCAATCGCGGTGTTAAAGGAGAACTAAATGGCTACCTCAGAAATAAATGATTCTCAAACCTGTCCAACAATGGAGCAACTCATCAAATTCCATGAGTGGCTTAACCAAGATCAGCAGGACGAATACCAAGAAATCAAAACAACCTCCGTTCCTCATTGGAAGAAACGGTACGCTGAGCAGCCACGAACCAAACTGCCCGAAGGGTACTCCATTCCGCTTTCCATTGAAGAAACCCTGACGAGACGGCGATCTAATCGTGCCTTTGATCAGCGGGCCGTCATGCCGTTAGCAGAACTGAGTACGTTGTTGAAATTATCTTATGGCGTGCGTAGCTTTCGTTTTGCTTATGAAGATCAACATTTTCCACTCAGGATGGCCCCCTCAGCGGGCGGCCTACAAAGTACGGAACTTTATTTAGTAGTCAACCAAGTTGAGGGCTTAAACAAGGGTTTATATTACTTTGATGCTAACAATGATGAACTGGCTTTGCTTGAACAAGGTTACTTTCGCCGCAAAGTCGTAGAAGCCTGTTCATATCAAGAATGGATAACGAATGCGGCTGTCGTATTGTTTCTCACCTGTGATCTTGAAAAACTCTTTTGGAAATATGGTCATAGAGCGTATAGAATGGTACATGTCGATGCTGGCATTGTTGCAGAAAACCTGCATTTAGTCTCCACGGCGCTCGGTACTGCTTCCTGTATGATATCGGGATTCATTGACAAAAAAATCAACCTGATGCTGAATATTGATGCTCAGAAAGAGTTTACCGTTCTGCTGATAGCCGTTGGCAAACCCGTAAACACTTGACAACAGAAATGCTATAGCATTGAGGCCTCAACGACAGATAGACTAATTAGGGGCAAACCGGTGTGTTTGCCCTGTATTTAATCCGAATGAAGAATGATTAGGGGCAAACCTGTGTGTTTGCCCTGTATTTAACTCGAATGAAGAATGCTATATCATGTTAATTTTCATTGCCTGCTTTCCTCTCGTGACTCTGGGAATCTTCACCTTGGTTTATGTCTACCACTATGGCATAAAAAAACGAGCACCTTCAGAGAAAGTGATATTTCTAGTTTATCCAACAATCATGTTGATAGCTTTTATCATAGTTCTCTTAGATATAATTCATCAAGGTTGGGACTTTCAACAGTTGGGCCTACGATATCCAACGCTTTTTTTTGAACCTTTTTGGACAACAATAATAGCGATCATTATCGGGATAGCAATAGGTAAGGGCCTTTTCGAGCAAGAAAAGTGGAGCTATCGGGTTGTTTCCTTTCTAACGACAAAGTGGTATGGAAACTCTTGGGCATGGAATCAACTACTGCAAGGTCAGACATCGCGTTTTCCCAGTACCATTGGCTTAACTCCAAAGAACAAGCTCCCACCTCTGCTACTCTTTTCGCTTATTGTGGCGACTTGTGAGGAATTCATTTGGCGAGGTTATCTGATCCACCGGCTCGATAACATGACGACAGATATCATAATAGTTGTAGTTCTATCGGCTCTTATGTTCGGTTCTAATCATTTATACTTTGGCATCGTAGGCTTTTTGAATAAAACGCTACACGGTTTTATTTGGGGAATAACAGTCGTATTGACGGAAAGCCTATTAATTTCGGTGGTTTCCCATATCACCTTTGAATATCTGGTTTGGGAGCATCTACGTCAGCCAGGGAACTATCAGGAACACCATAAGCCAGCGTAGCCTAAAGCACAGCGAGAACGACCATTTCTCCGTTTATCCGTCGTTAAGTTGCACTCAACCCAGTCCAATCTGATTTAGGGGCCATAATAATGAAAAATGAAAAATGAAAAATGACTCAATTAATGCGTTTGCTAAACGCAAGTTTGGCGTTCGCTAAACGCAAGTTTCGTTGCACTCAACCCAGTTCAATCTGATTTGGGGGCCATAAAAGACTTTGAACTCAAAGATCAAGTACGTATCAGGGCACTACGAAAAACCACGCTGTGGGGTAGTCTGCTTTAGCAGACTTTAGCTTTTAGCCTGGGGATTGATCCCCAGGCGATATTTGGGACTAACCATCAAAAACTTGATCATCGAGTTGAATGTTTTCAAATCAAAGCCTGGCCCTCTGTTGGGCCTCTTAGGTACACTTTTTGTAGGTGTTTTGTTGAGTACCAGACTGGGGTGTTAAATCTTAATTCGTTTATCCGCGCAATTCGTTGTACTCAGTTCAAAGCCTGGCCCTCTGTTGGGCCTATTAGGTACACTTTTTATAGGTGTTTTGTTGAGTACCAGACTGGGATGTTAAATCTTAATTCGTTTATCCGCGTAATTCGTTGTACTCACTCAGTTCAAAGCCTGGCCCTCTGTTGGGCCTATTAGGTACACTTTTTCTAGGTGTTTTGTTGAGTACCAGACTGGGATGTTAAATCTTAATTCGTTTATCCGCGTAATTAGTTGTACTCTGTTCAAGTTCATCGATATTCGTTTATCCGTCGTTAAGTTGCACTCAACCCAGTTCAATCTTATTTGGGGGCCATAAAAGACTTTGAATGTTTTCAAATCAAAGCCTGGCCCTCTGTTGGGCCTATTAGGTACACTTTTTATAGGTGTTTTGTTGAGTACCAGACAGGGATGTTAAATCTTAATTCGTTTATCCGCGCAATTCGTTGTACTCAGTTCAAACGTTTATCCGCGTAATTAGTTGAACTCAGTTCAAATTCAGTTGAATTCGTTTATCCGCGCAATTCGCTGTACTCAGTTCAAACGTTTATCCGCGTAATTAGTTGAACTCAGTTCAAATTCATATTAATTTAATTCGTTTATCCGCGCAATTCGCTGTACTCAGTTCAAGATGAGAGGTGGAACCTAGGGAAAGTCGCACCGGCGTCGCGTGACTCACACAAACTGGACGCTGGCGCGTTCCGAATGGGTGGAAACAAAGGCGCGTGGGAACCATTAATACTTTCTGTGTCTCCACATTGATTCCATCAGAAACGTTGCCTAACGACCAAGTTGAGCGGCGCCGTCTGTTCGCGGCCGCGAGGGCACCAACTTAGGCCATTTGTACATTTAATGGGTTGATATTCAACGGCAATTCTTGGCCAATGTGTTCTAAATCGTATAACCTAATCACGGTTCCAGACTTGGCTTGCAAAATACCATTGAAAAGTGTTTCTAAACTCACCTTGTGGTGAAAACGAACTAAGCTATACGTTGGGTAATCAGTTTTTCCCGCTCTTTTTCTTGTTTTTCATCGTAATAGCGGTGGCAATAACCGTTGCATTCCAAAACCAACATTAATTTGCCAACAAAGAAATCAACCTTGTATGGGCCAATGGGATAGTTAAAATGCAAATCAAAGCCTTCAAAAACTTTGGACAGCACTTCTCGCCATTGCACTTCGGCTGACGTTTCTGGTTTGGCAAAACTGCCAATTTCACCAAATACCTTCTTTTTGAGTTCTATTCCAATAATCGTATCCATTCCCAAAGCAATTTTGGTGACATCATCAAGGTGATAGCCATTCATACGTGACGCTTTGCCACCAAAAGAACGAATAGTTGCAGAGTCCAGTTGAATGGGTTGGATATCGTTTTTGTGTTTTCTAAGAAAACTGTTAAGGGTGCTTTCTGGCACATCAAGGAATTGGGTAATATCCTTTTTGATGGCGATGTCATTGGGGGCGGAACAAGTAAACCCAAACTCTTTGATGAGTTTGACGGCATCTATGTAATTCTTTTGTGCGGTTTGTTGGATATTGGGGGAGAGTCCGCATGCTTCTTTTATTGCAACATCTAGGGCAGTTTTGGCTAGAGAACAAAATAAAAGTACACACCTTCGTCCAATATGCATCTGATTCTTCTGGAGTGCATTCTGTCCCACTGCCATTACATAAGCCCGAAGTATTGCCTCTATACTGTTGCTATCATAAACAACAATTTTTCTACCCTTATAATGACTATTCTTTGCAGTCACTTTTATCAAAGTAGTTGTCATGCTAAAACCTTTGTCAATAAACGGTTTCAGCGATTTTGGGACACCAGTAGTTGCCATGTTCTGCAAAGCAGTGTTTGCCATTCCTAACAAATTAGCAGTTCCACGCTCGCTCATAACGGCGGTATCATCATCCAGCACATAGCCATCACCAACAATGCCGGGTATCAATTCGACTTGTCCATAATAGACGGCTTTTCGTTCGGTCATATATATACCTCGTCTGTAGATAGAATTGGGTAAACTCTTTTCTAGGAAAAAGATTTAGGGCAGTGTTTTGGTACTCAAAAAAAGCGCAACTTATGAATTACATTGTACACTATAACAGAGCGACTGCTCTTTTTCCTACGTGAATTTTATTTTTACGAAGACTCTCATTCAGGAAAGTGGACGCATAAGTCCGAATCAGAATTTCTATCGTTACACTGGAATAAACAACTATCTCTACCATAGACTACTTTTAGCAATGACTTCTACAAAGTTTCCCCTCATGGTAAAACGATTGTCAGTAAAGGGTTTAAGCGTTTTTGGAGGCCAGTTTCCCCTCATGGCATTCAAGGTTTTCTGGTCCATTCCTAACAGTTTATGAGGACTATTTTTAGCGACTACTTTGACTGAGTTAACTACCACGCTCAAACCTTTATCAATAAAAGGTTCTAGCGTTTTTTGAGGCCAGTTAGCTACCACGCTTTTCAAAGAGACATGTTCTATACCTATAGATTTTCATAAAATTAATTTATTTGGCAGCCAACTTGTCTGAAAGCGAAAGTCCCCTAAAGGGGACTAAACTAAATAATTATCTGAAAATCTATCTCATAAAAAACGATTTTTCGGCCTTGATAAGGACTGTTTTTAGCAACGACTTCTACCAAGTTTGTCTCCATGCTCCAACCCTTGTCAATAAACGGTTTAAGCGTTTTTGGAGGCCAGTTTGTCTCCATGCTCTGTAAAGATTTATGATGCTTGCCTAACCTCGAATGAGATTTTCAATAATCTTGCTATCATAAACGACTATTTTTCGGCCTTGATAAGGACTGTTTTTAGCAACGACTTCTACCAAGTTAACCGCCATGCTCAAACCCTTATCAATAAACGGTTTAAGTACTTTTTGAGGCCAGTTAACCGCCATGCTCTGTCAAGATTTATGAGGCATAACCTCGAATGAGATTTTCAATATGCTATAGACGTTCAGAATAATTTCAAAAAAGCCAATAGTGAATAAATGGACGTCCAAGATAAATCTTGGATTCCGGACAATTAGACGTCCAAGATAAATATTGGACTCCGGAGGAATTAGATGTCCAAGATAAATCTTGGACTCCGGACGACTTCTACCAAGTTAACCGCCATGCTCAAACCCTTATCAATAAACGGTTTAAGTCGTTTTTGAGGCCAGTTAACCGCCAGGCTCTGTCAAGAGTTTTTAGGCATAAGCTTGAATGAGATTTTTTGATTGTAACTGTTGAAATGTATAACGGCTTGAATTTTATTGGTTATATCAATACCAGACTTTTCAACCCCTTCGGGGTTGGCGCGTCGGGGGCACATTTTCCACAGGTTGCACCTGTGGCTATTTACATTCAACCCCTATCGGGGTTGACGCTATTTTACCCCTTCGGGGTAAATAAAGTGAGCGGGAGAATACAAATGTGCTTCATGGTTACTTATAATAAGAATTTTTCTGGGCCTTTCTAATGGCAATTAATTCTTGGTAGTCTTCCGTAAAAACACCCTTGGGCCAATAATCGACTTCTCCTTCGTTATCAATAGAAATGGGTTTGAGTGTCGTGCATGCATCCTCGTCATTATTAACCCAATAAATGATGACATTTTGACAATCAAGTTGACTTTCTGCTATCAATCTTCTTATTCTGAGAATGAAATTTTCAGAATGTGTCTCAATGATAAAGCGGCCATTTTCATGTTTGGCAGTATTCACTATTAATTCCGCTAAGTTGCCATGCGCGGCCGGGTGGAGGTGCAATTCGGGTTGCTCTATGATGTCGATGCCATTGGTATTTTTAGAGCCTAAAAATCCTCTCACCACCAAGGGCAACACCTGATTGATTCCCAGCCCGACATCCATTAAGTTGATTTTGACATTGGAATCTGTTGGGCTTATTAAGACAATGGCAAACCCTTCCTGATGTGTTGAAATCTCTAATTTCCACCCACCTAAATTCTCTGCAAACCCGTTTCCAACGACAAGGGCCTTTTTAGCATCAACCAAACTCTTCATGCATAAAATATGAGGCGCAGCCTCACCTTGATGCCCAATGTTGGTCAATTGGCTGCTTTTATGGACGTAGGTTCTTTTCGGTGGTGCTCGAAAAGGCCCAAGATAGTTTATAGATTCAGTGGCCGTCCAAATCTCATAGATAAGAGATTTTAATTGGGCATCGTTGATAAGACTTTCATCTGTAGGCCTCATAATACGAACCGGTAATATTCCTTTAAACTGTACAATCACTTCTCCGTCAATGGCCCCATTAGCATGATAAGTTTGAAACGGATTGGAGGGTTCGGCCATATTCCAATTCAACTCCAGTAAAAAACCCTCATTAGATTTGATTAAAAAATGGGCGATGATTTGAAGTGGAGAATCGGCCACATTTTGAATGACAACTTCTAAATCGAGTGTTTTTTGAGCGTCTTCAAATACCAGTTGAAAACGAAGGTTTCCATGAGCGAATCGGTTAGGGATTAAATCCCTAAATGAGCCACCAAAATCCAAATCTTCAAATTGAACCTCAACAGGATCAGTCGCCAATGGGGATAGCGCTCTTGCTAATAATACCGGTAATCTTGAGATGACACTTTTTCCAGCACTATTTTTGCCAATGATGACCGTAATCGGTTTGATATTGAACGCCTGTGGGGATTGAAAAGCTTTATAGTTTTCAAATGTGATATGAGTCAGTTTCATGTTGTAATCTTATACTCAATTCGATGTACTTGGAGTCCAAAGCTTTAGCTTTGGCAGGGCATCCAAAAACTTTATCCCGAAGGGGTAAAATCGCGCCAACCCCGATAGGGGTTGAATGTGAAACGCAGTAACTCGCTACGCGAGATAATAGCCACAGGTGGAACCTGTGGCGTTCATTATCATTGCCCAAACACGGTTTTTCTTTACCCTTACCATCCTTATACATTCTACCAAGTTATTTTTCGTTATTATTGACCTCTTTCTTTACATTTTCAGTGGATTGAAGTCGTTTTCCTGTTAATTTTTGTTTGATAAGTTTTGTAAAGATTATCCCATTGAACGATCCCAGTGCCCTTATTCGGGGGTGGCGAAATGTTAAAGTTGTTTTCTCACCCATTTGCGAAAGTTTTTGGTCATTTTGAGTTCGCCATGCTGTTTGCTTTGTTGTAAAAAACGGGGGATTTCAGTGACGTTGATTGGTGCAAATGCCAGACTGTGTTGACAATGGGCATAGTTGCCTTCAACTAATTGATAAATGTAAAGATCATCACCATTATAACGCCAAAATTCCGGCACACCCATCGTGGCATACAGTTGTAATTTAGGCAAAGCCGATTGGGTATGTTCGATTTCTACTACTAAGTCTGGGGGCGGATCACGGTTTAAATCTATCGGTTCCTTGTCTCTGACTTGTGCCTCGTGTTGAATATAATAACAGGAATCTGGTTCGGCACCTCGTTCTAAATCATCGCGTCGGCATGTAAAAGAACCGGTTCGTTTAAATTCCAAGTCCAATTCTTCTAATAAGACGACAATTAATCCTTCGAGCATACGATTGGCATTTTCATGAGTTGAAGCGGGTGCC